>Ga0335071_10002143_pt1 | contig 21274 bp, 19 predicted proteins | sample Lox_Sample_15_FD_206724 | JGI IMG/M metagenome (GOLD analysis project Ga0335071, IMG submission 206724) | Soil microbial communities from Loxahatchee National Wildlife Refuge, Florida, United States - Lox_Sample_1.5 | ecosystem: Environmental > Terrestrial > Soil > Wetlands | place: USA...
CCTTCGGCAAACACCGCCAGCGCCTCTTTGATTTCCGGCACGGATTTGGGGGCGATGCGTGCGCCCGCCTTGGCCAGAGCGTCGAGCGCTTCCTTCGCCGCCTCGGCAATGCCCGGCGCGCAATCGCTCCACATCACGGGATCGCCGAGACCGATGCGGATCCCGTCGATATCGACGGCCGCGATGGAGCGCTCGAAGACGCTGGCGTTGCCCCACGCCGGGTCCAAGGCTCCGAAGCCGTATACCGCGTCGGCGACGCTGCGCACGAGGATCCCCGGCGTATCGAAGACGCGGCTGAGCGGCACGATGCCCTCGGCCGACCAGCGGCCCGCCGTCACCTTGAGGCCGACATGGCCGGTGGCGCAGGCGGGGATTCGCACCGAGCCTGCCGTGTCCGAGCCGAAGGCGAGGAGGGCGGAGCCCTCGGCGAGGCTGACGCCGGCGCCGCTGCTCGAGCCGCCGGGCGAGCGCGGCCGGTCCGCCGCCGCCCAGGGATTGGTCGGGCAGCCCCAATGGTGATTGGCACCCGTGCCGCCGAACGCGAACTCCACCATATGGGTCTTGCCCATGATGAGGCCGAGCTGCCGGCGCACGGTCGCGACCAGAGGGCCGTCGTTCTCCCAGGCCGGTGGCAAGCGGCGCGGGCTGCCGGCAAACGTGGGAAGCCCGGCGGCGCCGAACAGGTCCTTGAGCGAAATCGGGATGCCTTGCAAAGAGCCGACGCGGGCACCCGACGCAAATGCGGCGTCCGCCGCGTCCGCGGTTTTGCGCGCCGCTTCAGGCGTCCACAGCGAGTATGCGCGCAGCTCTTTGTCCCGCCGCTCGTGACGGGCGATCGCAGCCTCGGCGAGCTCGCGCACCGAGACGCGACGCTCATCCAGCGCTGCGGCAATCTCGGAGATCGTTTTCGAGAGGATGTCGCTCATGCCGGCCCCCGGGGTGAACGCGTGGGGTCCGACTGTAGGAGCGGGCGGCTAGACGGGCAACCTCAAGCGGCAGCGCGCCGCAGGACGTCGTTGTTCCGGGCCGCGGTCGAGCGGAAGAAATCGATCGTGTGATCGGCGACCTCGCGCCGCTGCCGGTCGACCGTGATCATGTGATAGCAGTCGTCGAGCAGAACCTTGCGCACCGGACCTGCGAGGTTGCGCTCCAGGACGTCGGCGTTGCTGCGCACGCTGGTCATGTCGTCCTCGGACGCGTGCAGAATGAGTGCGGGCGTGGTGACGGCGTGCAGTTCGCGCTTCACCCGGCGGATCAGGCGGTGCAGCTCGCTGATGCTCTGGCCGCGGACGACCGGGAGGCCGCCGCCGACGCTGTCGCCGCTGAGCATGCGCGACACCACGACCTGCCGCAGACGCTCGTCCTTGATGCCGAAGGGTGGCTCTTCCCAGAAGCTGTAGCGGTGCCCGAACGGCAGCCGGAGCACGAGGGGCAGCAGGAACCGGAGCGGGTTCGTGTTCCAGCCGTCGTACCAAAGGGTCGTCGAATAGAGGGCCAGACCGGACAGCGCCCGCTCCGGAAGATTGGCGGCCAGATGGAGGGCGAGCAGGGCGCCCATCGACAGGCCGCCGACATAGACATGCTCGCAATGACGGGCGAGCCGGCGGTATGCCGCCTCGACGCTGTGATACCAGTCCCGCCAGCCGGTCGCGAGCAGGTCCGCCTCGCTGCCGCAATGACCAACGAGCTGCATGCCATAAACCGTGAAGCCGGCGCTCGCCAGCCGCTTGCCGACGAAACGCATCTCCGTCGGCGTGCCGGTCAGGCCATGGACAAGAAGAACTCCGTCTCGACTACCGTCGAGCCAAAAACTCGCGTCATCCGTCGCCAAAATTCGTTTCCCTTGAACCCGAACCGGGCCCCCCGGCCAGCCTAGGAACTGTATACGCGGATTAACTGACACGAAACTGACTAATTTCGAATTAATACGCCCGTCAGGGGCGCTTCAGGGCCTGCTCGATCGCCGAGAACAGCGCCGGGTGCGAGATCGGCTTGTCGAGCAGGGCTGTCGCCCCCAGCGATTGCGCCTGGGCCTGCGTCGCCGCATCCCGCCGGCCGGTGATGAGAATGGCCGGTATGGGATCACCCTCGCGGCGGAGCTGCCGCAACAGCTCGAGGCCGGTCATATCCGGCATGTGGATGTCCAGCACCAGGCAGCCGGCGGGCGCTGCGCCCGCACGCGCGGCCAGGAAGGCCGCAGCGGAGCCGAAGTCGCAGACTTGGTAGTGACGTAACTCCAGGAGAACCTTGATAGAATCGCGCACGACCTCGTCGTCGTCGACAACGAAGATAACCGCCGGTTCGTCCATCAAATTAACCTACCGGGGCACTCGTCAGCCACAATTAAGGGATACTACGTAGACCGGTCAGCGGGCTTTGACGGCCAGGACCATCCGCACCAGGTGGGACAAGCTGTCCGCCTGCATCTTCTTCATCAGATTGGCTCGGTGGATCTCGACCGTGCGCGGGCTGATCTTGAGCTCGAACGCTATGATCTTGTTGGGGTTTCCGATCACGAGCTGGTCCATGACGTCGCGCTCGCGCGGCGTCAGGGCGGCGATCCGGGCGGCGATCTCGGCCGGTGAGTCGCCGGCTGCCTCGGCCGGTGCGGCCGCAAGGGCGCGCTGAACCGCGTCGATGATCGTCTCGTTCGAATAGGGCTTTTCGACGAAGTCGCTGGCGCCGGCTTTCATGGCCTGGACCGCGAGCGGGATGTCGCCGTGTCCGGTCACCACGATCACGGGCAACGCCGTGCCGCGCTCGCGCAACCGGTTCAGCAAGGTGATGCCGTCCATGCCGGGCATCCGGACGTCGACGATCGCACAGCCCGCCGGTGCCGCCGAATGCGCAGCAAGAAAGGCCTCGGCGTTCGGATAGGTTCTGGCGGCATATTTCTTGGCTTCGAGGAGCGCCTGCAGCGAATCGCGGACGGCCTCGTCGTCATCGACAATATGCACCGTCCCGGAAGAGCTCATGCGCCTTCGCTCCTGTGGGAGCTTCGGTTCAGCGACGGCCGGGTCATGCGGCACTCGCGCGGTCGGCGGTCTCGGGGATGACGAAGCGGAAGACCGTGCCGCCGCCCGGATTGGGTTCGGCCCAGATACGGCCCTCATGCGCCTCGATGATCGATCGGCAAATAGACAGTCCGATGCCCATTCCGTCCGCCTTGGTGGTCACGAACGGTTTGAATAGCTGATCGGCGATCTCGGGTGCAATCCCGGGTCCGGTATCGATCACCGCCACCTCCTGGTACCTGCCGGCGGCTGCGGCGGTGCGCACGGTCAGCACCCGCCGTTCCGCCCCGCGCAGGACTTCCGCGGCGTTGCGGACCAGATTCACCACGACCTGCTGGATCTGGATCTTGTCGATCTGCACCGGCGGAAGGCCTGGGGCCAGATCGTAGACGAGCCGGATTCCGTCCGACGCGGATCCGATCGTCCCCAGCGCGGTCGCTTCCTTGACCATCTCGTCCAGGAACGCGGGGACGCGCTCGATCGAGCCTTTCTCGACGAATCCGCGCAGCCGGCGGATGATCTGGCCCGCCCGGTCGGCTTGGCTCGCCGTCTTTTCGAGGAATTCGGTAACGCGCGGCGGCGGCGGATTCGGGGCGGCCAGAAGCAGCTGGCGGGCAGCCTCGGCGTAGTTCGCCACCGCGGTGAGCGGCTGGTTGAGCTCGTGCGCGAGCGAGGACGAGAGCTGGCCCATCGCCGTAAGCCGGGACATGTGGACCATCTCGGCGGTGAGCTCGCGGATCCGGCGCTGCGCCTGGTTGAACTGCGTCACGTCGCGGGCGATCGTGGAGACGCCGACGATCTCGCCCGCCGCGTCCCGGATCGGCGAGAGGGTGAGCGATACATCGAGGTGACGGCCATCCTTCGTGATGCGAGTCGTCTCGTGGTTCGTGATCACCTCGCCGCGGCGGGCGCGCTCGATCAGACCGGGAATCTCGTTCTTCAGGGCCGGAGGAGCCAGCATGGCGATCGGCTGCCCGACGGCCTCGGCTGCCGTGTAGCCGTACATCTCCTCAGCACCTCTGTTCCACGAGGTGATGAAGCCGGCGAGATTTTTTCCAATGACGGCATCGTGCGAGGACTGCACGATCGCGGCCAGCTGATCGCGGGCGGCTTCCGCCAGCTTGCGCTCGCTGATGTCACGGATCACGCCGATGAAGCCGCGCCGGCCGCCGACGTTCATCTCGGCCACGGACAGGTCGATCGGGAAGACGGTCCCGTCGCGGCGACGCGCCTCCACCTCGCGGCCGGTGCCGATGATCTTGGCGACACCGGTCGTCATGTAGTTGTGCAAATAGGTATCGTGCGCCTCCTTGTAGGGCGATGGCATCAGGACGTTGACGTTGCGGCCCAAGACCTCGCCGGGTTCGTAGCCGAAAATCCGCGACGCGGCCTTATTGAAGGTCTCGATCCGGCCCTGGACGTTGATCGTGATAATGGCGTCGTGCGCATTGTCGATCACCGCCTGCAGGCGCTCGCCGGTGCGGCTCTCGCCCTGCTCGGCACGGATGGCAACGCGATAGGCCAGCCCGGTCGCCGCGATGGCAACGAGGGTCAGCAGGAGTCCGACAAACAGCGATTCCTGCGACGTCTGGGCGCCCGCGAGCGCCGAGAGCGCGACGCCGACGCAGCCCGTCACCGCCATGATCGCCAGAATGCGCTGTTGAGCCGTCATGATCGATCGCGCCCCCCACCCGTGGGCAAGTATCTTTTTATCCCATTTGAATCTCAATGGAAGACCGGCGGCGGTGCCGGAGACCAGACCTAGCCCTCCCAGCCGTAGACGGCGGCCATGACGAATCCCAGGGCGGCGAGGGCGGTCAGCATGGCGGCGGGCGCCAGGGCCGCGGCGCGTCCGCCGAATGCCAAGGCGTAGACCGCCTTCAGCACGTTGTTCGACGATGCCGCGGTCAGGATCGCGGCGGTCACGATGCCTTGGGTCAGGCTGGTCGAGCCGCCTTGCGCGAGGGTCGTCACGAAGGGAGCGATGTCGGTCAACCCTACCGGCAGCGCGAGCACAATGATCCCGGCCGCACCGAAGCTCGTCTTGACCCAGCTCGAAATGACCGAGATCGCGACGTACGAAGCCGCAAAGATGACAGCGGCCGTGAGCTGCAGTGGATTTTGGGCGCTGATCCCGGCGACGGGCTGATTGGCCCGTTTGCGCATCCATTCCCAGATCGCGAGCGCGCTTCCGCACGCGAACAGGCCGGCGAGAGCGGGCAGGAGGGCCAGCGCCAGATGCTGATCAAATAGCCCGACGATGACCCCGATCCGCACATACATCACCGCCGTGGCGCCGACGATGCCGGCGGAGAGATCGGATGAGCCGTGGTCGCTCTCGCGCAGCCGCTTGGCGAGCACCAGGGTTATCGCGGTTGACGAGTAGAAGCCGCCCATCACTGCCGGGAGCAGCACGCTGTTGCGCGAGGGCACATACCGTTGGACGAAATATGTGACATAGGCCGTGGCGCTGACGGCGACGAGCGCCAGCCAGGCTTGAAACGGAGTCAACGGCACTTGCGGGATGAGCGGCTCGTTGGGCACGAGAGGCAGGATGATGCCGACCAGGACGAGGAATTCGCCGGCCGTGCGGACCTCCTCCGCCGGAACGACTTCGACCACGCGATGGATCTGCGTCCGCCCCGTCATCAGCAGCACGGTGACGACGGTCATGGACACCGCCACCCACGGCGACTGCGTCAGCGCGATCGGGCCCATCGCGTACGCCGCCAGATGGCAGATCGGGACGATGAAGGACGGCCGCGCGGCGGAGAGATAAGGGTAGAGCCACGCGCCGAGCACCAGAAGGCCCGCGACATAGGCCAGCGCGCGGGCGGGGTCGGTCAGGTACAGCGCCGAACCCGCAAGGGCGAGCATCGGAAAGGTCCGGATGCCGCCGGGAAGGCTGTGCTCGTCGCGCTTGTACATGTCCTCGAAGGCCAAGCCCAGGAAGACCGCGAGGGCCGTGACGAGCGCCAAGCGCTCCGCAATGAACAGCAGACTCATGCAGGGGACATCTTCCATGGCTGGCCCGCTTGTCACAAGGGCGGCGGATGGCGGGCATTTGAGACGTGGGCCTCTGCATGTATTCTGAGGCGTCACCTCAGCCACAACGAGGACCAGATGGCCACCCAGGACTCACGGCCGCGGCTCAAGGCGCCTCCTGGCGCCTGCGATACGCACATGCATTTCTACGATGCGAAATTCCCGAAGGCTCCCACCGCCTTCATCCAGCCGCCGCCGGCCAGCGTCGCCGATTATCGCAAGATGCAGCAGCGCCTCGGATTGACGCGTGTCGTCATCGTCCAGCCGTCCACCTACGGGACGGACAACCGCTGCACGCTCGAGGCCATGGCGGCACTCGGCGACAGCGCCCGCGGCGTGGCCGTGGTCGACACGTCGGTGTCCGACGACGAGCTCGCGCGGCTGACCAAGGCCGGCATCCGGGGAATCCGGTTCCTCATGCTCAAGGGCGGGGCGCTGCCGTGGGAGATTCTCGAGACCATGGCGGCGCGCGTGCATCCGTTCGGCTGGCACGTGCAGCTCCAGCTGGATGGCCGCGATCTGCCCGAGCGCGAAGCGATGATCAAGCGCCTGCCCGGCACCTTGGTTATCGATCACGTCGGCAAGTTCCTGGAGCCGGTCACGGTCGATCACCCGGGGTTCAAGGTCCTGCAGCGCCTCCTCGACAACGGCCGCACCTGGATGAAGCTGTCGGCGCCGTACGAGGTCTCGAAAAAGGGGCCGCCGAACTACGACGATGTCGGAGCACTGGCCAAGGCCATGGTCAAGCAGGCGCCCGAACGCATGCTGTGGGCGAGCAACTGGCCGCACCCCTCAGCCCCGAAGGACGACATGCCCGACGATGCCGTCCTGCTCGACACCCTCCTCGACTGGGCGCCGGACGAGGCGACGCGGCGGCGTATTCTGGCCGACAATCCCGCGCAGCTTTATGGGTTCGGCTCAGCGTAGCCGGCAGCCTGGCGGATGATCTTCGACGGGCCGCCCCTCGACCGCGCCCCCGGCCGGCGGCGGATCCGGGCCGCCCTTCTGGCGGACGAGGCCGCCCTGGTCCGTCGTCTGGCAGCTGCGGCAGCCCTCGACAACGACGTTCTGCGGGAGATCACGGCAACTGCGGGCGAGCTCGTCCGTGCGGTGCGGTCGCGGCCCGCGCACGGGCTCGGCATCGAAACGCTGCTGCAGGAGTACCAGCTCGACACCGCGGAAGGGATCGCGCTCATGTGCCTCGCCGAGGCGTTGCTGCGCATCCCCGATGCCGACACGGCCAATCGGCTGATCCGCGATAAGCTGGGTAGTGCGGACTGGGAGCGCCACGTCGGCAGCAGCAGCTCGCTTCTTGTCAATGCGGCGACGTGGGCGCTGGCCCTGACCGGGCGGCTCTTGCGCGAGGAAGACCAGGCCGGACTTGCCGCCGCCCTTCGCCAGGTCGTCATGCGGCAGGGCGAGCCGGTGATGCGCCAGGCCATGATGACGGCGATGCGCATCCTCGGGCGGCAGTTCGTCGTCGGGCGGACGATCGACGAGGCGCTGGCCCGCGCCGCGGAGCCGGACGGGGGCGCGCGCTATTCGTTCGACATGCTGGGCGAGGCCGCGCACACGGCCGAGGATGCGGCACGCTACACCGAGGCGTATCGCGGCGCCATCGACGCGATCGGCCGTGCCAGCCACGCGCGAGGCCCGGTCGAGGGGCCGGGCGTATCGATCAAGCTTTCGGCGCTCCATCCGCGCTACGAGTTCGCGCAGCGCCGTCGCGTCATGGCGGAGCTCGTGCCGCGGGTCATCGCGCTCGCGGAGGCGGCGCGGCGCTGGGATATCGGGCTCACGGTCGACGCCGAAGAGGTCGATCGGCTGGACCTTTCGCTCGACGTCATCGCGGCCGTGGTCGGCGACGCCCGGCTGGGCGGTTGGTCCGGATTCGGCTTGGCCGTTCAGGCGTATCAAAAGCGGGCGCTGCCGGTGATCGATTGGCTCGTCGAGCTCGCGCGGGCGCAGAAGACGCGGCTGATGGTCCGTCTAGTGAAGGGCGCCTACTGGGATGCCGAGATCAAGCGGGCCCAGGAGCGCAGCCTTGCCGGCTACCCGGTGTTCACCCGAAAGTCGTGGACCGACCTGTCCTATCTCGCGGCTGCGCGGCGGCTCCTGGCGGCGCAGGACTGCATCTACCCGCAATTCGCCACGCATAACGCCTACACGCTCGCAGCACTCCACCACATGGCGGATCCGCGGGCTGCCTTCGAATTCCAGAGACTGCATGGCATGGGCGAAGCGCTGCACGCAGTGGCGGCGGAAACGCTTACCCCGCGCCGTCCATGCCGGGTCTACGGGCCGGTCGGCAGCCACGAAGAGCTGCTGCCCTATCTCGTGCGCCGGCTGCTCGAGAACGGTGCCAACACCTCGTTCGTCCATAAGATATCGGACCCCGCGACGCCGATCGCCAGGCTCGTCGAGGGGCCGATGGAGGCGCTGGCAAGGCTGGGGCCTACGCCGCACCCGAAGATCCCGCTGCCGGTGCATCTGTTCGGCCCGTCGCGGCGCAACACCAGCGGCATCGACATGAGCGATGTCGAGGCGTTGACCGATCTCGCGGCGAAGATGGAACGGGCAGGGGCACAGGCCTGGACGGCAGCACCGGTGACCGCCGGCGCAACGGTACCTGGTTGTCCCGTCCGCGCGGTGCGCGCACCGGCCGATCGCGACCGCGTCATCGGGGAGGTGCAAGACGCAACGCAAGAGGACGCGGCCGCTGCCGTGGGTGAGGCGGCGACTGCGCAGGAGCGCTGGGCGAAGCGTGATGCGGAGGAGCGGGCGAAGCTGCTCGAGCGCGCGGCCGATCTGTTCGAGGACAACCGTGCCGCGCTGATGGCGCGGGTTGTCGGCGAGGCCGGGCGCACCATCCCCGATGCGCTGTCGGAGGTCCGGGAGGCGGTCGATTTTCTGCGCTACTACGCCGCAGAGGCGCGGCGGCTCTTCGCCGCTCCCCTGTCGCTGCCCGGACCGACCGGTGAGCGCAATTCGCTGGCGCTGCACGGGCGCGGCGTCTTCGTATGCATCAGTCCTTGGAATTTCGCGCTATCGATCTTCACCGGGCAGATCGCCGCGGCGCTGGCCGCGGGCAACGCGGTGATCGCCAAGCCGGCGCCGCAGACCCCGCTGATCGCCGCGGAGGCCGTGCGGTTGATGCTCGCCGCCGGCATCGCCCCCGGGTGCCTGCATCTCCTGCCCGGCGGCGCGGATCTGGGCGGTGCGCTCGTGAGCGATCCACGGATCGCGGGGGTGGCTTTCACCGGCTCGACCGAGACCGGCTGGCGGATCAACCGCGCGCTTGCGGCGCGCGAGGCGCCGATCGCGACCTTGATCGCGGAAACCGGCGGCCAGAACGCCATGATCGTCGATTCCTCGGCGCTGCCCGAGCAGGTGGTCACCGATGCGCTGTCGTCCGCCTTCAACAGCGCTGGCCAGCGCTGCTCGGCTCTGCGCGTTCTGTTCGTGCGGGAGGAGATCGCGGACAAGGTCGAGCGCATGCTGGCCGGCGCCATGGCCGAGCTGAAGGTCGGCGATCCCTCGCTGCTGGCGACCGATGTCGGACCGGTCATCGACGAGCGGGCGCGGACCACGCTGGAGGCGCACATTGCCCGGCTGCGCGCCACGGCGCGGCCCGTCCATGACGGCGCGCTGCCGCGCGATCTGCCCCGGGGCGAGTTCGTGGCTCCAGTGGCGTTCGGTCTGGACACGATCGAAATGCTCAAGCGCGAGGTGTTCGGTCCGGTGATGCACGTGGTGCGCTTCGCGGGCGACCGGCTGGATGCGGTCGTCGACGCGGTCAACGCGACCGGGTACGGGCTGACGCTCGGCATCCACAGCCGCATCGACGACACAGTCGAGCGCATCTGCGCGCGCGCGCGGGTCGGCAACATCTATGTGAACCGCAACGTCATCGGTGCGGTGGTGGGGGTCCAGCCGTTCGGCGGCGAGCGCCTCTCCGGCACCGGTCCCAAGGCCGGCGGCCCGCACTATCTGCCGCGCTTTGCCGCCGAGCGCACGCTCACGGTCAACACGACCGCCGCCGGGGGCAACGCATCGCTGGTGTCGCTCGAGGATTGACTTAGCGCAGCTCGAACACGCGCACCTTCACCTCGTTCGCGGAACGCGCGCCTGATGCCACGAAGATGGACCGGTTGAGCCAGTCGTGCGGGCCGGATGGTGCTTCGAACACGGGCACCGTGCGGAAGTAATAGGACGCCGGATCGACGGCCTCGCCGCGGAACAGGCGCTGCATCACCTCAGGCGGTCCGTGGCGCAGGCCGCGATTGGTCACGTGGATGAGGGCGCCGTCGTCCGTTTTCAGCTCGTATAGCGCGGTCAGCTCGGTGACGCCGTCCGCACGGATGACCTGCCAGTCGGCGCCGCCAGGGACCACGGTTCCCTTGAGGCGCGGCCCGGCGAAGGTGCCGCCCGTGATGTGGATGACGCGCCGGCGCCCCAGCGGCGTCTCGCCGATCTCGAGCGGCTGGGCGACGGTGACCGCCGCTTCGAACACGAACTCCATCGCCAAGGTCATGCCGACGTCCTTTCACCCAGCCGCGCGCGCACGAAGTCGACGTGCTCACGCAAGCCATAAAGCTGCTGAACGTACGAAATGGGAAGCCGGAGCTTCAGCAGATGCCGTTCGATATCCGCGAGCTCGTGGCGGAGCTTGTCACGCTGCTCGGCCGCCGGCGCTGCGTCGAGTTCCGCTTCGATGCGGCGCAGCTGGATGTACCAGCGATAGATCTTGCGCTGCATCTGCCAGCGATAGGCCGGCGGCGCCAGGCGGAGGATGGGCAGCATGGTGAGGAGCGGGACGACAAGCACCACCATGCGCTGGAGCCACACCGCGATGTTGAACGGCAGGAAGCGGAAGAGGATCGACGCACCACCACGATCGAAGAAGCGCTGCGCGTCGCCTTGCGCCGGGAAATCGAGGTTCTGCAACGTCGGAAAGGTTCCGGCGGGCGCGAACAACTGCCGGCCGCTTTCCATCCGGCTGGCGGCGCGCAGCAACAGCGTGACCAGTGCCGGATGGATGTCGTCGCGCGCCAGCAGCATCGCGGTGGGTGCCACGAGGGTCATGCGGGTCGCTGGTACGTCCGCCGCCAGGCTCACCGCACCGATCGGCAGCGGAGCCGAGGTGAGGAACGGGAACTTCATCAGATAGGCGTCGGCCTGGTCGAACGACATGATGAAGGCATGCTTGCGCGTGAGAAGATCCATCATTCCCGGCGACGGCGCGCCGGCGACGAAGAACGCGGCGTCGATCTCGCCTTTATCCAGTGCGGCGAGCGCTTCGTCGTTGCCCATCTTCAAGGTCGTGACATCGGCGGCGGCGAGATTGTTGGCCGCCAAGAGCTGCTCCGCCAGGACGCGCGTGCCGCTGCCTTCGAGGCCGATGGCGACGCGGCGGTGCTTGAGCTCGGACACGTGTCTGATGTGGAGTCCGGCGCGCAACAGCACCCAGGCGGGCTCATAGAACAGTCCGGCAAGCGCGACGACCCGCTTGGCATTGTCGCTGTCGGGAAGCTCGCCGGTGAGGCCGCCCTGGACCAGCGCCACGTCGACCGCGTCCGGCTTGTCGATCAGCATGTGCAGGTTGTCGACGGCCCCTTGCGTCTCGACGAGCTGAACGTCGATGCCATCGCGAGCCAGGGCGTTCTTGTAGGCCATGGCATCCGTGTAATAGAAGCCGTCGCGGGCGCCCGCCGCGAACCGGAGCACCTTCGGTGGCGGCGGGGCGACGTAGCGGATTGCGACGGCGAACAAGATGACGATCAGAAGGGCCGCCAGCCCGTAGACTCTGAGGATATCGCGAATCTGGCTCCCCATCGGTGCGCGGCCGCCTGGTAGGGTTCTGTCGCGCCGCCCGCGGCGCTATGTTGAGGGGACATTCAGACGGACAACGGGCTGCCGCGTCAAGCGTGCGCCCAGCGCTGGAGCGCCGAACGATCGTGGATCCTCTTTCCGTCCTGGCATTGAGTCTTGGCGCCGGCTGGGCCAGCGGACTGAATCTCTACGCGGCCGTTCTGACCCTCGGCCTGCTTCAGGATCTGGGGGCTGTGAGCCTGCCGCCGGACCTGCAGGTCCTGGGCTCGCCCGTGGTGGTGATCACGGCCGGCGCCCTCTACGCGCTCGAGTTCTTCGCCGACAAGATCCCCGGTGTCAGCACCGCGTGGGATACGCTCCACACCTTCATCCGCATCCCGGCAGGGGCGCTGCTCGCCGCTGCGTCGGTGGCACAGCTGGGGCACGACTGGGCATTCGCGGCAGCACTGCTGGGCGGAGCCTTGGCGGCCGGCACGCACTTCGCCAAGACCGGATCGCGGGCGGCGCTGGCGGTTCTGCCATTGGCCGCCTGGGCGGCCTCGCTGGGGGAGGATGCCGCCGTCGTGGTCATCCTATGGCTGGCGCTGGCGCATCCTGTGATGCTTCTTGGCCTGCTGGCCCTGTTTGTCGCGTTGATGGCTTGGCTGCTGCCCAAGCTGTTCCGCGCCGTGCGCGGCGTGTTCCGGGCGATCGGGCGGCGGACGGGTGCCGCCTAGGCCGCCCGGATTTTCGCGAGGAAGGCCTCGACGCGACCTTTGAGAGTCTGAACCTGGTCGGTGACGCTCTGGGCTGCGATCAGCACGTGGCCGGCGACCTGACCGGTTGCGCCGGCTGACTGGGTGACGCCTGCGATGTTCGATGAGACGTCGGTGGTCCCGGCCGAGGCCTGCTGGACATTGCGTGCGATTTCCTTGGTCGCAGCGCCCTGTTCCTCGACCGCCGAGGCGATCGTGGTCGCGATCTCGCTGATCTGGCGGATCGTCCCGCCGATCTCCTTGATCGCCTGCACCGCTTCACCGGTCGCACTCTGGATCGCGCCGATCTGCGCTGCGATATCGCCCGTCGCCTTGGCGGTCTGCGTGGCCAGGCTTTTGACCTCGGAGGCCACGACCGCGAAGCCCTTGCCGGCTTCTCCGGCGCGCGCAGCCTCGATCGTGGCGTTGAGCGCCAGCAGGTTGGTCTGACCCGCGATGTCGTTGATCAGCTTCACCACGTCGCCGATCTTCTGCGCCGCCTCCGCGAGCCCTTCGATCGAGGCGTTGGTGCGCGTGGCGTCCTCGACGGCCTTGCCGGCGATGCGCGCGGATTCGGTGACGTGGCGGCCGATCTCGGCGATCGACGCCGACAGCTCTTCCGCCGCCGACGCTACGGTCTGCACGTTGGTCGAAGCTTCTTCCGAGGCCGCGGCGACAGCCACCGCCTGTCGGTTCGTCTCTTCTGCGGTCGTCGACATGCTGCGCGCATCCGACTGCATCTTCGTGGCCGACTGGGCGAGGTCGCTGACGACCGTATCGACGTCGCTGCCGAAGTCGCGGGTCAGGGTCGCGATGGCACTGCTCCGTGCTAGCTTCGCCGCCTCTTCGGCGCGACGTTCCTCGTCGAGCTTGTCGGCCGCCTGGCTCCGCTCCTTCAGAATCTCGATCGCCTTGGCCATGCGGCCGATTTCGTTGACTTGATCGAGCGCCGGGATCGCGACCCCATAATCCTTTTCGGCGAGACGGCCGAGCACGGAGGTCAGTTCAACGATCGGTCGCGAGATCAGCCGGCCGACGAGAATGGCAATGATGAGCGCCAAGGCGGCCATGGCCAGGATCACCGCGACGAACACCGTCTTGCCCCGGCTCATGTCGCGATTGATCGCCGCCAGACCGTCGCGGCGGGCGTTGCCGAGATACGTCGTCATGGCGGTGAGGTCTTTGTCCATGGCGGCGAATTTGGTCTGCGTGCCGGTCATGAAGGTGAGTGCCGAGGCGGCGTCGCTTTCGGCCATGTCGGCGACGAACTTCGCCTGCTTCACGTACGCGGCGAGCGAGGCCTCGAAGGCCGCGACCTGGCTGTCGGCGATGCCTGCGCCGAGCATCGAAGGCTTCAGGGGAGCAAAACTCTTGCCGAAGGCGTCGAGTTGCGCGATCTCGTCCTTGCTCATTTTCGTGAGCTTGGCGTCATCGTTCTCGTTGGCCGCGATGGACGTCAGGCGGTACAGGTCGGCGAGCGAGGCGCGCGCGCGGTCGCTGAATTCGAGGATGTGGACTGCGGGGTCGGTGAGCGCCTCGTTGAGCCGGCGGACTCCGGCTTCGTTGCTGCTCAACAGGACATAGGCATAGCAGCCCAAGGCGAGCAGCAGGAGGACGAGGCCGGCGGGGACCGCCAAGACCTTGGCTTGAACCGAGCGGTTGGAGAGGAATCGGAGCATTTCGGGCCCTTTTCGAAGCGGCCGGACGGTCGTCCGCACCCCATTGGTTATTTGTAGATCCCGCCGCAGACGATCGAGTTGTCGACCCGCTCGCAGTAGGACGTCTTTGGCTCGATCTTCTTGCTGATCGGATTGGTGAACTTGTAATCCTGCCAGAAGCTCGCCTGCGTCTGCGCAAGCTTCATGCGCTCCTTGATGTAGTACACGCCGTCGGAATCCTGTGCCTCGTTCATGTCCTGGCCGACGAGCTTCGGATTGGTCCCATGCGCCAGGCACTTGCCCTCGAGGTTGTAGGCAAAGAGGTACAGGTCCTTCATGTGAAAATCGGTATTGGCCTTGTCGTTGAAGGCTGCATAGGCCTTTTCGGGCCCCGCGGATTTGACGAGCGCCGCGCCTTTTTTCACCATCGCGATCGCTTCATCCTTGGTGGCGTGGTCGTCGGCCAATGCGGGCGATGCGGCGACGGCAAGCGCAAGCACGGCCGCTGCAATGAACGTCTGTCCCCTCATGAACTAGGGCTCCCTTCTGGCGATCAGCAATTACTTGTAGATCCCGCCGCAAACGGCCGTGTTCTCGAGCCGCTGGCAGAACGTCGTCTTGGGCTCGATCTTCTTGCTCACCGGGTTGGTGAACTTGTAGTCCTGCCAGAAGCTCGGCTGGCTCTGAGCGAGCTTCATCCGGTCCTTGACGTAATAGACGCCATCGGAGTCCTGAGCATCGGACATGTCCTTGCCGATCAGCTTGGGGTTGGCGCCATGCGCCAGGCACTTGCCGTCGAGGCTGTACACCATGATGTACAGATCCTTGACGTGGAAATCGGCGTTGGCCTTGTCGTCGATCGCGCTATAGGCCTTGTCGGGGCCCGCGGATTTGATGAGCGCCACGGCCTTGCTCACCATCGCGGTGGCCTCATCCTTGGTCGCGTGGTCTTCGGCGAAGGCGGGGCCGGTCATGAGCAGAACGGCGGCGGTGGCAAGCAGAGTGCGGCTGGTCGTGGTCATCATCTCCTCCCGTAACAAAGCTGTTACTTACAGGAGGCTGACGCAAAGTCGTTTAAAGACGATTAAATTTACGCTCTTTAGTGGGCCGCTAAATGGCTAGTACGGAAGTATCTTTTTGGGCTTAAGTCCTCAGTCCCACGCCGGGCCGATCCCCATGTCGACGATCCGCTCCTTGGCCCGGAGCCCCGCAATAGCGGCCTGGTCCTCGCCGTCGAGCGCAAAGTCGAAGATCTCGAAATTGGCGCGCAGGTTGCGCTCGCTCGCCGATTTGGGGATCGCGGCCACCCCTGGCTGCTCGATCAGCCAGCGCAACGCCACCTGTGCTGCCGACTTGCCGTGCTTGCGGCCGATGTGCGTCAGCACCGGATGGTCGACGAGCCGGCCGCGGCCGAGCGGACAATAGGCGACGACCGCGATCTGGTGCCGCCGCGCATAGTCGAGGACCGGCTGCTGGTCGAGCCGCACGTGATATTCGACCTGGTTGCAGGCGACGGGCATGCGGTGCGTCTCCACCGCTTCGCGCATCAGCGCCACCGGGAAGTTGCTCACCCCGATCGCGCGCGTCTTGCCTGAGGCCTGAAGTTTCTGCATGGCGCCCAGCGTCTCGCCCACGGGCACGGAGGGATTGGGCCAGTGGATCAGCAGCAGGTCGACATAGTCGGTGCGCAGCTTGCGCAGGGAGCTCTCGACCGTCGGGCCGACGTCGCGAGCACGCAGGTGGTTGGTCCAGATCTTGGTGGTGATGAACAGGTCCGCGCGCGCCACCTGCGCCACTGCGAGCGTGCGGCCGATGTCGCCTTCGTTGCCGTACATCTCGGCGGTGTCGATATGGCGATAGCCGATGTCGAGTGCGGTGCGGAGAGCGCGTTCGCAGGCAGTGCCGGTGAGCTGCCATGTGCCGAGGCCGAGCACAGGCATGGGGCGGCCCTGCAGATCGATCGTCTTCATGTGGCTTCCTCCGCTGCTGCATCATCGTCGCGCATTGGCACCGATCTTCGCAAGATGCGGCTTCGCAACACGGCTCGAAGAGGCAGGCCGGATGCAGTACGCTTCGGCCACAACACCAGCTCGAGGGACATCAGATGCCTGTTCATGACATTGCCGCGACGGCGCTTGCGTCGGTGGCACCTTTCTTTTCCGCCATGGTGGGGCGCAGCAGCCCGGCAGCTGCCGATGAAACGGCCGCCGTGATCGCCGATCTCGCGCTCGCCAACCGCATCCTGTTCGATCAGGGGGTGGTCGACGGGTTCGGCCATGTGAGCGTCCGCAGCCCCAAGGACCCGAACCGCTACTTCCTCGCGCGCAGCCTGGCGCCGGCGCTGGTGACCGAGGCCGACATCCTCGAATTCACGCTCGACAGCGAGGCGCTCGATCCGCGCGGCCGCACGCTCTACACCGAGCGCTTCATCCACGGCGAGATCTACAAGCGCCGGCCCGATGTGAACGCGGTCGTGCACAGTCATTCGCCGTCGGTGATTCCCTTCGGCATCTCGATCGTGCCGCTGCGGCCCGTCTATCATATGAGCTCGTTCCTCGGCACGGGCGCGCCGGTGTTCGAGATCCGCAAGGTCTCGGGCATGACCGACATGCTGGTGCGTAACGGCGAACAGGGAAGGGCGCTGGCCGAGACCCTGGCCGACCACACGGTGGCGCTGATGCGCGGGCACGGATCGGTCGCCGTGGGCCAGACCATTCCGCAGGCCGTCTATCGCGGCGTCTATACCGAGCTGAACGCGCGGCTGCAGGCAGAGGCCTTGCGGCTCGGCGGCCCCATCACCTATCTCGAGCCGGAAGAGGCCGAGAAGGCGACGGCGAGCAACAACGTGGCCCTCAGCCGCGCCTGGGAGCTGTGGAAGAAGAGGGTGAGCGAATGAACCGCGAGCCGGTCAGGCTTACGGCTTCTGGAATTTGAGCACGAACTCGTCGACCGGGACGGGCGAGCGGAACACGAGGGTGTTGCGCGGGTCGTCGGGGTTGCGCAGGAAATCGCCTTCCTCCACGAAGCGGAACCCGGCGGCCTGCACCTCGCGCTTCACCGTGCTCTCCTCGATGCGGTGGAACGTCTTGCCGACGGTCGCATCGTCGCCGACGCGCGCCGAGTGATCGGCGATCACCAGGATTCCGCCGGGCTTGAGGGCCGCGAACAGGGCGGCATCCATCTTTGCGCGATCGACGCCCATGTAGGTCGTGTCGTGATAGAAGAAAAAGAACGTGATGAGGTCGAGATCGCGGACGCCGGGAGGAATGGGGTTGTCGAACGGCTGCTCGACCCGGCTTACGTTCTTCATCACAGGCGATTTCAGCCGCGCGTCGAATGACTGCCTGGCGCGGTCGCCGGCTTCGGCCGAGTCCTGTCCCCATACGGAGCCGCTCGGGCCGACCGCACGCGCCATCAGCTCGGTGCTGTAGCCGCCGCCGGCACCCATGTCGAGCACCCTCATCCCTGGCCGCACGCCGGTGAACGCAAGAAGCTCAGCCGGCTTGCGGCGCTCGTCGGTCTTGCGGTCCGCGTCGGTACGGTCGGGCGCTGCCACGATCGCCTGATAGTCGGCCGGGGTCGGGGCCATGCTGCAGCCGCCGAGGAGGGCTGCCCCGACGAGGGCCGCTGCCAGCCGCATGGTCACTCCTCGATCTTGATGTTGTTCGCCTTGGCGACGTCGGACCATTGCTCGATCTCCTGTTTGATGCGGCGGCTGAAGTCGGCCGATGTCGTGCCTTCGGGTGTCACCTGAAGGGCCGCCATGCGGTCGCGGATCTCCGGCGATTTGACGACGCGGATGGTCTCATCCTGGAGCTTCGCGACGATGTCGGCTGGCGTGCCCGCCGGGGCGAACAGCCCGCTCCAGAAATCGGCGCTCAGGTCGGGCAGGCCTGCCTCGGTCATCGTCGGCACGTCGGGAAGGAACGGCAGGCGCGCCTTCGAGGTGACGGCGATCGCTTTCACCTGGCCGCCCTTGAGCGGCCCCGAGACCGGTCCCGTGTCGACGATCGACATCAGGATTTCGCCGCCGGCGAGTGCCGTCACCGCCTCGGTGCTGCTCTTGTAGCGGACGTACACGACCGGAGCGCCGGTGCGCATCTTGAACAGCGCATCGACGAGCTGGAAGCCCACGCCCGAGCCGCCGATATTGGCCGCGGTCGGATGTGCCTTCGCGTAGGCGACGAGATCCGCCACCGTCTTGACGGGTGTCGCGGGATTGATCACCAGCACCAGAGGGAAGGAGGCGATCATCGAGATGGCCACGAAATCCGACGGCGCGTAGGGGAGCTTCGTGTACACGACGGGATTGACGGTGATGGCGCCGATCGGAGCCACCATCAGGGTGTAGCCGTCGGGTGCCGCGTGGGCCACGATCCCGGCGGCGATAATGGCGCTGGCGCCGGGCTTGTTGTCGATCACCACCGGCTGGCCGAGGTTTTCGGACAGCTTCTGGCCGACCAGCCGGGCGAGGATGTCGTTGCCGGCACCCGGGGGAAATCCGACGACGACTTTGATCGGCTTGTTCGGATAGGCGTCACCCGCCGCGTGAGCCGCCTGGAGGGAGCAGAGGGTCGTGGCGACTGCCAGAACCGCCAGAATCGTGCGCATCGATGTTCCCCAGATTCTCACTGGACGTGGATGGCGGCTTTCTTGGCCACTTCGGTCCACTGCGTGATCTCCTTGGCGATCGTCTGCCGGTACTCGGCGGGCGTGGTACTGACCACGTCGAGGGCCAAGGCCTTCAGATGCTCCTGCACATCCGGCGTTTGGAGGGCGCGCACGGTCGTATCGTGGAGCTTGGTCACGATGGCGGGCGGCGTGGCCGCCGGTGCGAACAGGCCGCTCCAGAAGGAGACCTTCATGTCGTGCACGCCGGCTTCCGCCATCGTGGGGATATCCGGAAAGTCGCTCATGCGCTTCTCGGCCGTCACGGCGAGGCCGCGGAGCTTGCCGCCTTTGATGAGGCCGGCGACCGGGCCCGGATCGGAGATCTGCATCAGGACTTCGCCCGACATCACCGCCGTCGCAGCTTCGTTGCTGCCTTTGTAGGCGACGTATTCGGCCGGCATGCCCGACTTCATCTTGAAGAGCTCGTCGACGAGCTGGAACGACGCCGAGGGGGCGCCGTAATTCGATTTGCTCGGATTGGCCTTGGCGTACGCCACGAGATCGGCCACCGAATGGATCGGCGACGAGGCTTGGACGACGAGGATGAGCGGGAAAGCCGCCATCGTCGAGATCGGCGCGAAATCGCGCAAGGTGTCGTAATTGAGCTTGGCGTAGACGGCGGGATTGACGGTCATCGCACCCGTGGCGCCGACCAGGATCGTGTATCCGTCGGCGGGCGCCCGCGCCACGAGCTCGGTTGCGATGATGGCGCCGGCGCCTGGTTTGTTCTCGACCACGATCTGTTGGCCGAGCAGAGCCGACATCTTCTGGGCGACGATGCGCGCGATCACGTCGTTGCCGCCGCCGGCCGCAAAACCCACGATCATGTGGATCGGCTTGTTCGGATAGTCTTTCGCGGCGTCGGTTTGCGCGGATGCCGGCAGGCACCAAGCGGCGGCCAACAGCGTCACCAGGCCCAGTGCGCGCGTATTCATTTGGTTCCTCCCCTCGTCTTCGCTGTCGCGCAGTTTTGCAGGTTGCGGGATCGATGCCTAGGGGCGATTCCTAGGGGCGCCTGTGGCGTGCCGCGATCTCCAGGCCCTTGACCAGCCGCCACACCGTCTTGCACGCCGGCACCGGGATGCCGAGCCGCTCGCCCTCTCGGACGATGAACCCGGTGAGCTCGTCGATTTCGGTGGGAGCGCCGCGCGCGATGTCCTGCGCCATCGATCCCGCATGCTTCGAAAGCGGCGCCTGGCCGGCGCGCACCTTCTTCACGTATTCGAGCGGATCGTACGCGAACCGGCCGCCGAGCGCATGCACGACGCGCTCGCATTCCGCGGCCATCTCGTCGATCAGGGCGCAGACTTCGCGCGCCTCGTAGCGCGCGGCGTTGACACCCAGGAGCAGCGCGCCGACCGGGTTCATCACGCTGTTGAAGACGAACTTCGACCATACCGCGTCCATCGGGTCGGCGACGATCTCGGCAGGCAGGCCGGCCTCGGTCAGAAGCGCACCCAGCCAGCGTACGTCGTCCATGTCGCCGCGGATCGGCCCAAGCCATGTCTTGCCGCGGATCAGGTGCTCGACGTGGCCGGGACCGGCGTAACGTCCGGCGTCGGTGGTCACACCGCGGGCGACCGGACAATCGCCGGCACTGAGAAGCGCCTCGGTGTTGCCCATCCCGTTCTGCAGGGTGACGAGAAGGGGACGGCCGGCCATGACGGCGTTCAGCTGCCGGAGCGCCGACGCGGTGGCGCTGGACTTGATGAGGAAGAAGAGCGCGTCGAACCGCCCGGCAAGCTCGGCCGCGCTCGCCGTCGCGGCGATGCGGGCCAGGCGCTCGGCTGCACCGCTGACGCGCAGCCCGCGCTCGCGGATGGCGCGCACGTGGGCTTCGTTGGCGTCGTAGGCGACGATTTCCGCGACGTATGCCAGCGACGCCGCGAAAATGCCGCCGATGGCACCGCAGCCGACGATCAGAATCCGCCGTGACCTTGCCATGTGCTGAAGCCCCTTGCCGAGGCATCAGTTTCACGGGCTCTCGGGGCGTTTGTCCAGCGGGGTCAGGCGTCGTTGGCGCGCCCGAACAGGTCCGACATCTCGAAGCTGTACGCGGAGGACGGCCGCTCGACGACCGACTTGACGATATCTCCATCGACGAAATCGAAGCCGGCGGCAATCGCGGCCGTGGTCAGGCTGATCGACGGGACGCCATGGACGTAGGCGACGAGCCCCGTTTTCTTAGCGGCCGCGGCGAAGCGTTCCATGTCCTGGATCTGCCGGCTCTCGGGCGCGCCGTGGGCGTCGTTCTCGAAGCCGACACCAAGGACGCCGCATTCGCTCGATGGCCGGAACTGGATCTGGTCGACCGGCGTGC
>Ga0335071_10002144_pt1 | contig 21267 bp, 26 predicted proteins | sample Lox_Sample_15_FD_206724 | JGI IMG/M metagenome (GOLD analysis project Ga0335071, IMG submission 206724) | Soil microbial communities from Loxahatchee National Wildlife Refuge, Florida, United States - Lox_Sample_1.5 | ecosystem: Environmental > Terrestrial > Soil > Wetlands | place: USA...
CCGCGGTCTCGCCGCGGAAGGAAAGACGATCCTGTTCTCGACGCACACCATGCAGCACGCCGAACGGTTGTGCGACGGCATCGTCGTGCTGGCCAAGGGGCGCAAGCTGTTCGACGGCACGCTCGACGCGGCGCGCGCCCTCTTTCCGCGCCGTGCCCGGGTCGGCGCCGAGGCGGATCTCGGATTCCTGCGCGCCGTGCCCGGCGTGGTCAGCGCCTCGCCGCCGGAATCGGGACAGGGCAATTGGACGCTCGACATGGCGGAAGGCGTCGACGGCCGCGCCGTCCTCTCCGCCTGCTTCGAGAAGGGTGTTCCGCTGACCTATTTCGACATCGCGCCGCCGTCGCTGCACGACATCTTCGTCTCGCTGGTGGAGAAGGCGGCATGAGAGCCACGTTCCTCATCGCGCGCCAGGAGTTCATCAAATACGTGACGCGGCGCGGCTTCTTCATCTCGATCCTGATGTTCCCGATCTGGATCATGATCGTCGTGCTGGTGCCGCAATGGCTGGGCGGCGCGCCGCAGCGTTACTTCACGCTCGTCGACCGCGCCGGCGGCTATCGCGAAGCCGTGCTCGACGCCCTGGCGCGGGAGAATGCGGCGCGCGATCTCAAAGCGCTTTCGCAGTACGCCGCAGCCAATGCCGACATAAGCGCAGTGCGACGGGGCGCGCCGCGCCTTGCCGCGATGCTGGCGGCGGAACCGACCGACCGGTCGGTCTCGGCCTTCCGTTTGTCCGGCGGCTGGCGGCCGGCGGTCGCGACGCTGACGCCGTTCCTGCGGCCAAACGCCAAGCCGTTCCGCGTGCCGGATCCACGCTTCGTCTTCGTCGAGCCACCGACCAGGCTGTCGCACGCTTCCGGCGGGAATTTCGGCGCAGCGGCGCGCGGCGATCTCCAGGCCGACCGGTTCTTCGCGGCCGTCTACATACCGGAAGGATTCGGCCAGGGCGGCCGCGCGACGGCGCAATATTTCGCGCGCGATCTTTCCGACGGCGACTTGCGGGACTTCGTCTCGGAGGCGCTCAGCGACGCGCTCCACCGCAACGTCATCAAGCGGCTGGCGCCTCAGTTGCTCGACAGCGACGCGCTCGACGCCACGGCCGCGCTGGAACTGCACAACCCGACGAAGGGCGCGGCGCAGTCCGGCCGCGACGATTCCTTCGACAAGCTCGTTCCCATCGCCCTCGCCGTTATTCTCTTCATCGTCTCCGTGATGAATGCCAGCGTCCTGCTGCAGGGCGTGGTCGAGGAGAAGTCCACGCGGATGATCGAGGTCCTCTTGTCCTGCGCCACGGCGCGCGAGATCACCAGCGGCAAGCTGATCGGGGTCATCGCGGTCGCGCTTGTCACCATCGCCATCTGGGCGCTGGTGCTGTTCGCGATGATGGCGCTGGCCGACGCCTCCACGGTCAAGCTCGTCTTCGGTGCGATCGGCGCCGTCGCGACCACCGAGACGCTGCCGCTGCTGCTGCTCTATTTCTTCTGCGGCTTGTTGATCTACGGCTCGATCTTCCTAGCCATCGGCAGCATGGCCAGTTCGCTCGCCGACGCGCAGGCTCTGCTCGGGCCGGCGATGCTGATCCTGATGCTGCCCAACCTCATGATCTCGGGCGTCATGCGCGATCCCAACGGCGAATTCGCGACGCTCGTTTCCTGGGTGCCGTTCTACACCCCGTTCTTCATGATGCTGCGCATCGCATCGCATCCGCCGACGCTGCAGATCTGGGGCACGACGCTGCTGGCGCTCGGCACGACGCTGTTCCTCATCTGGTGGATGGGCCGCGTCTTCGCCCGTCACGTGCTGACGACAGAGCGGCCGCCTTCGCTCGGCGGCCTGTTGCGCGGCGGCGTTCAGGCGCTGACGGGCCTGCGACGCTAGGCGCCGCCGCACATATGCTCGGAATCCATCGCTTCCCAGCTCTTGCCCGTGCGCAGGTTGGTGGCGCGATAGTTCTTGCCGCGGTCGTCGCCCTTGGGGCAGCCGCTCGGAACCGAGAGCAGGCAGAGCTTGATCTTGTCGCCGGCGCGTGACGCGGCCATTTCCGGCACGGTGTCGTAGGACACCTGGTAGATGCCGTCCGTGTATTCGATGGCAGAGCCGCTGTCGGGAACGCCGTCAAGCCGGAAACTGACTTCCTTCACCGCTGTCGACACGCACGCGCCCACTTTCGCCGGCACCGGTTCCTGGGCGATTGCGGGCGCGCCGGTCAGGGCCAGCGCTACGAGCAGGGCGAGCGGTTTTTTCGGCATGGACGTCTCCTTCGCCGCGTCAGCGGCCGAACAGATGAATCTGCGCATATTGCAGCAGAATGGCGGTCTTGGCATCGCAGATGCGACCATCGGCCAGCATGGCGAGCGCGTCGTCGATGCCGATCTCCAGGACCTCGATGTCCTCGCCTTCGTGCTTGAGCCCGCCGCCCGCGCCGGTCTTTGCGCCTGCGTCGTATTCTGCGACGAAAAAGTGCAGCTTCTCGGTCATGGCGCCGGGGCTGGTGAACATCTCGAAGACCTTGCGTACGTGCGGGATGCGATAGCCGGTCTCCTCTTCGGTTTCGGCGCGGATGCGATCTTCCGGCGCGGCGCCGTCGAGCATGCCGGCCGCCGCTTCGATCAGCGTCTCGCGATAGCCGTTGAGGAAGGCGGGCATGCGGAACTGTCGCGTCAGCACGACGCGGCGCGCCGCGAGATTGTAGGGCAGGATCACCGCGCCGTTGCCGCGGTCGTAGACCTCGCGGATGTTGCGCTGCCAGGCGCCGTCGTCGCGCCGCCAGGAAAACGTCAGCTGCCGCAGGGCGTATTTTCGGTCGGAGAGGACGGCATCGTTCTCGATGCGCACGCGGTCGCCGATATCGCTCATCTTCCGCACCTCATCGTCGAAACAAAAAAGCCGCCCCGACGGGACGGCCTTTTCGAATTCGGTTCTTCACCGGACCTAGCGCGGCAGCAGGCCTTCGCGCTGCAGGCGCTTGCGCTGCAGTTTGCGATAGCGGCGGATCGCCTCGGCGCGCTCGCGGGCGCGCTTCTCGCTGGGTTTCTCGTAATGGCCTCTGAGCTTCATCTCGCGGAAGATGCCTTCGCGCTGCATCTTCTTCTTCAGCGCCTTCAGCGCCTGGTCGATATTGTTGTCGCGAACGATGATCTGCAAAATGCGCTCCTTCAGGCCCAAATTTGGGAGGCGCGGGTGATAACAGAAGGGTTTTGGCCTGTCCACCGCACTTGAAGTTGGCAGAAACAATTCCTATCTGTGCCGGGACGGCGATTTGCTATGAGGGTCCGCGAGGCCCGCGGAAAAATCCGAAAGTCGCGGTTCAATTCCGCAATTTTATTTCGCGTACCAAACTAACAGATTGAATAGACATGGCAATTCTGAAAATCGCCCGTATGGGCCACCCGGTTCTGGCGCAGGTCGCGCAGCCTGTGGCCAATCCGGGCGCACCGGAAATACGCAGTCTCGTCTCGGACATGATCGAGACGATGATCGATGCCAACGGCGCCGGCCTGGCCGCGCCGCAAGTACATGTGCCGTTGCGCGTCGTCGTCTTCCAGGCGCCCGAGGGGCGGACCGATCCCGGACTTTCGGACGAGGAACGCTTCGATCACATGGCGCCGCTCACGGTGCTGATCAATCCGCAGATCGAAACGGTCGGACGCGAGATCGAAGGCGGCTGGGAAGGCTGTCTATCTGTGCCCGGCCTGCGCGGCTTCGTCGAACGCGCCTACCACATCCGCTATCGCGGCTTCGATCTGGAGGGACGCGAAGTCGCACGCACCGCCAAGGGATTTCATGCGCGCGTCGTGCAGCACGAGTGCGATCATCTCGACGGCGTGCTCTATCCGAGCCGGATGACGGATATGAACCGGCTGATCTTCGAATCCGAAGCGCGCCACTGGGCGAAGGAAGAATGACGCCGCGCAAGAAGAAGACGAACGACGCCGCGCTCAAGGCCGCGATGCTCGAGGCCGCGCTCAGGCACGTCGTCTTCGACGGCTTCAGCGACAAGGTGCTCGTGGGCGCGGCGAAAGAAGCGGGCGCGGACAAGGACGCGATCGCGCGGCTCTTCCCGCAGGGACCGCTCAGCCTGGTCGAGGCGTTCTCCGAGAGCGCCGACGCCGGGATGGAGAAAACGCTCGCGTCGATGGACCTGGCGTCGATGAAAATCCGCTCGCGCATCGCCGCCGCGGTGATGGCGCGCATCGAAGCGCTGCGGCCCAACAAGGAGGCCGCGCGCCGCGCCGCAGCGTTCCTGACGCTGCCGCCCCACGCGGCGCTCGGCGCCAGGCTCGTCTATCGCACCGTCGATGCGATGTGGCGCGCCGCGGGCGACACCTCGACGGATTTCAATTTCTACACCAAGCGCGGCATCCTGGCGGGCGTCTATTCCGCCACCATGATGCGCTGGTTCACCGACACGAGCGCCGACGAACGCGCGACGACCGAGTTCCTGGCCGAACGCATCGAAAACGTCATGCAGTTCGAGAGGTTCAAGGCGCAGGTGAAGCAGGGGCTCGACCGCCTGCCGCCGCTCTCCGAAATCCTCGGCGCATTCGCGCGACGCAACTAGATCAGGTATTCCGCGATCTGCACCGCGTTGAGCGCGGCGCCTTTCAGCAATTGGTCGGCCGCCACGAACATGGAGATCGAATGGCCCGTCGGGTCGCTGAGATCCTTGCGGATCCGGCCGACCAGCACGTCGCCCTGGCCAGATGCGTCGATCGGCATCGGGAAATAGTTCTTTTCCCGGTCGTCGACGATCCTCACGCCCGGGGCTTCGCGCAGGATGGCGCGCACCTCCGCTTCGCCGATCGGCTTTTCGCACTCGAAGGTGATCGCCTCGCTATGGGCGCGCAGCACCGGCACGCGGATGCAGGTCGCGCCGATCGCGAGCCTGTCGTCCTCGAAGATCTTGCGGGTTTCGCGGATCACCTTGGTTTCTTCGTCGTTGTAGCCGGTCTCGGGGTCGATCGCCGAATTGTGGCTGAAAACGTTGAACGCATAGGGATGCGGGATCACCTTGGGCTCGAAGGGACGGCCGTCGAGAAAGGCGCGCGTCGACTGTTCCAGCTCCTCCATTGCCGCCGCGCCGGCGCCTGACGCCGCCTGGTAGGTCGACAGGATCACGCGCTTGATGCGGTTCTTCCGGTGGATCGGCCAAAGCGGCACCAGCGCGGTGATCGTCGAGCAATTCGGGTTGGCGATGATGCCCTTATGGTCCTTGATGCGTCCCGCATTGACCTCCGGAATCACCAGCGGCACTTCGGGATCCATCCGGAAGGCGGACGAGTTGTCGACGACGACGGCGCCTGCCTTCACCGCGATCGGCGCGAACTTGCGCGAAATCGAGCCGCCCGCCGAGAACAGGGCGATGTCGACGCCGTCGAAGGATTTCTCCGTCAGCTCTTCGACGACGACCTTCTGCCCGCGGAAATCGAGCGTCTTGCCGGCGGAGCGGGCGCTTGCCAGCGCCTTCAGCTTGCCGACGGGAAAGTTGCGCTCCGTCAGGCAGCCGATGAATTCGGCGCCGACGGCACCGGTTGCGCCGACGATGGCGACCACGGGATTCTTCATTCTCGTCTCCTCCAGGCAACAAAAAAGCCCCGGACCTTTCGGCGGGGCTTCGGATCAGGCGATGCGTTGGATGTTACGCGCGCGCAAGCTCCGAAGCCCGGAAAGGCTTCGTCGTCTTGGTCGTGCGCTTCATCATCTCGATCATGGGCGCGGACCCTATGGGCGCACGGGGGGCTTCGTCAACGGGGAAAGCGTGGTGAAATGACCCATCTTGCGGCCCGCGCGTATCTCGGCTTTTCCGTAAAGATGCAGCGCACCGGGCCTTTCGGCATAGGCGCGCCAATCCGCCGCTTCCTCGCCGAGGATGTTCTCCATCACCGCGTCGGCATGGCGCGAAGGATCGCCGAGCGGCCAGCCGGCGACCGCGCGGATGTGCTGCTCGAACTGGCTGACGGCGCAGGCCTCCAGCGTCCAGTGGCCGGAATTGTGCACGCGCGGCGCGATCTCGTTCACCAGCAGCGGGCCGGAATCCTGCACGAAGAGCTCGACGGCGAAGACGCCGACATAGTCCAGCGCTTCGGCGATGCGCCGCGCGATCGCTTTCGCTTCGTCGCTCTGCGCCAGCGTCAGGCGCCCGGGAACGATCGAGCGGCGCAGGATATGGTGCTCGTGCAGATTCTCCGGCGGATCGTAGGCGGCGAAGCTGCCGTCCCGGCCGCGCGCGGCGACGACGGACGCTTCGAACGCAAAATCGACGAAAGCCTCGAGGATCGACGGGGCAAAGCGGAACGACTCGATCGCCGCCGCCGCTTCGTCCGCGCTCGCGACCTTCGCCTGGCCTTTTCCGTCATAGCCGAGACGGCGCGTTTTGAGCACGCCGCTGGAGCCCAGCGCCGCGAAGGCGTCGCGCGCGCTACGCACCGAGTCGACGGCCTGGAACGCCGCGGTCCGAAGGCCGAGCGACTGGACGAAACTCTTCTCTTCCCAACGGTCCTGGGTGATGCGAAGCGCTTTTGCGCCCGGATTGACCGGCTTGAGACGCGCGATCCGCTCGACGGCGCCGGCCGGGACATTCTCGAATTCGAAGGTCACGGCGTCGCATGTTGCTGCGAACGCGGCGAGCGCCGCAGCATCGTCGAACGCGCCGACCGTATGGCGCTCGCAGACCTGGAACGCCGGCGCGTCGCGATCGCGACAGAAGACATGGGCCTTGAGACCGAGCCGCGCGGCGGCGAGCGCCAGCATGCGCCCGAGCTGCCCGCCGCCGAGAATGCCGATCGTGCCGCCCGGACCGACGGGCGCGCTGAGGTACTTCGGTTCGCTCATTTGTCTGTCGGAACGTCGGCGACGGTCTCGGTCTGCTTGGCGCGCCAGGCGGCCAGACGCTTCGCCAGCGCCTTGTCGGACAGCGCGAGAATGGCGGCAGCCTGCAGCGCCGCGTTCTTCGCGCCGCTTTCGCCGATCGCGAAGGTCGCCACCGGAACGCCGCCCGGCATCTGGACGATCGACAACAGACTGTCCAGGCCCTTCAGGGCCTTGGATTCGACGGGGACGCCGAGCACCGGCAGCGTCGTCATCGATGCGGTCATGCCGGGAAGATGCGCCGCGCCGCCTGCCCCCGCGATGATCACTTTGAGCCCTCGTCCGGCCGCGCCCTTGGCGTAAGCGGCCATGCGGTCGGGCGTGCGGTGCGCCGAAACGATCCTGCTTTCATGGGGCACGCCGAGCGCCTTCAGGATTTCGGCGGCGGCCTTGAGGGTCGGCCAGTCGGACTGGCTTCCCATGATGAGGCCGACGAGCGGCTTTTGGCTGGACATGCTTCCCTGACGGTTTGGCGGGCAAATCACCCGCGAGGAAGCGGCGCATTATAGGGCCAGAATGGGAGGGGAAAAGCCCCCGTTCGCCGCCCGTTAACCTTTTATGCATATTCGTAAACGAATTGTTAAAAGCGTCTTGCTATTGTTTTAGCAGCCGGAATGGCTCAGGAAACCGAAGATGAAGATCGAACGGACGAGTTCGACACGCGGCGCGCGCGCCGTCGGGACTGCCGCCTACGGCCGTCAGGCGAAGGCCGCCGCCGATGCGCCCGCAGAAGCCGCCGGCGCTACGGCCAGCGTCCTCGGCATCCCGGAAGACGAATTCACCCCGCGGGTGCGCGACGCCATCGTCACGCTGATGGCCGAGGTCGACAGCCTGCGCCGCGAACTGCAGACGACGCGCGAGCGCCTCGACGAAGCGGAGAAGAACGCCGACCAGGACCATCTTCTGCCGCTGCTGAACCGAAGGGCGTTCGTTCGCGAACTGATGCGCTACATCTCGTTCGCCGACCGCTATCACACGCCGTCGAGTCTCATTTATTTCGATCTCAATAATTTCAAGTCCGTGAACGATGCGCACGGCCACGCCGGGGGCGACGCGGTGCTGCGCCAGTTCGCCAGCGTGCTGGTCGCCAACGTGCGCGAGACAGACGCCATAGGCCGCATCGGCGGCGACGAATTCGGCATTCTTCTCAGCCATGCCGACCAGGCGCAGGCGCACAAGAAGGCCGATCTCCTGGCAGAGCAAGTGCGCAATTCGCCGACGATCTGGAACGGCAAGCCGATCCCGCTGAGTTTCGCCTACGGCGCCTTCGAACTGAAGGCCGGCGACAATCCGGAACAGGCGATGGCGCGCGCCGACGAGGCGATGTATGCGCACAAGCGCGGCTCCCGCTAGCTAGGCGATGATGTCGGGCAGCAGCTGGTCGTTGATCTTGGTGATCTCGTCCTTGAGCTGCAGCTTGCGCTTCTTCAGCCGCGTGACCTGGAGCTGATCGCGCGACCCGGTCTCCAGCAGCGCGGCGATGGCGTTGTCGAGATCGCGATGCTCCTGCTGCAGTTGCGCGAGCTTGGCCCTGAGCGCGACTTCGTCCGGCTTGGTGACTTCGCTCGACATCAGCTCCGCCGCTTGCGCATGCCGTTGGACGGGGTCTCGCCCCAGCGCTTCTGCGACGGCCAATCATAGCCGATGAGATCGAGCGCGCGCCCCACGATCTGGTCGACGAAATCCGATATTTTGTGCGGCTCGCTGTAAAACGCCGGCAGGGGCGGCAGGATGATCGCGCCCATCTCGGCAAGCTGGGCGAGCGTGCGCAGATGGCCGGCGTGAAGCGGCGTTTCGCGCACGACCAGGACGAGGGGGCGGCGCTCCTTGAGAGTGACGTCGGCCGCGCGGGTCAGAAGCGTCGTCGTCACGCCGGTTGCGATCTCCGACCAGCTGCGCACCGAACAGGGTGCGACGATCATGCCGCGCGTGCGGAACGTGCCCGACGCGATGGCCGCGGAGATGTCGTTCGCCGCGTATGAAAAATCCGCCCGCGCCGCGACGGCTCTGGGCTTGAGCGCGGTTTCGAGCCCGATGGTCATCTCGGCCGCCTTGCTCATGACCAGATGCGACTCGATCCCAAGTTCTTTCAGTGCGTCCAACAGCCTGATTCCATACGTCACACCGGAGGCGCCGCTGATTCCAACGACAAGCCGTTCTTTTGGCGGGGTTTTGGGGAGGCGAGGGGACATGGCTTCGTTTACAGGCTGTAAGGCAGTCGCGAAAGAGGGGCGTGACAGCACCCACGTACAGTGATCTAATTTCAAGGCCTAAGAGCAAGAGGTGCAAGCATGGCACTGCAAGGGCATATCCAGGAACTGTCCGAAAAACACAAGAAACTGGAAGAGCGCATACACGACGAGATGTCTCGCCCAGATTGGGACGAAGTCCGCGTCGCGGCCCTGAAAAAAGAAAAGCTCCGGATAAAAGACGAACTCGAACGACTGCGAAGCAGCGTCCACTGACAAGCCTCACGTCTGAACTTATTGCGCCGGTATCAGGGCCGCCTGCGGTCGCGTGCGCGCAAAGATGCCGAGTGCCGCCAGCTCGAACAGCGCGGCGGCGAGGAACGATGCGCCGGCGAAATAGAACGGCGCGCTGCCGCTGGTGAAATAGGCGAAAAGGTTCGTCATCACCACGGGCGCGGCGATCGAGGTCAGACTGCCCAGGCTCGCGACCGCCCCTTGCAGTTCGCCCTGTTCGTTGGCGGGCACCTGTTTGGACATGATCGCGTTCAGCGCGGGATTGCCGACGCCCGCGAGCGCCCACACCAGCATCCAGGCGTAGATCTGCCAGGGCGACGTCGAGAAGGCGTACCCGGCATAGCCGAGCGCCGCGCACAGAAAGCCCAGATAGACGGCTCTCGGCTCGCCGATGCGCGGGATGACGACGCGCGGCAGCACGCCGAAGGAAAAAGCGGTCAGCACGCCGACCGCCATGAGCGAATAGCCGACCTGGGCGCTCGTCCAATGGAATTTCAGCATCGTGTAGTACGTCCAGGTCGCCGGGTTTGCGTCATGCGCAAGCCGCGCCAGGACCATCACGCCGATCAGCCCGAACACCATGGGATAGCGGCGCAGCGCCAGCAGGCTGCCCGCGGGATTGGCGCGCCAGAATTCGAAAGGGCGGCGACGCTGGACCGGCAGCGATTCCTTCAGGACCAGGAGACCGAACAAGGCATTGCCCAGCGTCACCGCGGCGGAGACGAAGAACGGCATGCGCGGTCCGAACAACTCGCCGACCACGCCGCCGATCGCCGGTCCGATGACGAAACCGACGCCGAACGCTGCGCCCGTCAGCCCGAAATTCGCCGCGCGCTTTTCGGGCGGCGAGACGTCCGCGATGTAGGCGTTCGCGGTGGGATAGGTCGCGCCGGCGATGCCCGAAAGCGTCCGTCCGATGAACAGCCAGGCGATGGTCGGCGCCAGCCCCGTGATCATGTAGTCGACGCTGAGCGCGAGCAGCGAGCAGATCAGGACCGGCCGCCGCCCGAAACGGTCGGAAAGATTTCCCAGCAGCGGCGCGAACACGAACTGCATCAGGGCGAACACGAACATCAGCCAGCCGCCCCAGCGCGCCGCGTCCGACAGCCCCTCGCCGGTGAGTTGCGCGATGATCTTGGGCGTCACCGGGATGATGATGCCGAGGCCGATCGTGTCGACCAGCATGGTGACGAAGATGAACGCCAGCGCATAGTTGCTGGCAGGTCTGGTGACAGGCTCGCTCATGTCCGCCCCTGTTGCTATCGGCCGCCCATGGTATGTGTTTTACGCGCATGACACCAAAGTCTTTCTCCGCCCGGCGCCGGGGCAGCCGAGCATGACGCGGCGGACACGGGAAAGCGAACGACCACGATGATCCGCAAACTTCCTTCCGGCGCCTACAGGCTCTATTCCCGCAAGAAAAATCCGAAGACGGGCAAGCGCCGCAACCTCGGTACCTTCAAGACGCGCGAAGCGGCGCTGAAGCACGAGCGCGCCGTACAGTTCTTCAAACGGCACTGACCGTCGCGCAGCGATCGAAATTCCGTCGAAAGCCGACGTCGTTTACGGAAAACGCATGCCGCGCCGCAGGATGCCTGCGGGCCTAAGCCACGTCCCGCGTCATCTCGCGCAGCTTGAATTTCTGGATCTTGCCGGTCGACGTCTTGGGCAGTTCGACGAAGACGACGTTGCGCGGGCACTTGTAGTGCGCCAGGTGCTCGCGGCAATAGGCGATAAGGTCCTGCGCCGTGACGTCGTCGAAACCGCGCTTCTTCTCGACGAACGCGCAGGGCGTTTCGCCCCATTTCTCATCCTCTTTGGCGACGACGGCGACGAACATCACCGCCGGATGCTTGTTGAGCGTATCCTCGACCTCGATGGACGAGATGTTCTCGCCGCCCGAGATGATGATGTCCTTGGACCGGTCCTTGAGCTGGATATAGCCGTCCGGATACATCACGCCGAGATCGCCGGAGTGGAACCAGCCGCCTTCGAATGCTTCCTTCGTCGCCTTGGGATTCTTCAGATAACCCTTCATCACGACATTGCCGCGGAACATGACCTCACCCATCGTCGCCCCATCGGCCGGGACCGGTTCCATCGTCTCCGGATCCATCACCGAAAGCGCTTCCAGCGCGTGATAGCGCACGCCCTGGCGCGCCTTTTTCGCGGCGCGCGGACCCTTGTCGAGATCGTCCCAGTCGCTGGCCCATTCGTTGACCACGGCCGGCCCGTAGGTTTCGGTGAGGCCGTAGACATGGGTGACGTTGAAGCCTGCATCGCCCATTGCGGCGAGAACCGATTCCGGCGGCGGCGCGGCGGCGGTGATGAATTCCACCTTGTGCGGCAGGGCGCGCCGCTCGTCCGGCGCCGCATTGATGAAAGTCGACATGACGATCGGGGCGCCGCACAGATGCGTGACCTTGTGCTCGGCGATGGCGTCGAACATCGCCTTGGCGCGCACCCAGCGCAGGCAGACATGCGTGCCGGCCACGACCGACAGCGACCAGGGAAAGCACCAGCCGTTGCAGTGAAACATCGGCAGCGTCCACAGATAGATCGGATGCCGCGGCATCTGCGCGGAGAGCACGTTGCCGTAACCCATGAGCGCCGCGCCGCGATGATGAAAGACGACGCCCTTGGGATTTCCGGTCGTGCCCGAAGTGTAGTTGAGCGAGATCGCATCCCACTCGTCGGATGGCGGCTGCCAGGCGAACTCGGGATCGCCGCCCGCCACAAACGTTTCGTAATCGATCGCGCCGAGACGTTCGCCCGATTGGGGAAACTCCAGATCGTCGTAATCGATGACGACGGGTTTGGCGGCGGCGAGCTTCAGCGTCTCCTTCATCACGCCAGCGAATTCGCGGTCGGTGATGAGGAATTTCGCCTCGCCGTGATCGAGTATGAAGGCCAGCGCCGCCGCGTCGAGCCGTGTGTTGAGCGCGTTCAGCACGCCGCCGGCCATGGGCACGCCATAATGCGCTTCGAGCATCGGCGGTGTGTTGGCGAGCATGACGGCGACCGTGTCGCCCTTTTTCAGGCCCTTCTTCGCCAGCGCCGACGCCAGGCGGCGCGAGCGCGCGTAATAGTCGGCATAGGAGAAGCGCTGCTTGCCGTGGATGATCGCCGTTCGCGTCGGGAACACGCTCGCTGCGCGCTCGAGGAAACTGAGCGGCGTGAGGGGCTGGTAGTTCGCCGGGTTGCGCTCCAGGTCCTGGTCGTACTTGTCGGCGCCGAGTCGCGCCACGAGGCGCGGCATCGGCCTGCCCTCGCCGGCGCGCCGCACCAGCGACTTGGCGGGACGCCGGCGCATGTCCGGCTTGGCCGGCGCGGCGATGCGCGACGGCGCGGCCTTCTTCTTGGCGGTCTTTGCGGCCGGCTTCTTGGCGGTCCTCTTGACTCTCTTCTTGACCCTGCTGGCACGGGCCGGACGGGAGGGTTTCCTGTTCTTTTTCGATCTTGCCATGGTGATTTTCGACCAGCGGTTTCGCGAGGGGCGGAACGCTAATGAATGCCCGATTAACCAGCAAGCGGGCTCCATGGACGTTCGCCCCCGCGATTGCTAGGAAGACCCGCGCCGAGGAACCGCCCGATGTCCGACACTGCGCCGCCCGCACCGCGGGGGCTCCGCCGCCTGTACGCCTGGATGATGGAGAATGCGCGCGGACGCCACGCCTGGGCCGGTCTCGCCACCTTCGCGTTCGCCGAATCGTCGTTCTTTCCGATCCCCGCCGACGTGATGCTGGTGCCGATGGTGCTCGCGCACCGCGAGCGCGCCTTCTATCTCGCGGCCTGGTGCACCCTGTTTTCGGTGCTCGGCGGTGCGCTGGGGTACATGATCGGCTCGGTGTTTTTCGACACGGTCGGGGTCTGGCTGATCCACACTTACGGCCTGCAGTCCGCGTTCGACGGCTTTCGCGCCGCCTACGCCCGGTACGGTTACTGGATCATGGTCCAGGGCCTGACACCCATTCCGTACAAGCTCGTCACCATCGCCAGCGGCTTCGCCGGGTTCAACTTCCCGCTGTTCATGGCGCTGTCCACGGTCACGCGCGGCCTGCGTTACGCGCTGGTCAGCTCGCTGCTTTATTTTTTCGGCGCGCCGGTGCAAGCGGTGATCGAGAAATATATGGAAGTCGCGCTGATCGCGTTCCTCGCTCTGGTCGTGCTCGGGTTCATCGCGGTTCGCTACATATTTTGAACAAGAAGGCGTCGTAGGCAGGCATACGATGCGCAAGCAGATTTTCGCCGTTGCGGCGATCCTCTTTTCCACCGCGCTCTACATCGCGGGCAACGGACTCGTCGGCGTGCTGATCCCGGTGCGCGCGCATCTGGCGGGCTTTTCGAATCTCTCGCTCGGCATCATCGGCTCGTTCTACTTCGCCGGCTTCGTCTTCGGCTGTTTCGCCGGACCGAGGCTGCTGGCGCGCGTCGGCCACAGCCGGACCTTCGCCGTCGGCGCCGGCATCTCGGCCGCGACGGTGTTGTTGCAGTCGATGTTCGTCTCGGTGTTTCTCTGGATTCTGCTGCGCGGCGCGTTCGGCGTGGCGGCGGCCTGCATCTACATGGTGATCGAGAGCTGGCTCAACGACCGCGCCACCAACGAGAACCGCGGCCGCATCTTCTCGGCCTACCTGCTCGTCAATTTCACCAGCATCATCGCGGGACAGATGCTCTTCGCCACCAGCAATCCGTCGAGCTTCGCGCTCTTCAGCCTGTCGGCGATCTTCTATGCGCTGTGCCTGATCCCCATGGGCCTGACCCAATTGCCGCAGCCGCACGCCGCGCATGTTCCGACGCTGCGTCCGCTGCGCCTGTACCGCACGTCGCCGGTGGGCGTCATCGGATGCATCGCCGTCGGCTTCGCGAACAGCGCGGTGTGGACGCTGGCGCCCGTCTATGCCCAGGCGCACGGCCTCAACAAAGGCTGGCTCGCGGTCTTCATGAGCGTCTTCACCCTCGGCGGCGCGCTGATCCAGTTGCCGCTGGGCCGCTGGTCGGACCGTGTCGACAGGCGCGAGATCATCGCGGCGGTCTGCGTCCTGGCGTGCCTTCTGGGCCTCGCGCTCGCCACCTTCGGTGGCGCGCATCGCTGGACGATCCTGCCGCTGATTTTCTGCTTCGGCATGGTGGCGCTGCCGCTTTACGGTCTCTCCGTCGCGCACACCAACGACCGCATCGCGCGGCAAAGCTTCGTCGAGACGTCCGCGACGCTGTTGCTGATAAATTCGCTCGCTTCGGTATTCGGCCCGACTCTCGCCGCCTTTATCATGGGCCGCGCGGGGACGCAGGCGCTGTTCTACTATTCGGCGGCGATCCACGCGGCGATGGCGGTGTTCACGATCGTGCGAATCTCGCTGCGCGACGAGGAGGCGGACGCGCAGCGCGCGCCCTACGAGCCGCAGCCGCAGCAGGCGACGCTGGCCACCGCCGAATTCGATCCGCGCAGCGCGGAGGAACAGTCGGCGTCCTAGCCCGGGCTGTCGTCCTCGGCCGGGAATTCGAGCGGATCGGGATCGGGCACGGGCTTGGAATCGACCGCCACGGTCTCCGAGATCGGCTTCAGTTTCGCGCCGGCCTTTTCGGCGCGCTTGAGCGCCCGCTCGCGCTTTTGCGCCGCGCGCGTCACCGCGAGGTCGAGCTCGAGCTGCGAGCACAGGCCGAGCGTCACCGGATCGACGGCCTTGATGTTCGTCGCGTTCCAATGCGAGCGCTCGCGGATCTTCTGGATCGTCGCCTTGGTCGTGCCGATCAGCTTGATGATGTCGGCGTCGGCGAATTCGGGGTGATTGCGCAGGATCCAGTAGACCGCGTCCGGCTTGTCCTGACGCTTGGAGACCGGCGTGTAGCGCGGCGCCTTCTTCTGCCTGACGGCCGGCATCTTGTGCTTGGGCGGCGCCATCTTGAGGCGCAGCCGGGGATTCTTCTCGGCTTCCTCGATCTGCTCGCGCGTCAGCTGGCCGCTCGACACCGGATCCTGGCCCTTGATGCCCTTGGCCACGTCCTCGTCGGCGATACCCTTCACTTCGAGCGGATGCAGGCCGCAGAAATCGGCGATCTGCTCGAAGGTGAGCGAGGTGTTGTCGACCAGCCAGACGGCGGTCGCCTTGGGCATCAGCGGCTTGTTCTCAACGGCCATAAATCTTCTCCCTTGCCGGGGACCCGTTCACCGGACCCACCGACCTCTTAAAGCCTGAGCTTTTCGAGGAATGGCAGGGGTTTTAGCGGGTGAGGCCGCGAAGGGGAAGCAAATTGCTCACAGCGTCAGCAAAATCTTCCCGATATGCTCGGATTTGGCCATGCGGCCGTGCGCGGCCTGGGCCTCGGCCAGGGGGTAGGTGCGGTCCACCACCGGCCTGATCCGCCCGGATTCGATGAGCGGCCACACCTCCCGCAGCAAAGCGTCGCGGATCGCGCCCTTTTCGTCGTTGGAGCGCGCGCGCAGCGTGGTGGCCAGCAGCGACAGGCGTTTCATCAGCAAAGGCGCGAAATTGACGGTCGCGCTCATGCCCGACTGATAGGCGATGTTAACGATGCGGCCCCACAGGGCAGCAGCGCTCATGTTGCGCTGGATATACTCGCCGCCGACCATGTCGAGGATGACGTCGACGCCCTTACCGCCCGTCTCGTCCTTCACAACCTGGACGAAATCCTCCTCGCGGTAGTTGATCGCCCGCGTCGCGCCCAGCTTCGCGATGGCCGCGCATTTCGCCGCGCTTCCGGCCGTTGCGAAGACCTTGTGCCCGCGCGCGGCGCAAAGCTGGATCGCGGCCGTGCCGATGCCGCTCGACCCGCCATGGATGAGGACGGTCTCGCCTTGCTTCAGCCGCGCCGTGTCGATCAGGTTGGTCCAGACCGTGAAATGCACTTCGGGCAGGGCCGCCGCCTCGACCAGGCCGACGCCCTTGGGCACGGGCAGGACGCACTTTTCCGACATGACCGCGTACTCCGCGTAGCCGCCGCCGCCGAGCAAGGCGCACACCCTGTCTCCCGGCTTGAGACTCGTTACGCCTTGTCCGATCTTGGCGATCTCGCCCGAGACTTCGAGGCCCAGCGTCGCCGGCGCCCCGGGCGGCGGCGGATAGCCGCCCATGGCCTGGGCGATGTCCGCCCGGTTAAGGCCTGCCGCGGCGACCTTGACCAGCACCTCGCCGGGTCCCGGCGCGGGTTTGGCGATCTCGGCCAGCGCGAGCGTGTAGCCTTGTCCGGGGTTTCTCACTTCGACGGCTTTCATGGCGATTTCTCTTTGGCTTGCGCGCGCGGGCGTTTCGCGCCGACACTAGCAAAGCGCGTGGCCGTCACGGAGATCAAAATGGCGATCGACCCCGAAGAGCTGATGCCCAAGAAAAAGCGTTCGGCGATTGTTCTGGGCGAGGACCTGTCGGAAATGTCCGCACCGGAACTGGAAACGCGCATCGCCGAGCTCGAGACCGAGATTGCGCGCTGCCGCGAAGCCATCGCCGCGCGCAATGCGACCAAAGTCGCGGCCGCCGCGTTCTTCAAGCGCTGAGCCGATCTTCAGCATGCCAACGTCGCGGCGCTTCGTTTAACAAGATTAATACGCACAGCTTCGCATCGCATCGCAGCAACCAATGATTTGGTTACCGCAAACGATGATGGCGAATCCGTATTGCACATTGCATGCGAGTTGATAGCGTTCGCCTGCACAAGGGGACGAGCGCTTCATCCATGAACACGCAAACCGCAGAGGACGACGCGCTGCGCAACGTCACGCTCCGCAACTTTACCGCGTCCGCGCTGTTCGAGCGCACGTTCGACGAGGGCATGTCCCTGGTCGAGGAAACCGCGAAATATCTCGACGGCAAGGGCCGCTCGGAAGCGCGCGACCTGCCGCGCAAGATCGCCATGCTCTATGCCGGTGAAAGCATGCGCGTGACCACGCGCCTGATGCAGGCGGCGAGCTGGCTCCTGGTGCAGCGCGCGGTGCATGACGGCGACATGGAGCCGCAAGATGCGACGAGCGATCGCTACCGTCTCGGCTCGAAGGAACTCTGCCTGGGCAGCGGCGCCGAGGGCGTCGAACTTCTGCCGGCCAAGCTGCGGGACCTGCTCGAGCGCAGCGACAACCTCTATCGCCGCATCGCGCGCCTCGACGACGTCCTGTTCTCGCGCGCCGGCAACCAGGGCCTCGCGATCAAGGAACATATGAGCCGGCTGGAACGCGCCTTCGGCGCCGACGGCGCGCTCTGAGAAACCTCGATTCCTGCTAAGGTTCCCGCGCAACGGCGGAGGCGCGGCGATGACGGCGACGGGAACGATCGTGATCCTGAACGGCGCGCCGCGCTCGGGAAAATCGAGCATCGCGGCCGCGATCCAGGAGCAGTTCGACGGCATCTGGATGAATCTCGGCGTCGATGCGTTCTTCGGGACCGCGACGCCGGCGCGCTATCGTCCGGGTATCGGGTTGCGCCCGGGCGGCGAGCGTCCGGACCTCGAGGCGGCTCTGCCGACGATGTTCGCCGCGCTCTATGAGTCCATCGCCGCGCACAGCCGGCTCGGACTAAACGTCGTTGCCGATGTCGGGCATCACGAGTCCTACTCTCGCCCGCTCGGTATCCTCGCCGATTGTGCGCGCCGGCTTTCGGGCCTGCCGGTCCTGTTCGTGGGCGTGCGCTGCCCGATCGACGTGATCATGCAGCGGCGCGAGCAGGACGTCGCCGGGCGGCACTATCTCAAGGGTTCACGAGAGGATCCGGTGCCCGAGCCGGTGCGCCGCTGGCAGGAGGCGGTGCACGCGCACGGTCAGTACGACCTGGAAGTCGACACGTCGGTTCTGAGCCCCACTCAATGCGCCGAGATCATCCGCGCACGGCTCACCTCGCGCGCAAGCGCGTTCCGGCGCCTCGCGGCGACGCAAACCGATTGAGCTGCGTGTCGAGCTTTACGCCTTCAGGATGCCGGCGAACTTCTTGTTGAAGCGCGTCAGGCGCCCGCCGCGGTCCATCAGCTGCTGCTGACCGCCGGTCCAGGCCGGGTGGGTGGTCGGGTCGATGTCGAGCGTGAGCTGCTGGCCGGCCTCGCCCCAGGTCGTGCGGGTCTTGTACGTCGTTCCGTCGTTCAGGCGGACTTCGACGAAGTGATAGTTGGGATGGATGCCCTTTTTCATGGCCGCGGCCCTTTTGTGACCCGAAATTGAAGGGCGGCTTATAGGCGAAGGGGATCGGCCTTGGCAAGGCAGCGGCGATGGGTCTCTTACCCCCGTCTTAACCCCTCCTATATAGGTAGGGCAGAAGCCGACTCTTGACGGGCAGACGTGGCGCAGACCGGCGAGGAATACGCGGAACAGCTGGAATATGTGGCCGCGGGCCGGGCGAAGGCCCGTTCCTTAAGGCCCCTTCGGCAGTTGGGACCCTTCCTCAGGCCGTTCCGGCTCCATATCGCGGCCGCCGCCTCGGCCCTCATCGTCTCCTCCGCCGCGACTTTGGTTTTGCCGGCTGCGTTGCGCCAGCTGATCGACAAGGGGTTCAGCACCGCCCAGATCCAGCTCATCTCGCACTATTTCGTTCTCTTCCTGGTGGCGGCGGGCGTGCTCGGCGTGGCGACCGCCATACGCTTCTACTTCGTCACCTGGCTCGGCGAGCGGGTGATCGCCGATCTGCGCAAGGCCGTGTTCGACAATGTCCTGGGTCTGACGCCCGCCTTCTTCGAAGCGACGCGCACCGGAGAAGTGCTCTCGCGCCTGACGGCGGATACGACTCTCATCCAGACCGTCGTCGGCTCGTCCGCCTCGGTCTCCGCGCGCAATTTCGTCATGTTCGTCGGCGGCCTCGTCCTGATGTTCGTCACCAGCGTGAAGCTCACGCTCCTCGTCGGCACGGCTGTCGTCCTGGTGATGATACCGCTCATCCTTTTCGGACGCTGGGTCAGAACGTTGAGCCGCCGCAGTCAGGATCGCATCGCCGATACCAGCGCGCATGCCGGCGAAACGCTCAACGCCGTGCAGACGGTGCAGGCTTTCACGCGCGAGGACACCGAGCGGCGGCGCTACGGCGAGGCGGTCGAATCCTCGTTCGCCGTCGCCATCCTGCGTACGCGTGCGCGCGCGGTGATGACGGCGGTGGTGATCTTCGGCGCGTTTGGGAGCATCGCGGCCGTCGGCTGGGTCGGCGCGCAGGACGTCGTCTCGCACGCCATGACCGCCGGACAACTCGTGCAGTTCATCTTCTATGCCGGCATCGTCGCCGGCGGCGTCGGCGCGATGAGCGAGACCTGGGGCGATCTGCAGCGTGCCGCCGGCGCGTCGGAGCGCCTGATGGAATTGCTGCACGTGAAGCCGGAAATCTCCGCGCCCGAGAATCCGGTCGCCATACCGACGCCGGCCAAGGGCGCCGTGTCGTTCCGGAACGTGACGTTCCGCTATCCCTCGCGGCCCGACTTCGCCGCGCTTCACGATTTTTCCCTTGAAGTCGCACCGGGCGAGGCGGTGGCCCTGGTCGGCCCCTCGGGCGCGGGAAAGTCGACGGTCTTCCAGCTTCTCCTGCGCTTCTTTGCCCCGCAGCACGGCGCCATAACCTTTGACGGCATGGATCTGTCGACGCTCGATCCGTCCGATCTCCGCCGCAAGATAGCCGTCGTCTCCCAGGACAACGTCATCTTCTCCGGCACGCTCGCCGACAACATCCGCTACGGCCGCCCGGACGCGAGCGATGCCGACGTGCGCCGTGCCGCCGAAGCGGCCGCCGCCGCGGAGTTCATCGAGGCGCTGCCGCTGGGCTATAGGACGATGGTCGGCGAGCGCGGCACGACGCTCTCGGGCGGCCAGCGCCAGCGCGTTGCCATCGCCCGCGCCATCCTGCGCGACGCGCCGCTGCTGCTGCTCGACGAGGCGACCAGCGCGCTCGATGCCGAGAACGAACGGCTGGTGCAGATCGGTCTCGAGAATCTGATGGCCGGAAGGACCACCATCGTCATCGCGCACCGTCTGGCGACGATCCAGCGGCTCAAACGCATCGTCGTAATGGAGAGCGGCAAGGTCGTGGGCGAGGGCAGTCATGCCGAACTCGTCGCCCATGGCGGCCTCTATGCGCGCCTCGCCGATCTGCAGTTCACGAGCGCCATGGCGCTGGCGAGCTGAGTATGCGTCCTGCCGTTCGCGCCGCCATCACCGCCGGATCGATCATCCTCGTCGCCGTCGTGGCGCTCATGTTCCGCTCGCTGATCGCGTTCGGCACCTTCACCGACGTCACGCCGAAAAGCGCCGGCGCCTGCGTGCAGGTCACCGGTCTCGCCGGCGCCGAAGACATCGCGATCGACGCCAAGCTCGGCCTCGCCTTCATCTCGGCAACGGACCGCCGCGCCAGGGCCCTCGGGACGCCCTCGCGCGCCGACGGGCTCTACGCGCTCCAGCTCGCAGGTCCCGGCAATCTGGTACGGCTTTCCGGGACGCCGGCCGATTTCCATCCGCACGGCATCAGCCTCTACCGCGCGCCGAACGGCGACGAAACGCTGATGGCGATAAACCATCGCAGCGACGGCAGCTCGAGCGTCGACAGTTTCGACGTCGTGCAGCAGAACGGCGCCGTGAAACTGCGCGAGACCGGCAGCATCGAAGGCGGCGAACTCGTCAGCCCCAACGCCATCGTCGCGGTCGACCAGAACAGCTTCTACGTCACCAACGATCACACGAGCATGACGTCGTTCGGCCGCCTGCTCGACGATCTCCTCGTCCTGCCGCGCGCCAACGTCCTCTATTTCAACGGCTCCTATTTCCGGCTCGTCGCCAACCGGCTGAACTTCCCGTCGGGCATCGCGCTCTCGCCCGACGGCAAATACGTCTATGTGAGCGAAGCGTTCAACCGCCGCATCGACACCTATGTGCGTGGCGAGCTCAGCGGCGCGCTCGATCCGGCCGGAACGCTCGAGATCCCGTCGGGCCTCGACAATTTGCGCTTCG
>Ga0335071_10002146_pt1 | contig 21264 bp, 6 predicted proteins | sample Lox_Sample_15_FD_206724 | JGI IMG/M metagenome (GOLD analysis project Ga0335071, IMG submission 206724) | Soil microbial communities from Loxahatchee National Wildlife Refuge, Florida, United States - Lox_Sample_1.5 | ecosystem: Environmental > Terrestrial > Soil > Wetlands | place: USA: Florida...
ATTAGTGATCCCGATCCCTATCTTTCCACCGTAAATGCTTAAATAAGGCGAGGACGACCGATACAATCTGCCGTTGCCGGATAAGCAGGCTATGTCGCCGGGCGCGGACAAATTGGGCATATTATAGAACCATGCCTGAGCTCCGTTAACGCTTAAATTGCCATTAAAGTAACCATCCCCTACGACTTCAAGCGAGGATGTGGGATTGGACGTCCCGATCCCGACATTCCCGTTCGCCATTATTCGCATGCGGTCGTCAACCCCATTGGTCCGAAAAGATAATGCGTCCGTACCCCGATAACCGATCTGCCCCTTATAATTACCGGCATTATCTACAAAATTGATTGCTCCAAGATAAGTAGAGGTCCCTGCGGTAGTATTGGTAAGCTGAAGCACGGAGCCATTTGTATTGCTCCGTGAAAGTACGTTAATATAAGCCTGTGCACTGTTATCCACGGTCAGGGGTGCGCCCGGCTCGCTGGACCCTATACCGACATTTCCCTGAAAGTAATTCCTTCCTCCCAATCCATAAAACGCATATCCGGTCGCGCTATTGGTTTTCCCCGTGACCGCGGTCGGCCTGCCGCTTCCGGAGACCGCTTCGAACGATCCGCCGCATTGCGCGCCGCGCCCGGAAACACCCGTGCCTCCGGCCAGGGTGGCGAAAGCATACGCGCCGATGCCGTTCATGTTAGCGGCCTCGAACGTTGCGCCGCAGCTTCCGCCTCTTCCCCAAATGCCGATGTTATTAAAATTCCTGGCGTAAATCCCGTACCCGGAGGTGCTGGTGCTGGTAATATAACATCCGATCCCGGCGGTATTTCCATTATTGCCGATAATCCCTCCAGTGACCGTCATCGAGCCGAGCGAATCAATGGTCGTTTCGACAGTGGAAGAACTATTCTTTACCGTGAATGAGCTTGAGCCATTATTACTATCTAGCGAAACATTGACGTCAGCGGCGAGGGATGGGAGGAAAAGGAGTGCTAATATTACCGGAGCGATAATGTGTGTATTGAATTTCATAATAACCTCCATATAGAAAAAATATTACTTATAGAGAGGCCCGCTACCCATTGAACTTAAATGATATAATACTACCGAAAACTTATTGTTTCAAGTGAAAATGAGAAAATAGTGAGAAAAGTCCCTGTTGACCTTATCATGTTCGATTTTGACGGCACGCTGGCCGATTCGCTGCCGGCCGCCGTTAAAGCTATACAGTTGATGCTGGCCGAGCTCGGGTACCCGCGTAAAAACGGAGAGGAGATCGGGCGGCATATCGGATTTGGCGAGCGGGCGCTGGTGGCGGGCTCTATCGGCAGCGAGGAGAAGGAAAAGGTCGATCAAGCTCAAGCGTCATATTACCGGCATAATTCCGAGCAGATCAAGCTGGTCGAGCTATATCCTCATGTCAGGGAAACGCTGGAGCATTTCAGGGATAAGAAAATGGTCGTCGTTTCAAACAAGCGCGATGAGTTCATAATAAAGATCCTCGAAGCCCAAGGCGTGCACAGCTATTTTAAGGAAGTGTTCGGGGGAGATTCGTCCCCCTGCCTGAAGCCGGACCCGTGCGTTCTGCTTTCCATACTAAAGGAATACGGGGTCAGGCCGGAACGCGCGCTGCTGGTGGGGGACATGAAGATAGATATTGATACCGGCAAGAACGCCGGAGTGATCACCTGCGGTGCCGCGTACGGCTTTGAAGGCAGGGATAAACTTGCCGCCGAAAAGCCCGACTTCATCATCGGCGATATCGAAGAACTACGAACATATATCGAGTGAAAACCCGTAGTTGTTTTCCATTGACAGTCATATCATAAAATAATATGATGTAAATGATCATGACGTTCTTCGCAAGAACTCATTAATAATGTCGAAAGCAAGGGCATTTAGCATTGTGGTTCTGCTTTCGTTGCTGGCCGGGATCGCCTGCGCCGCCGTTCCCGGACGGTTAAGCTATGAAGGCCGCTTACTCGACGATTCCGGCAACCCCGTCACGGTTCCAAAAAACTTCAGCTTCAAGATCTACGACGCGCCTTCTTCCGGTAATGTTATCTGGTCATCTTCGATATATACGGTCTCCCCTGAAGCAGGAGGAGTGTTCTCGGTGGTCTTGGGAAGCAAAGGTGATGCGGTGAGCGCATCGCTGTTCGGCGGGCCGGACCGTTACCTTGAAGCGACGGTGGACGGTGAAATAATGTCGCCCCGCGCCCAGTTGGTATCGTCCGCCTATGCATTTATCGCCGATAACGTTTCCGACGGTTCGATCACTTCCTCCAAGCTGGCACCGGGCGCGGCGGTGACAAGCATCGCCGCCGAGGGGCAGCCCCAGCTTAAGGACAATGTTGTGCTTAAAGCCGGTAATAACGTCGTTCTGACGCAGACCGGCCAGACGATCATGATCGCGGCGGCGGGGGGCGGCGGCACGGTCCAAGTCGACAATATCACAATAGGCTACAATCCCAGCGCCTCGTTGGAAGTGAAGGACAACAGCCTCACCGATTCCAAGATCTCGCCGTCGGCGGCGATCGCCTGGAGCAAGATCAGTAAGAGTGGCGCGCTCCCTTCTGATATCGGGGCGGTCTCGCGGACCGGAGACAGCATGACCGGAGCGCTTTCGATCAGCGCACCGGGTAACAGCCTGCTGATCAATCAGGGTCGGATAGGGGTAGGCACGACCAGTCCCGGTTACCGGCTTGACATTGAGAACGGCGCGATCAACGCCAGCGGCGGCGTTTACAGCAACGGCGTCCTTATAAACGGCAGCCAGTGGGCCACTTCCGGGCCAAGCATCTATTACAATTCCGGCAGCGTCGGGATCGGCACCGCGAGTCCCGCCTATCTGCTCGATGTGCAAGGTGGGGCGGTCAACGCCAGCGGCGGTGTCTTTAACAACGGTGTCCTGATCAACGGGAGCCAGTGGACAACCAGCGGTGCGAACCTTTATTACAATTCCGGCAGCGTGGGATTGGGAACGACCCTACCCGGGTATAGGCTTGATGTTCAAGGGGGAGCGATCAACGCCAGCGGCGGCATTTACAATAATGGTTCCCTCATCCGGAGCAGCCAGTGGGCGAACAACAGCTCCAGCCTTTATTACAGTTCCGGCAACGTGGGGATCGGGACCTCTACCCCGGGCGCGGCGCTGGAGATCGGCTATCCCGGCGTTTTCAAGATGACCGGCGGCAATCCCGGGCCCGGTAAAGTGCTCACCACGCTGGACGGAAGCGGGTTAGTGTCGTGGCAAGCCCCGGCGGGAGGGCAATGGGCCTATTCGGGCAACGATATTTATAATTCCAACGCCGGGAACGTCGGCATCGGCACCGCCACCCCGGAATCTTACGCCAAGGTTGAGATCCGAAAGGATAATAACGGACTGATGGGGCCGGTGCTGGCGCTGACAAACCGGGCGTCTTACACCCCCGCCAACAATACCGCGGCGGCGATCCAGTTCGGGCTGACCGCCGGAGCGCTCCTGCCCAACGGCGAGATAAAATTCACCAATAACGGCAGTTCAAACATAACCGATTATCACCTTTCCCTTTACAACGGATCGCCGATCGAACGGCTGACCGTTTTGGGCGCGAGCGGCAACGTCGGTATCGGGACCGCGAGCCCCGCCTCCTTGCTTTCGGTGGGATCGGGCAACCAGTTCCAGGTCAACAGCAACGGTAACGTCGTCAAATTGAACGGTGTTTCATACAGCTGGCCGTCGGGCCAGGGCGGGATCAGCACTTTTCTCATGAATGACGGCTCCGGCAATATTACCTGGAACTCGGGACTGAGCCAATGGACCACTTCCGGATCCATCATTTATTACAACAACGGGAACGTCGGGCTCGGTACCTCCTCGCCGGGCGATCTGCTCGAACTTTGGGGCTATGACCCCTCGCTGCGTATTCGCAATCGCAACGATGCGGGCGGCCTGTACATCGGCAATACCTGGGGCGCGGCACAGTTCGGTATTTTCAATCCCAACAATTATGCCTGGGGCGCGGTCCCTGCCAACACCAAGAAGACCTTCTTCGTGGTCGACGCCAACGGCAGGGTCGGTTCGGCCTCGTTCAATTACGGCACCTATTATTACTGGTATCTCAGGAACTGGCTGGACGACGGATCGGGGAACGCTTTTTTTAGCGGGAACGTCGGTGTCGGGACTACCAACCCGCTCTCAAAACTGGACGTGATCGGCCCGATCAAGATCACCGACGGCACGCAAGGACTGGGAAAAGTCCTGACCTCCGATAGCGCAGGCAACGCCTCCTGGCAGGCGATCAGCGGGGAAGGGACGGTGACCCAGATCAATACCGGGACCGGACTGACCGGCGGCCCGATCACCAGCAGCGGGACGATCTCGATCGCCAGCCAGGGAGTGGACACCGCGCAGTTGAACAACGGCGCGGTAACGCGGCAAAAACTGTCCGGCACCGCCGCGGTCAATACCATGGCGGCGCAGGGATTTGCGCGGCTGACCGGAGATGTCGATCTGCGCGCCGGGACCGATATTTTTCTCACCCAATCCGGACAGACGATCGAGATCATCTCCACCAGCGCCAGCGGCGGACTGTGGGCGCTTTCTGGCAGCAACATTAACAATACGAATGCGGGCAAGGTCGGGGTGGGGACCACCAACCCCGCCAGCACGCTCTCGGTGGCCGGAAGCGCCGATGTTAGCGGAAATTTCGGGATCGGCACCACCAGTCCGGCGCAAAAGCTGCACTTGATCGGCAATATGGCCGTTACTTCGGGAACGGTCGCGATCGGGACCACGGTCCCAAATGGCCAGTTGAACATCAATCCCGGATCGGGGGTCGCCGCCGCCAATATGTACCTGGCCGGCAGCGAACTTGGAGATTATTATGACGGGATCCTGCACATCCGCAGCGGCGGCTCCACCGTCGCTTTTGACGGCTCCGACAACATTGGCATATCGACCATCTATCCGCAGCAGAACCTGAGCGTGAACGGATACCTCAATGTCGACCAGGCCAATTCCGATTCCGGCGCCACCGGTTCGGGCAACTATCATGGCATTTCTTTCGGCTGGTACAGCAGCGAAGGGATCGGTTCCAAGCGCAACTCCGGAGGTAACCAGTACGGCCTTGATTTCTATACCGGCTGGCAGCGGCGGATGAGCATAACCAACGGCGGAAACGTCGGGATCGGGACCACCGTCGCGCCTTCGCTCCTGACGGTGGCGGGAACGATCGAGACCGCTTCCGGGATCAAGTTCGCCGACGGATCGATCATGACCACCGCTCCCTCGGGCGAGGCGTTCCTGTGGGTACTGTCCGACAACGATATTTATAACTCTAACGTCGGCAACGTGGGGATCGGCACCACCATGCCTGCGACCAAGCTGGACGTGAAGTTCGGCGTGGACAACGACACTCTGCGTATCGCGCGCGCCTCGTCCGTCGGTAAAGCTCAGATCACGCTGGCGAACGAGAACATCGCCGAACAATGGCGGTTCGGCATGAGCGGCAACGGCGGCAATACCAACTTCGCTTTTTACAACGGCAACGTCAACAATCTAACGCTGGAACGCGGCGTGGTCGGGAACTCGTACTTCCAGGGCGGGAATCTCGGCGTCGGCACCACCAGCCCGCGCGCCCGGCTGGAAGTGCAAGGGACCACGATCATGGAAGACCCGACCTGGAGCGGCGGAGGGAGCGGAAAGATCTTCGAATGGCGCGATTCGAGCGACGTATCGCGGGCGTGGGTCGATCATAACGGGCAATTCTTCGCGCGGGGAAAGGTCGGGAACGGCGGTTATAACGCGCAGGACCAGAACGGGAACATGGTGATGTCGATCGTTCCCGGAAGCACTTCCTACATTATCGGAGGAGGGAACCTCGGCCTTGGCACCACCAATCCCGGAGCCACGCTGGAAGTGAACGGCCAGGTCAAGATCACCGGCGGCGGGCCGGGTGCCGGGAAAGTGCTGATGTCGGACGACAACGGTTTGGCCTCATGGGGAACGGTGAGCGGCATCGGCACGGTAACGGAAGTGGATACCGGGACCGGATTGACCGGTGGCCCGATCACCAGCAGCGGAACGGTCTCGATCGCCAATGGAGGAGTGGGGACGGCGCAGCTTTCCCCCTCTATCAACGTCAATACCACCGGTGTCGTGACCGCTTCGGCATATTACGGCGACGGATCGCATCTGACCGGGATCTCCGGCGCGATCAGCGGCCTGACGACCGGTAAACTCCCCAAAGCGACCAGCGCCACCACCATTGCGGATTCGGCGATCTTTGATTCGTCCGGCAATATCGGGATCGGTACCACCACTCCGGCAAAGAAACTAGAGATCGCCGGCACCGGCGACAGTCTGATCAGATTATCTAACAGCGATTCGGCCGGGTACTCGACCGTCGATTTCTATAACGATTCCGGGCAGCGGCGGGGTTATGTGGGAGCGGGAGGGTCGGGAAGCTCCTGGCCGGCGAACAATGTTTATCTTGGTACCTCATATAGCTCCGGCTATCTGCATTTGACGACTCAGGATACCCCGCGCCTTTCGATCCTTCCGGGCGGGAACATCGGGATCGGTACCACCACTCCGGGTCAGAAGCTGACCGTGGCCGGGATCATCGAAACGACCTCTGGCGGGTATAAGTTCCCCGACGGAACGACCCAGACCACCGCATCTACCAGCGGGTTGGGAGGCAGTGGTTCGACGAACTACATCTCCAAATGGACCGCCGCTACCTCTCTTGGCAACTCGAGCATCTACGATAACGGGAACGTCGGGATCGGTACCATAAGTCCCGCGACCAAATTGCATGTGGAAACCTCAGGCGGAGGGGATACTTTCCGGATACGTAACACGGGGGCATCGCCGGGCGGCGACGGCCGCTGGACATTTGGCTTTTATCCATCTAATTCCGGGAACATGTATCTGGATTCCCCTTGGGACCAGTTCTCCGTTTATCTGGACGATAACAACGATTCCGCGGCCGGCCGGAACTTCTCGGTCTATGAAGGGGTTGGCGTGGGATCGGGTACTCCAACGCTTAGGGTCGGCAATTCGATGGTCGGCATCGGGACGACCGCGCCCACTCAGAAGTTGGATGTTAACGGTATTGTGAACGCTACTGATTATTACAAGAACGGATCCCCATTCACCTCCAGCCAGTGGACCGCAAACGGCAACAATATTTACAACAGTAATTCCGGCAGTGTCGGGGTCGGGACGACGAGCATGCTCGGTAAGATGGACGTGGTCAATCCTTCTGGCAACCTTTATGGCGACCTAGTGGTGAGAGGGGACAACAACGGCGGGGTGGGGGGAAAGCTGTCGATCGTCAACATGACCGGAGCCACCAACTCGCAGGCGGTACTTTCCTTCGGCGTCGATAACTCTACGCTCTTCGACGCGAACGGCGCAAACGCGGGCAACGCGGAGATCCGCGCCGTGAACGTGAACGGGGGGAATTTCGCGACCGATCTCCGCTTCTCTACCTGGTCGGGAGCGATCGAAAACACTAACCTGGTGATCGCTGCCGGCGGGAACGTAGGGATCGGCAACACGGCGCCGGGCAATCGTTTGTCTGTCACCGGGAACGAGGACGTAAGCGGCAGCCTCGGCGTGGGGACGACCAACCCGGCAAGCAACCTCCAGGTCTACCAGGATTCCGATATCTGGCATGCCAGGATCGGCGGCGCCACGGGCGAACTGCGGTTCGGAGGCCAGACCGGCAACGGGGCGGTTATCCAGGCCGATACTCCCAGCGGGACGGCGCGCAATCTTTTCCTTGAGCGTGACGGCGGCAACGTCGGTGTGGGCACTTCACTCCCCGGTTATAAGCTGGACGTCGCCGGGGACATCAATTATACCGGAAATCTCCGGCTTAATGGCACGATCGTTTCGCTAAGCCAGTGGACGACCTCGGGATCGAATCTTTATTTCAACAGTGGGAACGTTGGCATAGGCGTCACCAATCCTTCTTCAAAACTTGAAGTCCAGGCATCTAATTCTTTTTCCAACCCGAGCCAAGCCACCACTTTATTTCTGGGCCGGAGGGCGGACGGAGTGTCGGCCAGCCTCTGGGAAGGATACGACGCATCGCATATGACCGCGATGGATACCAATTCCGACGGTTCGCTTGCTTTCTTCAATTATAACGGATCGTGGAGCGAGCGGATGAGAATACTGGCCGGAGGGAATGTCGGGATCGCTACCACCAATCCGCTCGCGAAGCTCCAAGTTGCAGGCGACACTTTCCTAGGTAACAAATCGGAGGCGGCCGGGACGATCAATGATGCGACGGTCCGCATCGGCGGCGCCACCGGTTTGTCGCGCAGGAATTTTTATTCCTGGTACGATCCCACGTCAAATTCCGGCGGATATGCCGGCATCGGTCAGGACCCGTATTACAGCAACTGGTCGATGAACGTTTTCGCGGTCGGCGACGGCTCCAATACTCTGCCTCGCATCGATCTTATTACCGGTACTACCGGGAGCTACGGGCCGAAACTGAGCGTTACGAACGCCGGTAATATCGGCATCGGCACCACCGCTCCCTCTTCTCTGGTGCATCTGTTGAACAATACCGTGATCACCGACGGTTCGGTGAACGATATGCTCATCATGCAGACCAAGGCGAGCACCACGACGCCGGGGGCGGGGAGCGCGATCCTGTTCAAACAGCTCTGGAACAGCAGCCTCGATTACGCCCTGGCAAGGATCAAGGCGGCGGACGAAACGAATTATGGCGGCAGGCTGCTATTTGAAACACGCAATCCGCCAGGAAGCGCAGGTACCGATACTGCCGTGAAAATGACGATCACCGGAGCGGGGAATGTCGGGATCGGGACCACAAACCCCGCACAAAAACTTTCGGTCGCCGGCACGATCGAAAACACCTCCGGCGGGATCAAGTTCCCTGACGGCACGACCCAGACCTCCGCGGCCGGAGGGGGTGGACTGTGGAACTCGAACGGCAGCAATATATATAACACCAATTCCGGGAACGTCGGGGTCGGTACTACCGCTCCCACGGCGGTACTTGATGTCGTCACTCCCGGTTCCGGCTATGCCAATTCGATGAAGATCGAAAACAGCAATGTAAGCGGCAGCGCATGGACATTCGGTTATACCGGCTCAAGCAGCGGTAATCTTAACTTCAGTTCCGCTTGGGACCAGCTTAATCTTTACCTGGATACCGATAATACCGCTGCATCTTCCCGGCAGTTCACCATTTTCGAGGGGGTGGGGGTCGGATCGGGAACTCCGACGCTGAGGGTCGGCAACGGGATGGTGGGGATAAATACCAGCTCGCCAGACGCCCCGCTTACAATCTCGACCGCGGTCGACCTGCCGATCGATATTTCAAAGACCACCTCTACCTGGTCTGGATATACCAATGGCCATCTTCTGCATGCGCTGGCCCCGAACATGGGGAGTTCTTCCAACCTGGTCGCGTTCGACATCGGCAAGGCGGCATCGACTAATAATTCGGCGCACATCGATTACCTGCACCGCGGCGATGGCAGCACCAGCAACATGATCTCTTTCGGATTTTACGGCAACGACCAGCTGCTAAATCTTAACGCGGCGGGTAACCTGGGATTAGGGACGACCAGTCCGGGATATAAGTTAGATATACAGGGAGGCGCGATCAACGCCAGCGGCGGCATCTACAACAACGGGACATTGATCAATGGAAGTCAATGGACCACCAGCGGTTCGAATATTTATTACACTACGGGAAATGTCGGGATCGGCTCAAATTCCCCGCAGCAAAATCTTAGCGTGAACGGTTTCCTCAATGTCGACCAGGCCAACGCCGATTCCGGGGCGACCGGAACCTATACTTATCACGGTATTTCATTCGGGTCCCAGAGCGGCGAGGAGATCGGATCAAAACGGACCTCCGGCGGCAACCAGTACGGATTGGACTTTTACACCGGCTGGCAGCCGCGCGTGAGCATTACCAGCGGCGGGAATGTTGGTATCGGCACCACCAGCCCCCAATCGCTCCTCAATGTTAACGGGCGCGGAATGTTCGGCGGTATTACCATGACCAGCGCGGATTCGAACGATGATATCTATCTGGAGAAGAACGGCAATTATACTCAGCTCCATATATATAACACCAATACCCCGAACACGGCCATAAACGCGTATCTCAGCGAGAACCGGACCGGAAGCGATGTGACCGGAACGTCCGGGGTGACCGCGTCCGGACTGCAGCTCTGGACGGCAACGGCGCAGCCGCTCCGGTTGGGGACGAACGCCAAGGTCGCGCTGACCATCGACACCGGCCAGAACATCGGGATCGGGACGACATCGCCGGGCCAAAAGCTTTCGGTGGCGGGGACGATCGAATCGACTGCGGGCGGATTCAAGTTCCCTGACGGCTCTACCCAGATCACCGCCAGCAGCGGCGGTAACCAATGGACGATCAACGGCAATAATATAAATAACGCGAATTCCGGCAACGTCGGCATCGGCACGACGAACCCGCTGCAAACGTTACAGATCGGTTCAGGTTCTGGTAACGGGAATCAGACGCTTGATATTAACGCCCAAAACACCAGCGGGAACATCGCGGAACTGAGGTTGTTCGACCCGACCTTGTCTGCCGGAGCGGGATACAATTACCTCCGCTCCACTTTCTCGGGAAATACGGAAGTCGGGGCTTATCACGGCCTGAATTTCCGGACCAGCACCAATGCCGCCGGGACCAATCCTGATTTCACGTTCTATACTTACACATCGCCCCTGATGATCATAAGATCTTCCGGCAATGTCGGTATCGGGACGACCAATCCGGCGGCGTTGCTGAATGTCACTGGCAAGGGGGTGTTCGGCGGGGCCACGGTATCGAACAGCGACTCAAACGACTCTCTCTATCTCCAGGGCCCGACCTCGCAGTATTCGCAGATGCAGCTTTATTCCAGCGGGGCGATCGGTTATCTGTCCATGAATTCCGGTTCAAACGGTATGGGTCCCGGAGCGATGAACCTCTGGACATATAGCGGCACCCCGGTGAACCTGGGAACGAATAATAATATCAGGGTGACCGTGGCCAGCGGCGGTAATGTCGGCATCGGCACGACCAATCCGGTCGCGAAGCTCGATGCCAGGGGCGATAGTATATTTTATTCATCGAACGCAGGATATGAGGAAGGCGTAAATTTATTTTATACCGGTAGTGCGGTTACCGGTGCGGGGTTCAATCTTCACCTTGGAGCCGCTGGCGCAGTACCCTCAAGCTCGACGCTTAAAAGCTATCTCCGGGTGCGCGGCGACAACGGTAATTTTGTGCTCGGGAACTTTAAACAGGCGGGCACGGAGTGGATCCCGATCGAAGTGAACAACAGCACGAACGACATCTATCTGGTCGGCCGGGCGATGTCCGGGACCAATCAGGGGAACGTGGGTATCGGGACCACCGCCCCCGGGCAAAAACTTTCGGTCGCGGGGACGATCGAATCGACATCCGGCGGCATCAAGTTCCCCGACGGTACGGTCCAGACCACGGCCGGTGGAAGTTCGGGCCAGTGGGCGTCCAGCGGCGCGAATATATATAATGTAAATTCCGGTAATGTCGGTATCGGGATTACTAACCCAACCGTTTCGCTGGAGGTCAATGGAGATCTTCAGGCCGATTCAAGGGTGATCTATTCGCCGTCATCCGTTAACTCGGTCGCTGCGGGATCGGGAGTTACCTCCGCCATGCTCAATAAAAAGATCATCCGCGTCCAGGGTAGCGGCGGCGCAGTCACGGTTTCGGCCAACCCGGCGATCGCTTACGGCGCCGATGGCCAGGTCATTGTTCTTGAAGGTAGATCGAATTCAAATACCGTCACTTTTAATTCTAGCAGCGGGCTATCGCTTTCCAGCGGGATGAGCTTCACGCTTGGCCTGGGTGATACTTTACAGCTGATGTACGACGCGCTCGACAGCACCTGGTACGAATTGAGCCGGAGCGATAATTGAATGGGACAAGAGGTGAAAGTGTAAGCATGTATCATAAAGCATATCGGCCCCTGATGATGTTCTTCCTGCTGGCGATACCGATCGGGGCGTTCGCCGTCCAGCTTGGCGGCGGGCAGGCGTTACATCCAGAAAAAGTGAATGGTTCGCTCGAAGTGACGAGCGGTATCAGGGCCGCGGGTACGATCGAAAGCACATCCGGCGGGGTTAAATTCCCTGATGGCACCTTATTGACATCGGCGACCGTGGGGAGCAGCCAGTGGACGACCAGCGGCGCGAATATATATTACAACACGGGTTTTGTCGGGATAGGAACGACCGCTCCCAACGCCGGGCTGCAAATTTCCGGGTCGAGCGGGAACAGCGGCATGTCGATCTTTGGTTCCATTCCCGCATATACTCAAGCCAATGTCACGAGCGTCGATAACAATAACGGTGAGGCGCGCCTTATGGCCAAAGGCCCCAACGCGAGCACGCGGGGGAGCATCAGCCTGGACCTGCAGGATAGCGACCAGAGCGGATGGTTGCAAGCGCTGTATATTAATAATTCAGGATACACCGGGATCGGCACGACCGCCCCGACGGAGAAACTCGTGGTTTCCGGGGCGACCAATTCCGACGGCCGGATCGCCACCTTCACGGATACAGGCAAGGATGTTAACTATATAACCGTCGGCCAGATCGGCGTCAATACTGGCGGATATCTGTCGTACAAAACATCAACGAACACGATCAGCCTTGGCATTCACGGGGCTTCGGAGCTGCTTTCGGTCAAGGGGGGGGGGAACGTAGGCATCGGGACAACAGCTCCCGGCCAAAAACTTTCGGTCGCGGGTACGATCGAATCGACTACGGGAGGTTTCAAGTTCCCCGATGGCACCGTCCAGAATACTGCGACCGCGGGGCAATGGGCGACGGCGGGGAATAATATATATAGTACAAACTCCGGCAACATTGGCGTTGGGATAACCAACCCGGTGATGTCGATCCAGGCGGCGAATACCAACGGCGAGTACGGGGGTTCGACCATCGGGACCCTGCAGGGGAGCCACTGGACCTATCTTTATTCCAAAAGCAATGACAATGACGCGCTGGTATGGGACAGCGCGGCCGACATGCGGCTTGGCACCGAGACTGCGCCGGCAACCAACTGGTCGGAAAAGATGCGGATCACGAGCGGCGGCAGTGTCGGTATCGGGACGACATCGCCGGTGGCCAAGCTCGACGTGAAAGGAACGACTGGAGGCGTGGCCACAAGCGGAATAATGAACATTTATGCCAACGGCGGGACCAATGATAATGCGTCAAAGGTATTCATCCAGAGCAATTCGAACAATTACGGTCAGGTGCAGCTCGGCAATACCGGCAAGGAAGTTTCCCTTGCTTATATCTCGAACTTATCGGCGTTCGGGTACAGCCCGACCTCTTCTTCCGGAAGCGGCTATATTTGGAACCAGGGATTGGGATTATACAGCGCGAACGGCAACCAATACTGCATTGCCAATGCCGGTTACGGAGGTCCCAGTTGGCTAGCCGATCCCAACGGCGGTATCGCCGTCGGTTCATACGCGAAGAGCGTGAACACGCCGCCGTCAGAAGGATTGATCGTTAGCGGTAAGGCCGGGGTCGGTACAAGCAACCCGACGACCATGTTCCAGGTAGGGAACGGCGGTTCAGGGAAATCGACGATCAACAGCAACGACAACAGTTACGGTGAATTCCAGATCGGGAACCCGACCAGTAATGGTGAGGCCAGCATGGCGTTCATTAGCGGGGTGACCGGGTTCGGTAGCCCGCCCACGTCCACCAATGGCGACGCGTATATATGGGTGACAGGGGCGGACATATACAGCATAGGAGGGAACCGGTTCGGCATCGGGAACAAATCGACCGGCGGCCCATTATTTACTTTGGTGCAGTCCAACGGCAACGCCGGTATCGGGACAACGGATCCCGGCCAGAAACTTTCGGTCACCGGCACGATCGAATCGACCGCGGGCGGTTTCAAGTTCCCGGACGGGTCGGTCCAGACGACGGCGTCATCGGGCGGCGCGTCCAGCCAGTGGTCTAGCAGTGGATCGAACATTTATAATGCGAATTCGGGAAATGTCGGCATCGGGACGACGGCTCCTGTCACGTCTCTCCATGTCGCCGGTTCCGGCGCTTTCGGCGACTCGGTCACTTCTAGCAATGCCGTCCGCGCCCTGAACCTGGTCGCAAGCAACGCGGTGATGCGGGTGCTAAGGGTCTCCGCGGACATCGGGACCGCAGCGCCCGGCGTTGAGCTGGTCCACAGCACCACCGCTAACGGCGCGGCCGATTCCTACTGGGATTTCTTTACCGGCAGCGGGGACACCTTCAACATCCGGCAACGGACCACTTCGGACAACGTTAGGCTGACGGTGAACTCGAGCGGCAACGTGGGGATCGGCCAGTCCCCGAACAACAAGCTTTCCGTCTCCGGCATCGCTGATTTTAGCGGGAGCGTGGGGGTCGGCGGTTCCAATCCGGTATCCTTAAACGGCCGCGACACCGTCTTGAGAATAGGCACCGGAACTTCGAACAGCATGCCGGGGCTAGTCCTCGCTCCTGCTTCGAACTGGAACAGCAACGGCGGATGGGAGCTGGGCCTTACCGCGACCGGATCGAGCCAGAACAATCTAGCGCTCTGGAACGGCACCACTAATCGACTGCTCATCGATTACAACGGCAAAGTGGGGATCGGCACGACCAGTCTCACCTCGAACCTGACGGTGGCTGGCACGATCGAATCGACTTCCGGCGGGATCAAGTTCCCCGACGGTTCCGTTCAAAATACTGCCACCGCGGGGCAATGGGCGACCAGCGGGACGAACATATATAACAACAATTCCGGCAACGTTGGTATTGGTGCGACCAGTCCGGCCCAGAAGCTGGAAGTAAATGGAAGCGGAGACACGCGGATCAGAGTTTCATCTAACAGTAATAATGCGGTGCTGGAGGCGCAGCGGCCCAATTCTTCGCAAACGTCGTCCGCCGCTTTTATGACCGGCAGCGGTTATGATTGGGATGTCGGAATGCCAAGCGGCCAGAGCGATCTCTATATTCGTTCAACCCCCGCTTCGCCGAATAACCGTTTGGTTATCCAGCAAAGCACTGGCAATGTCGGGATCGGGACGACGACTCCAAATAGCAAATTATCTTTTGGCACGGCCGGAGCTGGCAACCAAACCGTTGCGCTCTATGAAAATAGCAACACAAAGGTGACGCTCGGAGCAAATAACGGTTTGGTTTTTTCTATCCCCAACACTTCGAACAATAATTTTACGTTCAACGCTCTCTCGGTTTCTGATGGCTCAACAATGAATGAATTGATGCGTCTGACCCAAACAGGCAACCTTGGGATCGGGACGACGAACCCGAGCGGAGCTTTACATATTTCCGACGGCAATGCCGTGGCTTTATCGCTGGTACCGAGCGGCCCGCGCTTTATCTCCACTAAAGGGACCGGCTCGAACGATTTTTATCTTATTTCTGCCGACAGCGATTCCGGCGCCGGTTCAAGAGGCATTTTCGCGGCAACAAGGGCGCGAGGTTCGTTATCCAGCCCAACGGCGGTGGCAAGCGGTGATGATCTCGGCGGTTTTGTTTTCAATGGGTATGATGGTTCAAATGTCCAATACACGGCCGCCGGTCTGTTCGCGACGGTAGATGGCGCGGTCTCTGCTGGCAATGTGCCGGCCAGTATGGTCTTTAAAACCGGTATTAACGGTACTGTCGGCATTGAGCGAATGAGGATTAACAGTTCGGGAAATGTGGGCGTCGGGACCACCAGCCCGGCCCAAAAACTGGACGTCAACGGCATCGTCAACGCCACCGATTATTATAAGAACGGGTCGCCCCTTAGCGGCAGCGGCCAGTGGACAGCCGTTGGATCGAATATTTATAACGCTAATTCAGGCAATGTCGGTATCGGAACGACCAACCCGGCGACGAGCTTTGAGGTGGCGGGATCTCCCTCATCGACCGGGCCGACGATAGGCATCTATGATATTTCCGGCAACAGCAACGGGCGCAACTGGGAGATAGGCAACGCGAGCGGGACCGTGCCCTGGGGGGCCCTGGGATTCTCGAACAGCACCGCGGCGGGCGGAGCTTCCAATGCCAATCCGAGGATGATAATTGACCTTAACGGTAATGTTGGGATAGCCATGACCGCGCCGCAGCAAAAACTCGATGTCAACGGTGTCGCCCGTTTATGGCATGGAGGTTCTTCATACTACACCCAGTTCGATAACAATAATGAATTGAACACTTACACATCGGTTGGCGGGACCTCCACGATGTACCTGCAGTATTCGAGCAACGGGAACGTCAATCTTGGCAAAGGCGCTCTATATGTGCAGGGCAACGGCGGCAATATCGGCGTGGGAACTAGCAATCCGACCAACAAACTGACCGTGTCGGGGAACGGATATTTCAGCGGCAACGTCGGCATCGGGACGACGAACCCGGCGACGAACCTGGTGGTGGCGGCGACCCCGGCCTCAACCGTCCCGGCGATCGGCATTTATGATTCTTCCGGCAACGGCAGCGGGCGCAACTGGGAGATCGGGAACGCGAACGGGACCTTGCCTTACGGTATGCTTGGTTTTTCCAACAGCACGGCGGCCGGCGGCTCCTCTAACGCCAATCCAAGGATGGTCATTGACCGGAGCGGGAATGTGGGCGTCGGGACGACGAGCCCGACTTCCAACCTGACGGTCGCCGGGACGATCGAATCGACCGCGGGCGGGATCAAATTCCCGGATGGATCGGTCCAGACCGCGGCCGGCAGCGGTCAATGGACGCTCAGCGGCACGAATATTTATAATAGCAATTCCGGAAATGTCGGCATCGGGCTGACCGCGCCGACCAAGGCCCTGCAAGTGCGGAACGCCTCCGCCATCCAGGCTATTTTCAACGGCTGGTCGCCGGTCGGCGGCGCCAACGATTACAACGGCGCGATCGCCATCGGCAATGTGGCCGGCTATCAAGGCGTGTTGCAATATTATGGGAGTCCGGGCGATCTGTACCTGGATAATACCTACGGCGGGAAGATCTGGTTCCGGACCAATACTTCAGGCACGGCGGTCAATGCGCTTACCATCGCCGCGAACGGGAACATCGGGATCGGTAACTCGAACCCGACATACTTGCTAAATGTCGGTTCGGTTTTCAAGATCGATTCTTCCGGCAACGTGACCTGCGGTACCATTAGCGGCGCGGGGGAAACGCTGGCTAAGGGTTCCGTCCCGACCGCGTACGGGACCCCCTACCTCCAGATCGGTGGTACGGAATACGGGACGAATTCGCTGCAAACGATCGGGTTCGGATACGTATCCGGAGGAAGTTACCCGCCGGCGGAGATCGGCCTGCTTACCACCAATACATCAGGTAACACTCTTGGCGACATCGTCCTTGCGACCAGAAACTCGACCGGTAACGTTCAGGCTTCCGAAAGGATGCGCGTCACCGCCGCCGGCAACGTTGGGATCGGGATCACCAGCCCCCAGACCAAGCTCGATATATCCGGGCAGATACGGGCGAGTGTCTATAACGCCGGATCGGGCACGACCATCGACTGGAACAACGGGAACGTCCAATACACTTCCGCCAGCGCCGGATCGTTCACCTTCAGCAACATGCTGGAGGGCGGTTCATACACTCTGGTCGTTACCGGCTCGACGTCAGGCATATCCACGTTCACGCAGTCGTCACCGGATTCCCCATCGTTCAAGTTCTCGCCCTCCAACGCTCCGACCACCGCCAGTACGACGACCACTTATACTTTCCTGAGAGCGGGCGGGATCGTTTATGTTTCATGGATAACAGGGTTTTGACGATCTTGATGAGCAATGATCGGGTGCAAGGTTGGAATTTAGTGAAGAGGGCGTTTATCACGGCCGCATTAATGCTTCTGATCACAAGCGCGGCCCAAGCGCAATACATCCCGTTCGCCTTTTTCCGGAACCAGACGCAGTCGCAGTCAGGATTTAACGGCGCAAGCAAGGAAGTGCTAGTGTCGGGGACTTCATGGGTGGTGCCGGCCGGAGTTGGCAGTGTCGAGATCTGGGCGGTGGGAGGTGGAGGGGGCGGGGCAGGAGCGACGAACGCCGATGGCACTTCCGGAGGCGGGGGCGGGGCGGGAGGCGTATGCTATAAAAATTTCACGGTCACTTCCGGAGAAACCTTTTACTATAGTTTGGGGATCGCCGGGAATGGCGGAACGGACTCCCATAGCGGATATGCCGGTGGCACGACCATCGTTACTTTTGAAAGTATGACGATCCTCGCTTACGGCGGGACCGGAGGCGCTTACAATAACGGCGCTACTGCTGCCGGCGGGAATATCTCGGGCGGCGATGCTGGTGCGATAGGCGGTACGGGCAGCGGCGCGAGCGGAGACACCGGGGGTGGAGGCGGCGGCGGTATCGGAGGTGGCAACGCGACCAATAACGGCGGTTCCGGCGGCACGGGAGGGCAGAGCGTGAACGTTTCCGGCTTGTTCGCGGTGGTAACATCGGCCGGTTACAGCACGACCAGTCCGGGTACGGGTGGAGGGAACGGCAGTTCTTCGCCGAACAACATGAACGGCACGAACGCTTCCGGATTCGGTTGCGGCGGAGGCGGAGCCGGCTGGTATGGAGGTAACGGAGGGAACGGATTTTACGGCGGAGGGGGAGGGGGCGCTTCTGGTTACACCGCCACCAACCGGGTCGGCGGAAGCGGCGGCGCGGGCGCGATCGCGATCTCTTATTGAAGAACTGAACGTATAAAATGAAACGGTACATTATAATAGCGCTGCTGGTTATCATGACCGGATCGATGTGCGGAGCGGATGCTCTGCAGATCGTTAGCGGCGGCGCGGCCGCCGGGCGATCGGCTTCTTACCGGCTGATCGGGATTATAAGGGACCGGCAGCTTAACGTCATTCATGGCGTCAAATACGCTTTTGGCGAAGGGTTCCTGCGCTGCATTTATTTCAGCAAGCCGGCGTTCGCGCCGTTGGTCACCGGGATCTCTCCCGCTTCCGCTCCGAACACCGGGCGTACGGGAATGATCACGATAACAGGCGCAAATTTCGTGGCAGGCGCATCGGTCCGGCTTTCACGATCGGGTGAGACGGATATCGTTGCGGACTCTGTGGCCGTGCTCGATCCCGGAAGGATCACCTGTTATTTTGAACTGGCCGGAGTGGAACCGGGGCGTTGGGACGTTACCGTCATTAATCCGGATAGCAGGTCCGGAGCGCTCACCTCAGGGTTCACGGTCATGGCGCTGGCACCGGCCGTGATCTCGATCACGCCGAACCGCGGATACGATAACGAGACCGTTAAGCCTTCCATTTCAGGGAGCAATTTCAGGAAGGGGGCGAACGCGCGGTTGTCCAGGGCAGGAGAGAACGATATACTGGGCCAGAGCGTAGCAGTGATCTCACCGAACGGGCTTTCCGCTTCGTTCGATCTTAACGGCGGGAAAGTGGGTTATTGGGACGTAGTGGTCGCGAACAACGACGGGCAGTACGGCGTGCTGCGGTCGGCGTTCAAGATCGAATCGACCGAACTGCGGATCATCGGCCCGGTGCAGTTCATAAGCAAAGAGAACCCGTCGCTGCCGGCGCTCAAGGGGATAACCATGCGCTATGTCTTGAGCCGGGACGCCGAACTGACTCTATACATTTTCAATATCCGCGGGGAAAGGATCTGGTCGGCGGTCTATCCGGCCGGTACGGCCGGAGGGAGCGTAGACAGCAATGAGATCGCCTGGGACGGCCGGACATCTTTCAACGCCATCGCGCCGTCGGGAGCGTATATAATATACTTTACCGGCAAGGTCGAAGGCCGGCAGATCATACTGGCAAAAGAGAAGTTCGGTATCATTAAATGATGAAAAAGGCATTGATCGGAATAGGGCTGGCATTGCTCGTCGTATCGCCCGCGCTTTCGGCGGTGGTGGGAATGACGGACGATCCAATGTCGGTCGGGGGAGGGGCCCGCCCGCTGGGGATGGGGCGGGCGTTCGCGGCGGTGGCCGACGACGCCGACGCGCCGTTCATTAATCCGGCGGGGATAGCCGGGCTCAAGGGCCCGCAGGCGATGTCGATGTTCACCAATCTGCTGGGAGAGGTATACTACACAGAATTCTCAGGCGCGGTCCCGGCGCCGTTCGGCACGGTCGGCATGGGCTATATCAACACCGGGATAAGCCAGGTCCTGATCCCGACCGGTTCGTCGTTTGTATACTCCGATTACTATGATACACTTCTCACCATGACCTACAGCACGCCGCTTTCGCGCTTCTTCATATATGGAAGGAACATATTCGTGGGCGGCAATTTAAAGCTTTTTTCCCGCGGCTGGACGGGAGGGTACAGTGAATCGGCATCTGGCTTCGATGCCGACCTGGGGGCGAAACTGGTGGTTACGCCGAACCTGAGCTTCGGCATAAACCGCCAGAATATCGTCCCGCTCTCGCTTGGCGGCGTGATAAAAATGTCGAGCGGGGCGGAAGAGGCGCTGGCCGGGATAACTAAGGTCGGGGTGGCGATCAAGCCGGTGCCGCTCCGCGGCGATGTTCTTTTCGCTTATGACGTTGATCTGCCGGCGCAGAGCGGCCGGCCGGTAACGATGCACGCCGGCGCCGAATGGCAGGTCAATAAATATTTCGCCCTCAGGGGCGGTGCCGACCAGAGCGTTGATGCCGCCTCGCCCAGCGGCACCAGCTGGAACCCGACCGTCGGGATCTCTACCGGTTATGCCGGCTTCCGCATCGATTTTACGCACCATCCGTATTACAACGATCCCGGCCTGGCGGAGAACTATATTTCTCTCTCTTATCAGGGTGCTCCAAAGTATGCTTTCAGTTCGGAGGTGAGATGAATAAGCCGATAATGACGGGCCTCGTTCTCCTTTTATTGAGCATGCTTATTGCTCCGTCAGCGTTCGCTCAGGACGGGTTCGACTTCATCCAGAGCCCGACCACGCGGGCGTACCTGCCGGGCGACGTGGTGCACGTGATCATCGGCGCGCCGCCCGACACCGCGCAGATCGTGGCCACGATGCCTGACGACACCCAGGTCACGCTTAACTACGACCGGCGGACCTATACCTGGCACGGCAACTGGGAAGTGCCGTACGGTTTAAAAAAAGGATTTTACTATGCTAAAATACGGGCGACCGACGTCGAGGGCCGGTCGTACGACGGCGTTACCGGTAATTTTTACATCGGCGAACCGGCGCTGGTGACGCTGATCGGTCTCCAGACCACCAGGGAAACGGCGGTGACCA
>Ga0335071_10002147_pt1 | contig 21259 bp, 20 predicted proteins | sample Lox_Sample_15_FD_206724 | JGI IMG/M metagenome (GOLD analysis project Ga0335071, IMG submission 206724) | Soil microbial communities from Loxahatchee National Wildlife Refuge, Florida, United States - Lox_Sample_1.5 | ecosystem: Environmental > Terrestrial > Soil > Wetlands | place: USA...
ACGCCTCCGACCGGGACGTCTTCCTGTTCCTGGTCGACGACATCAATCCGATCGAGGCCGGGCGGTTGCCGGACGGTTCGCCGGATCTCTTCTTTCGCGGCTTTTACTGCTGGAATTCGGAGGTCGGCGCGAAGACGCTCGGCATCGCCAGCTTCTATCTGCGTGCCGTTTGTCAAAATCGGAACCTTTGGGGCGTCGAGGATTTCGAGGAGATCACGATCCGCCACTCCAAATACGCCGCCTCGCGCTTCGCCCACGAGGCCGCTCCGGCGCTGAGCCGCTTCGCCGATTCCTCGCCAACGCGCTTCGTCAACGGCATCAGGGCGGCGCGCGCGCAAATTGTCGCGCGAACCGATGAGGAGCGCACCGATTTTCTACGCAAGCGTGGTTTCAGCAAATCCGAGACGGCGAAAGTCATCGAGACCGTGCTCACGGAAGAGGGGCATAAGCCCGAGAGTATCTTCGATTTCGTGCAAGGCATCACGGCGGTGGCGCGTGACAAACCGCACCAGGACGTTCGGCTCGACCTGGAGGGCCGGGCCAAGAAGTTGCTCGACCGCGTCGTTTAGCAACGGCCAGCTCAGCGTCGGCCTCTCGATGCGTTCGGCATTGAGCACAGTTCCTAACTATCGATTACGCAGCACCGCCCTCAAGAGGAAGAGGGCGGTGCTTGGTTTCGTGACGGGTCAGGAGGTTGAGAGAGGCTCTCGGCCGCCCGTCGCGGAGAAGCCTAAATGGCTAAGTCAACTCAGAAAATCACGCTCAGTCAATCGCGAGACATTCCCTTCAACAAGCTGGTGTTGAGCCAGGCGAACGTCCGGCGCATCAAGGCCGGTGTGTCGATCGAGGAACTTGCGGAGGACATCGCACGCCGCACGCTGCTTCAGAGCCTCACCGTTCGACCGGTACTCGACGACGGCGGCGCCGAGACTGGCATGTTCGAAATTCCCGCCGGTGGCCGGCGTTATCGGGCGCTTGAGCTCCTGGTCAAGCAGAAGCGGCTTGGTAGCACCACGCCGATCCCCTGCATCGTCCGGACCGAAGGGCTCGCCGAGGAAGACTCGTTGGCCGAGAACGTGCAGCGCGCGCCGCTGCATCCGCTGGACCAGTTTCGCGCCTTCCAGAGCTTGCGCGAGAAGGGCAGGAGCGAGGAGGAGATCGCAGCGACCTTCTTCGTCAGTGTCCAGGTGGTGAAGCAGCGGCTCAAGCTCGCCTCCGTCTCACTGAGGCTGCTCGAGGTCTACGCCGAGGACGGCATGACGCTCGACCAGCTTATGGCGTTCACCGTCAACCCGAACCCGGAGCGCCAGGAGCAGGTCTGGGAGGCCACACAGCGTTCCCACAACAAGGAGCCGTACTTTATCAAACGCCTCCTCACAGTGGGGGCGGTGCGTGCATCCGACAAGCGCGCTCAGTTCGTCGGCATCGAAGCCTATGAGGCTGCCGGCGGTGTGGTGATGCGGGACCTGTTCCAGCAGGATGATGGTGGGTGGCTGCAGGATCCCGTCCTGCTCGACCGGCTTGTCGCGGAAAAGCTCGACCGTGAGGCCGCGCCCGTTCGAGCCGAGGGGTGGAAATGGCTTGAGGTCGCCACCGACTTTCCCTACGGCCACAACTATGGTCTGCGCCACATTGTGGGCGAGACGGTCGCCATGACCGATGAGGAGACCGCCAGCGCGGAAGCCCTGCGTGGGGAATACGAGCAACTCGAACAGGCGCATGCGGATACCGACGAACTCCCCGAAGATGTCGATCGGCGGCTCGGCGAGATCGAGACAGCACTTGCCGCACGCGACAACCGACCGGTTCGATACGACCCGGAAGAGATCGCGCGTGCCGGCGTGTTTGTCAGTATCGACAGCTCCGGTGACATTCGGATCGAGCGCGCCTACGTCCGGCCCGAAGACGAGCCGGCCGTTCCTCTTCAACCCGACTCGACGCATGAAGAGGCGGGGTCGGCTGCTGCCGACGCCGCGACCGATGAAGTGTTCGGCACGGTCGATGGTAGATCGGCAGAACCGCAGGACGGGCCTGACCAGGACGACGGCATCAAGCCCATTCCGGACCGGCTGATGGCCGAGCTTACGGCCTACCGCACACTCGCTTTGCGAGATGCGCTCGCCCAGGATCCGGACGTGGCGCACCTCGCGGCCCTGCACGCGTTCTGCCTCAGGCTGTTCTATCGCTACGCATTGGAGACCTGCGTTGAAGTCGAGGTCAAGAGCTGCGTCTTTGGCAGCCTGGCCCCCGGTCTCAACGACACGGCCATCGCGAAAGCGGTCGACGAACGCCATCGCAGGTGGTCCGAGCAATTGCCGCGCGAGCCGGGCGATCTCTGGGACGCGCTAGTGGCGTTTGACGCCGACAGCCGCGACGCGTTATTCGCGCACTGCATCGCCATGAGCGTCAACGCCGTCCATGAGCCCTGGAACCGGCGTCCCCGTGCGCTTGCGCACGCCGATCGCATCGCCGAATCTATCGGCCTCGACGTTGCCGCGGCGGGTTGGTCACCGACCGTCGAGAACTATCTTGGCCGCGTCACCAAGGCGCGCATCCTCCAGGCCGTCCGTGAGGCCAGGGGCGAACAGGCCGCGCAGCAGCTCGATCATCTCAAGAAGGGTGACATGGCGGAAAGGGCGCAGGAGCTATTGCAAGGCTCCGGCTGGCTGCCAGAGCCGTTGCGCAAACCGAATCTCCTACCCGTGACCATCTCCGGGGCGCTGCATGCTTACGACCAGCCGTCGATCGAATCGTTCGGCGTAGGATCGGCGGTCATCGGATGCGAAACGGCTATCGGAGATGCGGCGACGTTGGCCGAAGATGAGCCCGCTGCGATCGAGCCGCACATCATCGCGGCCGAGTAACTGAGACAGCATGACGCCCCCTTGGGCCCGCCGGTGACGGCGGGCCTTCTTCTCTTGGAGCTCCCATGTCCACGCAGATTTCTGATCTCGCCCGCCGCTTGGCCGAGCGAGCCGAGGCGGTGTGTCGGCACTGTCTTTCAAATGACCACCGTTCAGGGAACTACTGGCCGGTCGGCGACGTCAACAACTCGTCTGGCCGCTCCCTGTTCGTTCGCCTCGCTGGTCGGCAATCTGGCAGGAACGCCGCCGGGAAATGGATCAAATCTGTTGCGGCGAGGATTATGTTGCGGATTTGCGATTGGGTGCTGTCTCACAGACGCTTGACAGCTCCTACGCAACATCATGCCAGCGCGGTGCGGGAGGTTGCGTGATGTCCCGCGACGCTTTCGAACTGGCGCGCCGCCTCGCCCGTGATGCCGAAGCGGTCTGTCGCCATTACCTGTCCAACGGGCGGCGCCAGGGCCGCTACTGGACGGTGGGCGACGTTCGCAATACGCCTGGGCGATCGATGTTCGTCCGGCTCAGTGGACCGGACTCCGGACCCGGGGCTGCCGGCCATTGGACCGAATATGTTGCGCCGCGCGTTATGTTGCGCAGGTGCGATTGGGCGCCGTCTCGCAGGCAATTGACGGCTTCTACGCAACATAATGTCAGCGCGCGGGAGGTTGCGTGATGTCCCGCGACGCTTCCGAGCTGGCGCGCCGCCTTGCCAGTGATGCCGAGGCAGTCTGTCGTCACTACCTGTCCAACGGACGGCGCCAAGGCCGCTACTGGATGGTGGGCGACGTTCGCAATACGCCCGGCCGGTCGATGTTCGTCCGGCTCAGCGGACCGGAATCCGGTCCCGGCGCCGCTGGGCGCTGGACCGATTCCGCCTCGACTGAATATGGTGATCTGCTTGACGTGATCCGCGAGTGCTGCGGCCTCGTTGACTTCCGCGATGTCGCCGATGAGGCACGACGCTTTCTAAGTCTGCCGCGCGCCGAACCGCGCGGGCGCAGCCCAAGGCCCGTTCGCACACCCATCCCAGCGGGATCGCGAGAAGCCGCACGGCGACTCTTCGCGATATCGCAACCGATCCGGCGGACTGTTGTCGATATCTACCTGGGCAATCGCGGCATCGAGGCTGTCCACGACGCGGGCGCGCTGCGCTTTCATCCGCGTTGCTACTATCGGCCCGACGACAATTTGCCCACCGAGACCTGGCCAGCGATGATCGCGGCGGTCACTGACCTTGAGGACAGACTCACCGGCGCGCACCGGACCTGGCTCGACCCTGACGGATTCAGCGAGGCGACGCTTGGCAAGGCGCCGATCGACACGCCGCGACGTGCCATGGGCAGTCTGCTCGGCCATGCCGTCCGCTTTGGCGCGGCCGACGAGGTCCTCGTTGTCGGCGAAGGCATCGAGACGATGCTATCGCTGCGCTGTGCGCTGCCTGCCATGCCGATGGCTGCCGCGCTCTCGGCCAATCACCTTGCCGCCTTGCTGCTCCCTTCAACGCTGCGCCGCCTCTACATCGCCCGCGACGCCGATGCCTCGGGCGACATGGCGCTCGTGGCATTGACCGAACGCGCCGAAGCTGCAGGTATCGAGGCGCTTGCCCTGTCTCCGCGGATGGGCGACTTCAACGAGGACCTGCGCGCATTCGGCATCGACGCGCTGCAAGCGGCACTGCGTATCCAAATCGCGCCAATGGATGTCGTTCGATTCATGCTCTTCGCTGAGGCCGGGGCGGTTTGAGGGATCGGCCTCCGGAGCTGCTGGCAATTGAGCAGATTGTGTCGTGTTGTCGGTTATGCCGCGGACTGCAGTGGAAATTAGACGCTGCAGCGCACAGCCGGCTTCTGACAGCAACGCTAGCGCATTTGGGAAGGTAGCCCCTGACCCCACATCGGAAGTCATGCTGCCTCACTCAAACCTGACCATGGTGTTAAACGTTGATTCAAGCATCTATTGCAACCTAGAGACGCTTTGAAGACTAAGTTATCGTCCGGCTCTCACATTTGGGTTTACACCAATGAAAGGTTGTCTTCTTGCCGTTCTCGGAATACCCGCCGCTCTGGTGACTATCGCGATCGCTATTGTTTGGTTCAATTTTTACGATGTTCATGTGCGCTATCGTCTGACCGTCGAAGTGCAGGACGGCGACCAGATCAAGACTGGATCAAGCGTCATCGATGCGTCCTACAGCATAGAACCGGACTGGTCCCCGAGCGGCCCGCACGGGTACGATCCGAGGATCGTCGGATATGCGCCAACCGTCGATTTGGGCGAAAAGGGCATCCTCTTCCTGACGTTCAATCAGAGGGAAACACCTTTGTATGTGCAGGAGCGCAGTAAGCATGTTCCATGTAAATTCGGCGTGGTCGGATGTGTCCCCTTTGCCGCCTACAACAAATCCGGCGCTTGGAGCAACGCTGCGGAGGAGAGAGCCAGGCTTAGAGAGCTGCTTCGCCAGCGCGGGGGGCGCGAAGTGCCTATTGCGATGTTGCCCGAGCTTGTTCGCTTTCGAGATGTCAACGATTCGCGAACACGCGAGCCTGTTTCTCCCTATGATCTTGTTGCGAGTTTTGGTCCAAGTGTCCAACTCAGGCACGTGACCCTCGAACTGACCGATGATCTAGTGACGCCACCGCCAGACATCTGGCCGCAGTGGATGACGGTAAAGGGTCAGAACGATACGATCGATCTAAGAGGGTATGAGAATCTGGGCTATTCCACCATCTATTTGCGTTATCGGCTGACTGTCGAAGTCATGGACGGCGATCAGATCAGGACCGGTTCGAGCCTGATCGGCATTCCATACATAACGATGCGGAGCGCTGTACCCGAGCCTCTCCCAATACCCATTGGGAATGTGCCAACCATCGACCTCGGTGAAAAGGGGCTGCTCTTTCTGACCTTCACGGATTCGCCTCGAACCCCGGCGCAGCAGATCGAGAGGGATGAGGAGCTTTTGTGCCCATTCAACGACATCGGATGCTTGCCCTTTGCGGCCTACGACAAGCCCGGCACGACTATAGGTATTGCCCCTAGTCAGAAAAGGACCGCAGTCGAAGATATGTTGCGTCACCAACGCGGGCCAAGCGAAGTGCCTTTTGCGATGTTGCCCGAGCTTGTTCACTTTCGAGATATCAACGATCCGCAGACGCGCGAGCCCGTTTCTCCCTATGATCTCGCAGCGAGTTTTGGTCCGGGTGTCCAACTCAAGCGCGTAATACTTCAACTGACCACCGGTGACCCTGCCGTGCCACCACCAGCGATATGGCCGCAATGGATGAAAGCGAAACACCAAAACACTGAATTTAGAGGTTATGGCAAGGACTGATCACTTCGATTGCGCGCGGCATCGGCGCGATCGTTGCACCAAAGAGGCCAATTCAATTGTCGCATGAGTCCGGTTCTGGCCCGAAGCGGTCCTAGCCGCCGGAAGCTGAAACGGTTTGCTCGCGGACTGATTGACCCGGGAGTATCCCGAACGGGATTGTCGCAAGACCCGGGACGGGGGGATCATCGTATGTCGACTTTGGAAGCCGCGTTGCGGGGGGAGCGGTTATTGTGCTCCTGCTCCGCATTGTGCGCCTCGCAGAAAGCGCGCGAAGCGACCAAGTCAGCCGCTACTCGGCATTGATGCTCATGGGTATCGCGGCCTACGTCGTCGAGTCGGCTCCCGGCTTCGGCGTGCTGGGTCTGGTTTGGAGAACTATCATCCGCGTCGCAACTCCGGCGCTGCGGCCGTATTCTGGGTCATGATGGGCGCGATCTTCGTCGATGAGTTCCGCCCGCGCTGGTGCCACAGTCTTGCCTGGCTTGCGCTGATCGTGCTCGGCGCGGTCGAAATGTCGATTGGCTCCACATCCATCGGCGCGGTCCACACCGCCTTGTCGCTGTCCTGTATTCTGCTCGGTCTCTGGCACGCGCTGGCTGGTCGGACGGCCGACCTGATGGAAGGACGGCGTCGGCTTCGCGTGGTGTACGCGGTTGCGATCGCCCTCTACACGGTGCTGATCATTGCAGCAGACTGGCTCTGGCCCGGCGGCTTGTCGGCCGCGCCGCTCAGCCTCGCGAATGCGGTCGCCCTGGTGACCTTGATCTTCGTCTTTGCAGTATTGGCCTGGCCCCCGACCGGAGCGCCAGCGGCGCCCGCGCGAGCGGTCCCGGATCGACGCCCCTCGCGAACAGCGTACCGCAGACGGCCCCGCCTCCGACCGAGCCCGATGCAACGCTGCTCCAGGCACTTGGCAAACTAATGGACCAGGGCAAGGTCTATCGCGAGCCAGAGCTGAGCGTCGCTTCATTGTCGCAAAAGCTCGACGTTCCCGAATATCGGCTGCGCCGGCTCATCAACCAGGAGCTTGGCCATCGCAATTTCAGTGCCTTCGTCAACCGATACCGCCTGTCGGAGGTCGAGACTGCGCTGGGCGATCCCGCCCAGGCGGATGTCCCGATCCTGACGATCGCACTCGACGCCGGCTTCGGCTCGCTCGGCCCCTTCAGTCGCGCCTTCAAGGCGCATAGCGGGCTCACGCCGACGGAGTACCGGCGCGCTCGCCTCAGGACGGTGCAAAGCCGGGAACCGTTGCGAGAACCATTGCAAGCCATTGCCGATTCCGAAAACGGCTGACCGTTTCCGAGATTCGGCCAGTTTGCCACGGGAAACGGCGAGACTTACGATTTGCACCTGTGCAACCGTTAAGCTTGTCGGTTGTCCAGAGGTCAATGAGGATCGATGAGGAATCGCATGAGACGGCGCCAGTTCATCTCGCTCGTCGGGGGAGCTGCGTTGGCACCCCTTGTCGCGTCGCGTGGGTACGCGGGCGCGGCCGACGCCTTCGGGGTTCCGGCCGCGCGAGACGACGGCTGGCCCGTCGTCTCCCTTGACGAGGCGCGGCCCATCGATCGCGATGCGCTGCGCCGGATGGCCGACCGGCTTTCGGCCAATGCCGACGTGCATGCCGTGGTGGTCGCGCGCGGTGGCAGACTGATGTTCGAGTGGTACTTCAGGGGCAACGACGAGGTCCCCGGCCGCTTCTTCGGCCACCGAGTCCAAAACGTCACCTTCGACGCCGATACGCTGCATACCCTGAAATCGGCCTCGAAAGGCGTGATGTCGCTCGCAATGGGGATCGCGATCGACCGCGGGCTGATTCCTGGCGTCAACGAGCCGATCTTCAACTTCTTCCCCGAGTTGTCGGACTTGAGGTCGCCGAAAAAGGACCGCATCCGGCTCGTGGACGCGCTCAACATGTCGATGGGTCTGAAGTGGGTGGAGGCAACGCCCGCCACGGGAGATTATGCCAACGATGAGGCGCGCATGCACATCGCATGGGATCCGTGTCGCTACGTCCTCGGGCTTCCGGTGACCGCTCCGGCCGGAGAGGAATTCTTCTACAACACCGGTGCGCTCGCGCTCATAGCGGCCATCCTGCGCAAGGCGACCAGGCGCCCCTTTGACGAATTCGTCCGCGAGACGCTGTTCGAGCCCCTGGGCATCACGCATGTGGCGTGGGATCGCTACTGGGCAGAGGCCGATGCCGGCGGGGGATTGCACCTGCGACCGCGCGACATGGCGAAGATTGGCCAGCTCATTCTCGCTGGCGGTTACTGGAACGATCGCCAGGTCGTTTCAAAAGCATGGATCGAAACCTCAACGTCCCCAAAGCTCAAGGCGACCGATGATCAATTCTACGGCTATCTCTGGTGGTTCGGCCGCACCCCGGTCAATGGGCGAGAGGTCGCCTGGATCGGGGCGCTCGGGCGCGGCGGGCAGTCGATCCGCATCGTGCCGGAGCTCGATCTCGTCGTCGCGGTGACCGCGGGATACTTCCAGGACTACAGCCCGCGCGCGTTTCAAACGCAGTTCGGCGTCTTCAAGGACGTCCTGCGGGCGATTTCACCTCACGCCTGAACTGGGAGCCGACATACGTCGCATTGGTCGGATCGTGGCCCGACGGGGAAATCTTCACTGCTGGAACCGCCGTCTGTTATCTCGGGTGGTGCAGAGCAGATTTGCTCCGGGTGGGACTTTCGGCCCCTGGCCCGGTGTTGCCGGAGTCCGGCGTTGCAGCGGCAGCGATCTGAGGTACACCGGCCGCAGCGCCAACCGATCTCGGAAGGCAGCCCATGACCCGAAGCGGCCATCGCTAAATGTTTTGTTTGTCTTGAACAGCTCCTGCATTCCGTCACGTTGGGCAGCTTCAATGCTGTCGTAGTAACCGGACGGCCCGGAAACCTGCGTCCAGGCGTATCCTTCGTCTTCCCAATCAGTTTCAACTACGAACTGATAAACGCCAGCGTACCTACAAAAAATAATGAGACGGGACCTACCGTCCTCGCTCTCGACGGTTCTGATACGCCGCTCTGGTGGGATTTCTATGTCGCCCATCTGGTTATCTTCAAGGCTGCCCGCGTGGTAGCCTCTTTCTTGTCGGGCTGGGCCGGCGATGTCACCTGTTAGCCCAACTGAGAAATCTTCACGGCTGAAATCGATATCTGCTATCTTGGTAGTGTAGACCAGATTTGCTCGGAGTGAGACTTTCCGCCCCTGACCCAATGCAGACCACCCTACGGCCTGGCGGCCGCCCTGCTGCCACTACGGTGGCAGCAGCCTAGGGATAGGGTAGTAGGTCGCAAGCGTGGATGGCGACTACTTGCTATGGGCGAATGGCTTGGGGTTCTCATCGCGATCACTTCGAGTGCCTTAGGCGGCACGGCTGCGGCAATCACGCGCTATTTAGTTGGTAATGCTGATCCCATCACCCTAGCTATCTTGAGGTGGGGAATCGGCATTACGTGTGTGTTGCCAACCGCGCTAATCCTTCGGGTGAAGATGCCGTCCCGTCGCGACTTCCTCCCGATTGCGGCCCTCGGGCTCTGCTTCTTCGGCGTCTACTTCGTCCTCTTCAACATCGCACTGAGCTATACGACGGCAGCGCGTGGAACCCTCGCGGTTTCGACACTTCCCCTCCAAACGATGGTGGTTGGCGCGCTTCTTGGAATCGAGCCGTTGACCAGACGGAAGACGATCGGCGTTTGCGTTGCAGTATTAGGTGCTGTCGCCGCGCTCGGAACCGGACTTTCCACTGCGCCAAGCGGCGCTTGGCGAGGCGAGTTAATCATGGCGGGCGCGGGACTGTGCGTGGCGTTCTACAATGTTTGGTCCCGTCCATTTATTGAACGCTCCAGCGCTCTCGGATTCCTCGTTGTCGGTATGGGTACTGGAGCAATTGCGCTCGTGACCATTGGATTGTTGACAGGCCGCGTCGCGATCCTCGGCACGTTTGGTCTCCCACAGTGGATCGCTGGCATCTACCTTGGGGTGGGCGGTGGTGCGCTCGCTTTCATCCTGTGGGTATTGGCGCTAGAAAGGACAACGCCAACTCGCGTAGCAACTACGATAACTGTCAATCCAGTTGCGGCAGCATTGCTCGCAGCGCATCTGCTTGGTGAGTCATTGACTCTCAATCTGATCGCCGGTTTGCTTGCGGTATTTCTCGGCATTTGGATCGCGACGACCGAATCCAACAAATCATAACAGGTCGGCTCCTGGCCCTTACCGACGAGATCCGACGTTCGACCACATGTCGGCTGTCTGGGGGTAGACCAGAAATGGTCCACGTGCGGCGAAATCGACGCTCGTGACCCAAAGCGGAACCACGATCGATAAAAAATTCGGGTGCGCAACCTTGGTTTGTTAACGACCCCGATGCACACTCAGGCCAGCAGTCTATCTGCCTTCGACTGTCACGCGATCGGCCCACGCGCTTAATGAAGAGACCTACACCGAGATTTCGCTGGAAGCGATCGAAGTCACCGAAACTGTCCTTTGGGTTCGGGGAGTTGGTTGCAATCGTAGTGGTTCTTGCACTCGTGGCCGCATCTTTGGTTTTCTACGTCATGTGCCCGCCGCCCTTCAGACTAACGGGCTCGCGATTTGGCCCCGATTGGGATTGCGAGGAAGGGCCATATACAACGGCCTGTGTAAAGCGAATTAGTCCGGCGAAATAGGCGAGCAAAGCCGAACAAACGTACCGGCGCTTGGCCCAGGGCAACCGCGCTCTCGACATTGCGGCGTCTAAGCAGCGGCTTGCCTCCGTATCATGAGAGAAAGCATGACCAAAAACGAGCATTTTTTGAAGCTGCTACTAGCGACCTTCCCGCCGCAAGCCATGCCGACGCAGTTCTTTTGGAGGGAAGATCGCCACGACGATAGCTATGAGTTCCGTCGCGATTTGCGTGAATGGCTCGAACGGCGCCGATGGACAGAGATTAAGATGCGTGACTGGGCGATGGCCGGACACATCAGCATACACAGAGAGCTTTTGGAGCCGGCAACCTTCCTCTATTACTTGCCGTCATTGTTGCTCGCTGCCACTGAGGATCCAGGGTATCTGGCCTGGGCTCTCGAAGCCATTATTCCCTCGGGGAGAGATCGAAAGCCGAAGAGCAAATGGTGGGGTGAACTTCTTGAAACCATCTCACCAGACCAGTGTGCTGCACTTCAGGCTTTCCTTGCGTATGTCCGCAGCGACCTCTTGCGGTCTGAGGGCGGACCCTTTGTGATCACGGAGGCAGAGGCATTGACTTCCGAAGCGGAGACGTTTTGGGATGCACAAATCTTTCGTTAACTAGCCGGATGAAGCGATGAATGCCGCGCAAGGTCCGGAATTGGCCCAACTCGGACATCGTAGGTAGCGATGACTGCCAGCACCGACAAACTTGGCAGTCATCCGAAGGGCGGCGTTAGACTCGACCGGCTTATCTGCATAGCCGTGCCGCGACGGCGGCTTCCACGCCAGAGCAAATCATTCTAAACTAGCGAGAACCTGCGACGTCGCTCCAAGTTTGTCGTCTTTTTGACCGAACGAGTGAGCAAAGCGCCAGCATCAGGAGGGCGGGCAGCGGCGGGCCTTTGTTGATCTATGTCAAGTCGGATGCCGCCAACTCGGAACGCACCGCAGGATAACCTTTCCGGAGCCATCTCAGCTGCTGAGCGCGAAAATCAGCAGCAGGCTCGTTCGCAACCGCAATAACGGTGGCTCGACACACAGAGGCCGTTGTAGAGAGGCTCACATGAATAGCACATCCTCGCCACGCGGTACCTCGGCCGATTTTGAAAGTTTGACGCGAGCCGGCCAACAAATCAAGGCGGTGGCAAGGTGGGCGGCGTTCGCGCTCGTCGCCGCGCTCGTTGCTGCAAGTTTGAACGCGACGTTTGGAGATACGCTGGCCGCACGAAGTTTTTCGGAACCGGGCCTTCAGCGGATCGGTGATTATCTACGACATGAGGTCGCGATCAGTAAGATTCCCGGCGCGATCCTGCTGATCCAGCAGCACGGAAAGCCAGTCTATCACGAAAAATTCGGCCTGCGCGACGTCGCAACCAAGGTGCCGATGACGGATGACACCATCTTTCGGTTCTATTCGATGTCGAAGCCGATCACATCGGTTGCCGTGCTGATGCTGGTCGACGACGGCAAGCTGTCGCTCGATGACCCCCTCTCCAAATACATTCCGGCCTTTGCCGACGTAAAGGTCGCCGTGGAAAAGCCTGATGAGACCGGAAAGCCAGTGTTTACGCTGGAACCGCTCAAGCACCCGATCACCATACTCGATCTGATGCGACAGACTTCCGGTATCACCTACGGGTTTTACGGCGACGGCCCCGTGCAAAAAATCTACCGGCAGGCCGACCTCTACGGCGGCGATTTTGACAACGCCGAGTTCGCTGCGCGCCTGGCGAACCTGCCGCTCGCCGAGCAGCCAGGCACGACGTGGACCTATAGCCATTCCGTCGATGTGCTCGGGAGGGTGATCGAGGTGGTTTCGGGACAATCGCTGTTTCAGTTCGAGAAGGAGCGGCTGCTGGATCCCCTTGGCATGAGCCACACCGCGTTTTTTGTCGCGGACGAGGCGAAGCGCCCACTGGTTGCCCAGTTCCTGCCGGATGATCTGATAGACCCGCCCATCGCCGGAATCAGGGACCCGATGGTGCATAGGCGCTGGGAATCCGGTGGTGCCGGGATGGTAGGGACGATCGGCGACTACGCACGCTTTGAGCAGATGCTCCTGAATGGCGGCACGCTCGACGGACGACGCTATCTGAAGCCGGAGACGGTTGCCCTGATGACGTCGGACCAAATCGGCCGCGGGAGCGGAATCGCACCCGCCAATATCTATTTTTTGGCAGTCCACGCCGGATTTGGATTGGGCGTTGCAGTGCTCACATCGCCTCAGCCAAAGAGGCCGTGGCCCCCAGGCGTATATGGATGGGATGGCGTGGCCGGCACCTTTTTCTTTGTTGACCCGAATGACGATCTGTTCGCGCTCTGCATGATGCAGTCACCGTCGCAGCGCGGGCGGATCGAGACGGAGTTGGCGCCGCTGATTTTCGACGCGATGGTGAGGTAGCCTGCCAAGCTTGATCGACTTCAGGGACCCAATCGCGATTTCCGCAATGCACTCGGCTCCTACCTCGAGTTGCCCGCGCCACTCCTTGGCCGCGCCGACCAGGTGATCGAATAGGCTTCCTCTTGCATTGCATGAATCCCGTATTGGCCCTTACCGACGAACCCCAACGTTCGACCTCATGTCGGCTCTCTAGGGTTGGACCGGAAGCGGCCGGCGCACAGTCAAAACGGCGCGAATGACCCGAAGCAGACGTGCGGCTCATCAGTTTTCAAATATCAATGAGTACGGGGACAGTACGTGTACCTTCCGTTCTGATGCCACAATAGCCGATCAACCGCTCCATCCTTGTCACGCAAAAACGTTCCTTGGGCGTCGACAAAGCGCATGAAGAAGCGGTTCGCGTCCTCGGCAAACAGTTCGAACTCTGGCTGCCCGGTCCCGCGCACGAACAGCCTGTCGGCCTCGGCACGAATGGTCAGCGCAAATTTGGGGCTCATCTCGTAGACGCCCTGATAGGTCGCAAGCACATAGGGTCGACGCTTACTTGGGGCGGATATTGCGCAATCTTGTAGGCCGGATTGGTCAGCCGAAATCCGATATCGTCAACGAGGTTGGTCGAATTCGAGAGGACGACGGCACCAGACCGCAGCGTTGTCGAGAACCCAGCAAACGCGGCATACCCTCCGGTCTCGCCGTCCTTATAAATGACCTCGTCGCTGTTTCAGCCCCTGATGAACCAGCCGAGGCTTACTTCTTCATTAGGCCCGTCCGTCGGACGACGGGTCTGTAGCAACATATCGATAGCTGAACGAAGCGGCGCGTTGGCTCCGGACAGGCAGGTTGCTTTCATGAATTTGGCAAGGTCGTTGGCCGTCGACCGCAGCGCGCCAGCGCCCGCGAGCGTCGGCAAATCCCAGTTCGACGCCGGTGTGAGATTGGAGGCATGGCCCTTGGCAAGGCGCTCGCGCATCGAATCGCTCAGCGAGATGCGCGTATCCTGCAGTCCCAGCGGTTCGCAAACGCGCGATATCAGCAGATCCTCGTAGCTGCTGCCGGCTCGTAGCGCGAGCACATGCCCGAGCAGGCCAAAGCCCAGATTAGCGTACTCGTAGTGAGTGCCAGGGTTGTAACGCAGTTTGTAATTGGAGAGAAACTCATAGAGTTGCTCGACCGTATAGGCGGCGTAAGGATTATCACCGGAGGCTGGTATCCCGCTGGGATTGCGTGGCAGACCCGACGTGTATGTCGCGAGATCGAGCAGGGTAATCTGTTTGCCATTGCGATCTGGCATCTTCGCGGTGCCTGGGAGAAATTTTGAAGCCGGATCATCGAGGGCCACTTCACCGTGGGTGACCATCTCGGTCAGCAACAGCGCTGTAAAGACCTTGGTGATGGAACCGATCTCAAATACGGTGTCGCCATCAAGTTGGTCGACGGCAGAACCGGACCGACCGTAGGTCGCGATCTTCTCCTGGGCCGAATCAAAGGAAACCGCGACAATACCGACGCTCTGATGGTCGCGCTCGATGCGCTCGCGCAATATATTCCGAACTTCATCGTCGGATGAAAATTCAGCGCGTGCTGCTGCTGCTGCCAGGGCGGAACTCGCTATCGCACCAAGCAAAAAATCCCGACGAGGAATCATTGTTACCCCCGCAAAAATAGGTTGCAAAGCCTAGTTTGCCATTGATCCTTGCGGAGGGGAACAATTCAAGGTTGCACCATGCGCTCGCAGGTACAACCATCGGGGAGCGTGGCTAAACAACAATGTTGCCAACGGCCATGGCTAAGTAGCCACTGGGCGCGACGGCAGAAATTGGGCCAAGGCTGCCGACATGCGCGCTGCAGTAAGTCGACTGCTATTTGGGGTACACCGGCCGTGTCGGCAACGCATTCGGGAAGGCAGCCCGTGACCCGAAGCTGCCCTTGGGCATCTCGCCAGTCGCGCAGTGATATGATAGGGGCAGCCAAGACGTTGCCCACGACGAAGCCACCCGCGCCGCGATGCTCACCTCGTCGCGCGGCTGCCGCCAGCGCCGAGACGCCAGTCATGATGAAGCTCGATAACACGCCCATGAGCGATATCATCCATGCTTTGACCAGCGGGCGGTTAACTGCCACGGCGGTGACCAAGGGCTATCTCGCGCGCATTGAGGCCTACGACCGCGCCGGGCCGATGCTCAACTCGGTACGCGAGGTCAATCCTGACGTGCTCACGATCGCGGGCAAGCTCGACGGCACGAAGCCGTCGGTCAAACGGCCGCTGGCCGGCGTCCCAGTCCTGGTGAAGGACAACATCGCGACCGGTGACAAGCAGCCGACGACGGCTGGCTCGCTGGCGCTGGAGGGCGCGCGCGCCAAGGACGACGCCACCGTGGTCAAGCTGCTGCGAGACGCCGGCGCCGTGATCCTGGGCAAGGCGAACCTGACCGAGTTTGCGAACATGCTCGCGATCGACATGCCCTCCGGCTATTCATCGCTGGGCGGCCAGGTGAAGAACCCTTATGCGCCGAAGCTGATGGACGATCGAGGCATCCCGGTCGTGAACCCAGGCGGCTCAAGCTCGGGTTCGGCGGTCGCTGTGGCGGCCGGTCTGTGCGCGGCATCAATCGGCACCGAGACTTCGGGCTCGTTGCTGTACCCCGCGAGCCAAAATGGCCTTGTTACCGTTAAGCCGACCGTCGGACTGATCAGCCGTGCTGGTATCGTGCCGATCTCGCATAGCCAGGACACCGCAGGGCCCATGACGCGGACGGTGCGCGACGCGGCGGTGCTCCTGAACGTGCTGGCAGCCAAGGACCCGCTCGATCCGGCGACACGACGGCAGTGGCGGCCGGCCGATTACACCGCCGACCTCACGGACGACGGGTTAAAGGGCGCGCGCATCGGCGTGCCGAGCGACCCCGCCGACCCGCTGAACGATCGCTACTACGGCCGAACGCCGCCGAATTGGGCTCGGGTGATCGCCGATGCGATCAACGTGCTGGAGGATCTAGGGGCCGTCGTCGTTCGCGCCAGCATTCCGACGGCCGGCTGGCTTGCCGGACCAGGCACGACCATGGCTGTGCTCAATCGCAATCCCTTTAGCCGCAACAAGGGTAATCCGGTGATGGAGTGGATCGTTTTCATCTATGAGTTGAAGCGCGGTCTCAACCTGTATCTGCAGGAATGGGCGATTGACACCGGGATCAAGACCATCGCCGACATTGTCGCCTTCAACGAAGTGTACGCCGATAAAGTGCTGCGATTCGGCCAGGACCTGTTCCTCGCCGCCAACATGACCAAGGGCAATTTAAGTGAGCGTGAGTACAAGTCGGCACGTGCCATGGACCTGCTCGCCGCCAAGACGCGGGGCATGGACGCGTACATGAACCAGCACAAGCTCGACGCCGTGCTGTTCCCTGGCAGCATGGGTGCTACGATCGCTGCCAAGGCGGGCTACCCAAGCATCATGGTCCCTGCAGGCTTCATCTCGGGTAGCGACGGCAAGGACACGCCCGACTATCCGCTTGGCGTGACCTTCGCAGGCGGTGCCTGGAGCGAGCACAAGCTTCTCCGTCTGGGGTACGCTTTCGAGCAGGCTACGAACATGCGCAAGCCGCCGCCTGGCTTGCTTGCACTTTAAACTTTAATGCTTCCTGCCGAGAGGCACTCGGCGAGGTGCCGCGATGGCCGCTTGTGGCCCGACTGAGAAATCATCACGGTTGAAATCGATGTCTGCTATCTGAGGTAGTGCAGACCAGGTTTGCTCCGAGTGAGACTTTCGGCCCGTGACCCAACTCCGACATCACTCTCTGGCACTCCTGGCCACTGACCGAAGACGGCTTCCCTTTAGCCGCGCGAGCCGGTTTTACTCAGAAGATACTGACAACAGCTCCCAATTGAATCCACCGACTTGCGAAGGCTTGCCGGGCTCCTCAGGCCATTGCCGTATCGTCCACTTCAATGACGGGGACCACCAGAGCGTGGTGCTGTAGTAGAGTCTGTTCTGCCAGTAATAGTCCTCTCTGATTTTGTAAGCCCAGAATACTCCGGCAGGAACGCGAGCTAGCCCATAGGTAACGACATATTCTATTTCGCTATATTTTAGAGGAAGACCATACTTGCTGGCTTTGACGATAGACCCGCTGCGAAGTGGCCACAGGTCAGTGATCAGCTTTTTTTCGATGGCATACCCATCGTCGAGATGCGGACCAAGGCCGCCGAACCAGTCGTAGGTTCCCTGAGCGTCCGATCTGATCCGGCAATTGAACTGGTCTTGTTCGATCGCCACCATCCGGTTGGGGCGATTAGTATTCCATGCTGGAACATTATATGTGAAAACGGATCCGACATCTGGGCAGCCAAACTTGGTTTCAGGTGCAAACGCGGCTGGAATGGGAATAAAGAACGCGCTCTGGTCGATGAAGCCCATCCCCATCGCCGTCAAGCCAGCGCAAATTAGAGAGAGCGATACCAGTATTTTCATTCGGCATCATTTCTAAGGCGCGGTGAGATCGATCTTGGTAGGGGAGCCAGAAAGCTACTGGGTCCTTCGTAAAGGCATCGACAATTTATGGATGAAAAGTCGACCAAGATGTCTGTTTTCGCTCATCGGCCGCACGGCGCAGAAGCAAATGTCCGGAAGTGGCCCATACCGACGTAATCGAGCGACCGTGCTCATGTCGGCTGTGTGGGGGTAGACCGGAAATGGCTGAAGTGCAGTCAAAACGACGCGAATGACCCAAATGTATGGTCCGGCCGTGCGTTGCAAGAGGTTTCGTCGATCCGGCAGATACGGTCTTGCATCAATGTATCCGGCCTCTGCTTGGAGCGTGTTGTGCTCCGGGCCATCATGGATATCAGCGCGCATGCGATCTGATTAGCGGACAGGCCTCGAGCGGGCCATTTGGGTCACCAGTGTTCGCGTGCGCCGGGAAGACCGATCCTCCATCGTCGTCTCATTCCTCTCGCAGACCTCGGCGGGCTAAGGGGGCTGTTGGCTACATCATCGATAGCTCCTTATTTCTGTTCCTTTGTTCGTGCCTGGCGGCCGTTCCTTCGTCCCGACCTGCGGCTGCAGATGCGCCGCGCGCAGGGGCGGTCAAGGCTGGCCGTCGCGCAGGCCTTGCCTCTCGCTTCGATGCTGCCAGGCCACGCCTTGACGGCCCGGAGCACGGCGCGAGGATCACGCTGCACGGGACGCCATCGTATCGGTCTTGTCGCACGCGAAGGCGCGTCCCTTGTTGAGAACCGCCCAGGCGATGCGGGCGAGCTTGTTGGCCAGCGCAATAGCGAGCACGTTGTGGTGCAGTCGCTTCTTCGCCGCCTCGATCCACGACTTGAGCCCATAGCGTTCCCACTGCTTGGGGAGCTTGACCAGCACGACCCAGGCCGCCTGAACGAAGAGGACACGCAGATAGCGATTGCCGCGCCTGGATATGCCGCCGAGGATTGTCCGGTCTCCCGTCGAGATCTGTTTCGGGACCAGCCCGAGCCAGGCGCCGAAGTCGCGGCCCTTGGAGAACGCGTCGCCGGTGCCGATCGCGGCCACCATCGCGCTCGAGATGATCGGGCCGATGCCGGGGACCGTCATCAGCCGCTCGCAGTGCTGATCCTGACGGGCGAGCGTTTCGATCTCGCTGGTGAGACCCTCGATGCGCGCATCGAGGTGGCGCCAATCTCCGGCCAAATCCTCGATCACGCGCAACATCCGAGGCGAGAGGACATCGGTACGCGTCGCCAGGATGCCCGGCAGCTCGGCGCGCAGGAAACGCGGTCCCTGCCGGACCGCAACGCCCCGTTCCAGCAGAAAGGCGCGGATCTGATTAATGATGCCGGTGCGCTGGCTGACCAGCCGCTCGCGCACGCGATGCAGCGCCTGCAGATCGAGTTGGTCAGAGGTCTTGGTTGCGACGAACTTCATGGTGGGCGCTGTACCGCTTCGGCAATCGCCTCTGCGTCGCGGAAGTCGTTCTTTTGTCCCTTTGAATAGGGCCGCACGTATCTCGCTGGCATCAGCCGCGCGTCGTGGCCAAGTATCTTTAACTTGCGGCTGAGATGATGCGCGCCGACGCAGGCCTCCATCCCGATCAGGCACGCCGGCAGATTGGCCAGCCGCGCTTCCATCTGGCCACGCGACCACTTCTGCCGCAGCACGATTGCCCCGCGCTGATCGTGCCCGACAAGGTGAAATGAGTTCTTGCCGATATCGATGCCGATCACGGCGATTCCGGAATTGAGATGTGACATGGGCGTGCTCCTTGTCTTCGCTGCCCCGAGCCCCCAGCTTCCATCACTGGTGGGGCTGGTGCACGGCCGGACCATCCCATTAGCGGAAGTTTACTTTCCAAAATGGCCGCAAAGCTTAGTGATTCAAGTAAGTAAACCAGAGCACCAGGCAAATGCCGAAAACCATCACGGGCGCAGCTATACAAATCGATATCGCGGACCATTGCACACTTAGGTTTATCTGAGAGGTAACCGGCATCCGTTCAAAAATCTTCTGTTCCGAAGAGTTTGCGCTTGAAGCGAGGTCATTCCAGAAAAACAGCATGTACAATATTACGAGCGCAAAAATTGTCCCTACTAGCAACGGTCCGGCGTTCTGGAATATTATGCTAGCAGCGGCGACTACAAAGCCGATGGCGACTAGCGAAACGAGGCACCAACTCTTAACGGCTGGCGGAATTTTTTTCGAAGGTCGGTTCTGACCTTGTCTGCCGTCTGAAAAAAACGGTTCGTCGGGAATTAGCGTCTTCCAGAAATCCATGACCCTAAAACCTCTCGCTTAAACTCTGTCGAAGATGCGGGCGCCGCTTCTTCATGAAGCACGGATAGGTTGACGACTTCATAAGCAATACCGCCAATGGGATGGAGTAAGCGGCTCGGTTGACTTCTGGTTATGGCCCACTGTGCCGACATCTGGCGGCGCAGCAAGTCGGCAGCTAATCGGGGGTACACCGGCCGTCGCGCCGACGCATTCGGTAAGGCAGCACGTGGCACACGGCGCTTTCGCCAACGCCCTGGCAAAAAACTCCTGCGCTGCCTCGCGCGATGGGCGACGTGCTCGGTCACGCCGTCCGTTTCGGCATTGTCGACCGCGGCAGGCGAGGGCATCGAGACCATGTTGTCGCTCGGCATGGTCCTGCCGGCTATGCCGATGCTCGCCGCACATCTTGCAGCCATCCTAGTTTCGTCCACAGTGCGCCGGCTCTATGTCACCCGCGACGACGATCCCGCTGGCGACGTGGCCCACAATACATTGCGCCACCGGGCTGACGAGGCTGGCATCGACGTCAGTCCGCTGTCAACCGGGCTGGGGGATTTCAATGATGATTTGCGGCTCCTGAGCATCGATACGATCCAGGCTGCGGTCCGGATACAGCTCGTCCCGCAGGACGTTGGGCACTTCATCGTGGTAGCCGATCGGATCCGGTAGGATGGGTGGGCGTGAGGCGTGCGCGGATCGTGCCAAGGCTCTCAGTTCGGAAAGGGCCGCGCAGGCGGCCTTCTTGAGAGGCGACGTTTTGCGGCAGGCGGTCTGGCCCCGCAATGGCTTTGTTGCGACTATTTTCCGCCGCGCCGACGAATAGGCTCACATGATCCATAAGACGAGCGCGCTTTGCATCGCGAAGCAAAATAGCCGCAGCAAAGCCATCCTCCGCGTCGCTCCGGCCACTAAGCGGTGCAGGTCCAGCCCGCCCGCCGCCTTTGGTCGCCATGAAGGCCGCGATAGGCGCGGCCAATCCGATCAAGGAGCACCGCCATGACGACCGACCACGACGACACAGTGTCTCCTACCGACCACGCCATCACCGAGCTGCAACTCCATGGCTACCGCCCGTTCCAGGACGAACCGGATCCAAGGCCACTGCCCGAAGGCCGGCTGATCGCTGGCGCCGTCGCCGACATCTTCGATGCACTGATCGTCAGCCTGCGCGACACCAGGCTCGAGCCCGATCTCGACGATCTCCTGTGGTCGACGGTCAACCTGTTCCACC
>Ga0335071_10002148_pt1 | contig 21246 bp, 16 predicted proteins | sample Lox_Sample_15_FD_206724 | JGI IMG/M metagenome (GOLD analysis project Ga0335071, IMG submission 206724) | Soil microbial communities from Loxahatchee National Wildlife Refuge, Florida, United States - Lox_Sample_1.5 | ecosystem: Environmental > Terrestrial > Soil > Wetlands | place: USA...
GTGGCACGTTCCATTTCTTTCCCCACGCCGCCACTTGCTCAAACTCTGCTTCAATCCTCGCCGCGTCCCACCGTTCTGCACCGTATCGCTTCAGTGCCAACTTGTGTGCATCGTCCGGCACCACCGCGATCGCCGGGTCGACCTTCTGCGCCGTGGAAGGGTAGGGAACATTCTTCAGGTAGTGCCACCAACTCTCACCCCAAGTCGCTCCCTGATGGGTAAACAGGTGCGGCTCATAAAAGTGGAAATTGTAGATCACGTTTCCATCTTGCACCGGCTCCATAAACAATAGATCTTCGTCACCCGACCACCGAGCTCCCTCCACAATGATGGTCTGCTTTGGCGCTCCCTGGCGGATTGCCGCTACCAGATGTGCCTGAATTCCGCTCCAACGATAACGATCCCGTATCTCCGGCTCATTCAACGTCTCGAAAAACACGTGCTCCGCGTCCCATCCGCTGTAGTGCCGCGCCAGGGCCCGCCAGAAGTCGGCGAATTGCTCAACCGCCGCGTCACCCGCCAATTTCTCTTTGAAATCCCCATCCGGGTGAATATCAATCACCACCGCCAGGCCGGCGTCCGTGCACATTTTTACCGCCGCATCCAGATAGCCCAAGTATTCCTCCGGAATCTGATCTGCCGCGTTCGTCCGCCAGACTGGCTTTGGATTCACGCTAATTCGCACATGATCGAACCCGATCCCTTTGATCAGCGCGATGTCTTGTGCTGTCGTCCAATTCTCGAAATGCTCGTTTGTGTATCCCTTCGGGTCGTACACTTGCGCAAACCATTCGCTCAAATTAATTCCACGCCGCAAATGCTCCGCCCGCCGGAATGCCACCGAGCCATCCTGCGCCAGTAGGGAATTACCCAGGACGAGCGCAATTCCCAGCGCACACAACATCTTCACTACCACTCGACTGGCCTTCACGCGAATCGCCATGATTCTTCCTTGTAGAGATAACCTTCCGAGGTCGTCCGCTTTAGCCCGATCGGATTGAATAATTGAAGCGATAGTCACGCTTATTCTAATAAAAAAAGGGGCGCAGCATCGCCACGCCCCTCCAAAAATTATTCTAACCCGCAACTTAAGAATAGAGACTTTCGACTCACTTTTATAACTTCACCGTCACCGTCTTCACTTCTGTGTAATTGGCCAGCCCGTATTCACCGAGTTCTCGCCCAATCCCACTCTGCTTGAACCCACCAAACGGCGCCGCCGCATCGAACACGTCGTAGCAGTTGATCCACACCGTTCCGGCCCGCACGCCGTCTGCAATCGCGTGCGCCTTCGTGATGTCCTTTGTCCAAACCGCCGCCGCCAATCCATACAGCGACTTGTTCGCCCGGTTCACCACTTCGTCGATGTCCTTGAACTTCAGGATTGACATCACCGGACCGAAGATTTCTTCCTGCGCGATCCTCATGTTGTCCTGGACATCCGCGAACACCGTCGGTTCGATAAAATATCCTTTGTCGCCAACGCGGCTCCCGCCCGCCAGCAGCTTTGCCTTCTCTTGTTTCCCGCTCTCGATGTAACCCATGACTTTGTTGAACTGCTCCTGGTCTACCTGCGGCCCCTGCTCCGTGTTTTTGTCGAACGGGTTGCCAACTGTCCGCTTCTTCGCACGGGCCACGCTTTTCTCCACAAACTCGTCGTAGGCTTTGTCTTCCACGTAGAGCCGCGAACCGGCGCAGCAGCATTGTCCCTGATTGAAGAACAAGGCGAAGTGCGCTCCTTCGATTGCCTGGTCCATGTCCGCATCCGCAAACACGATATTCGGGCTCTTCCCGCCCAATTCCAGTGTCACGCGCTTCAGGTTCGTCTCCGCCGCAGCTTTCATGACCAAGTGGCCGACTTCTGTAGAGCCCGTGAACGCCACCTTATCTATGTCCATGTGCCTTGCGATCGCGCCGCCAGCGGTCGGTCCGTACCCTGGCAGCAGGTTCACCACGCCCTCCGGGAATCCCGCCTCCAGGATCAACTCCCCCACGCGCAGCGCAGAGAGCGGCGTTTGTTCCGCCGGCTTCATCACGACCGTGCATCCCGCGGCCAGCGCCGGCCCAAGCTTCCACGCCTGCATCAGCAGTGGGAAGTTCCACGGAATGATCTGTCCCACGACACCCACCGGTTCGTGCTTGGTGTACGAAAAGTACTTGCCCTGCACCGGGATCGTCTTTCCCTGAATCTTGTCCGCCCATCCCGCGTAGTAGCGATAGCACGCAATGGTCAGAGGCAAGTCCGCAGCCAACGCCACGTGGTACGGCTTTCCGTTGTCCAGCGATTCGAGCTGCGCAAGCTCCTCCTGGTGCTTCTCGATTAAGTCCGCCAGACGGTTCATCAACACGCCACGCTGCGACGCGCTGAACTTCTTTCGCCAGACGCCTTGGTCAAACGCAGCCCGCGCCGCTGCGACAGCCTTGTCTACATCTGCGGCGTCCGCTTCGGCCACATGCGCAATCACTTCCCCGGTTGCCGGATTGATGGTTGGAAACGTTTTCCCTGACGTCGCATCCACCCACTTGTTGTTAATGAGGAGCTTCGTTGCACTGACCTGTACATTGGGTTCAATCGCGGTGGTAGCCGTAGCCATATCCTTCCTCCTTCGCTGCCTTTAGGCCTCTGCCGTCAAGCAGATGCCCGCTTCACCTGAGGGGTGGAACCACAGCGTATACCCCCACGACCAAGGAATCAAGAAACCGATGGTGCCTATTACTTTTCTTTCTTCTTTCCAGCGGTACTGGGCAGACGCATTTCCCCGGCTGTGTCTTGCCGCGATCTGAGCTTTTGAGCGGCAGAATCTCGGGCTTTGACTTCTGGATCGGACCGTTTGCCTTCCGACCACCTTAAATGTATTTTTTGTAGCAAAGTTCCTCGCAGGAGATCTTGAAACGCATGCGAATCCTTATCGTTGGTGGCGCCGGCCTTATGAGTGTGGGCACCGCGCGCGATCTTCTTTCGGATCGTTCTTCCGGTGTTACCAAAGTCATCGCCGCTGATGCCAACCCGGAGCGCCTCGCCGCGCTCAAGACATCCCTCGTCGATCCGCGCCTCGAGACGCGTCAATTCGATGTCACCGACCGCGCCGCCCTTCTTACTCTCCTGAAGGATTGTGATATCTGCGTTAACGGTGTCCCCACTTTCGCCGGCTTCCAGATGCACATCTTCGAAGCCTGCCTCGAAGCGCGCCGCATTTACACCGACTACGGCGGTATGGGCATCTACACTGTGAAACAAAAAGCAGCGCACGATCAGTGGAAGCAAGCTGGCGTGACTGCCATCATCGGGCTCGGCTCCGATCCCGGCATGTCGAATATCATCTGCCGCGGTGTCGCCGATCAACTCGACACCATCGACCGCATCAATCTCTACTGGGCCGCCACCAAGCACCCTGCCGACAGCCCGGTGCTCGTTCCGCCCTACTCGCTCTCGACACTTCTCGCCGAATATGCCAATCCCAGCAAACAATTCCTCGACGGCCGCCTCCAGGAAGTACCCGCACAATCTGGCACTGAAAGCATTGATCTTCCCGCGCCGTGGGGACGCACCACCTTCATCTACTCGCAGCACTCCGAACCGCTCACCGTTCCATTTGCCGAGGGAATTAAGGAGAAGGGAATCCGCGAGTTTACCTGGAAACTCTCTTTACCTCATCGCGACCATGAAGCCTGGGTCGGACTCGTCAAAGCCGGTTTTCGCCCCAACGACGAACCCGTCACAGTAAAAGGCGTTCCCGTCAAGCCGCTCGACTTCCTTCAGGCCATCATTGATCGCAACGTTCAGCGCAACAGCCACACCGTTCCGCCACAGCAAGGACACGAATTCCATTTCGCCATCGGTCACGGAACCAAGAACGGTAAGCGCTGCCGTGTCACCGCCCGCGTCATTGCGCACCCACATCCTTTGTATGACGATTACCTCGACGCCGGCACGTCCATGTGCATGTCCGTTGGCGTTCAACAGATCCTCAAACTCGGCTCGCGCCCCGGCGTCTGGGCCGCTGAGGAATTCTTCAAGGTCGACGAATTCTTAAACGAAATGCGCCGCCGTCACTTTTCCATCGACCTGGAAACCCACTACCTCGAAGCCCCCACAACTTAGAGCATTATCTCTTGCCGCGATCGATTCGTCTGCCCGTGGGGCAGGAACGCTCCAACTGATATCCCTTCTCTTACGCTAGACCTTCTCCGCGGCCATCCCCGCCACCGGCTGCCTTCTTGTCACCACTACTGCCAGCAGCAGACTCCCAAACAGCAACACCGCCGCCAGATAATACGGTGCGCCGGGCAAACGCATTCGAGTTCCCGGTGCAATCGCGGCCGAAAACACCTGCGTAAACAGAATCGGCCCTACCATTCCCGTTAGTGCCCGCAACGAATTGATCGCTCCCTGTAATTTCCCCTGCGAAGTCACATCCACGCGCTGCGACATCAGCGATTGCATCGCCGGCCCTGCCACACCCCACAATCCAATGAAAGGAATTGACGCCAGCATTCCCCAACCCTTCCATGACAATGCGAAACCCACAAAACCCAGGCACCCGTACACCAATCCGGACAGCAAACTGAATCGCTCGCCAAACTTCTTCACGTACGGTCCTACAAGTCCGCCCGACACAATCACCGCGCTGATCCCCACCACACCGAGCGAGATGCCCACGTCACGCGTGTTCCACCCGAACCGATATTCCGTGTATAGGACCCACACGCTTTGCAACGCCTGATGCGCTAGATAATAAAGAATTACCACCATCGACAATCCCGCCAACTCCGGGTGTGACCGCAGTAGCGTCAGCGATCCCAGGGGATTTGCCATGTGCCACGCTGATTTCGCTCTCTTTTCCTTCGTCAGCGACTCCGGCAGTACAAAGAGTCCGTACAGGAAATTCGCCAGGCTCAATCCCGCCGCCGCCCAGAACGGTGCTCGCAAATGATAGTGTCCCAGGAATCCACCCACCGCCGGGCCCACGATGAAGCCCACGCCAAACGCCGCTCCGAGCATCCCGAATCTCTTCGCGCGATCGGCGGGCGGCGTAATGTCTGTGATATATGCGAACGCGGTTGAAACGTTTGACGCCGTAATCCCGCTGATCACGCGGCCTACAAACAGCCACTTCAGCGACGGCGCCAGCGCCATAAAGATGTAGTCCAGCCCCAATCCTAGGCACGAAATCAAAATGACTGGCCGCCTCCCGTACCGATCGCTCCAAGCTCCGAGTACAGGCAGAAACAAGAACTGCATGAGGCTCCACGCAAACGCGAAATATCCAGTTACGTCTGAGGCGCGCGCCATGTTCCCGCCTTCGAACTGGATAATCAGGTTTGGCAGAACCGGCGCGATAATTCCAAACGCCAGGAAATCCAGCAGTACCGTTACAATGATGAAGATCAGTGCTGCGTGCGAACCCGTGCTGCTGCCGCCCGGGTCAATCGACGCGTTGCCATTCAAGGGTACACTCGGAGCTTCTGCCGCCCCGCCTTCGTCTGGGGTAGGGAATTGCTCCGCTTCTTTCTCAGGAATTCGTGTCATGTCCGTCAGATTCTAGCGCACGCACCACAATCCGTCATTCTTCACCACTTGGGACCTCCACTGCGGCAGTCGGCCCGCCCGATGGCTCAATCTTTCTTCACTAGGCGCATAAATGGAGTAGCCCTGTCGCTTTGTGTCCAGGCTCAAATCAGGGCTGGGAATTTCGCATGTCCAACCGATGTGTCTGGGGTGTCTCTGACTAGTTCCGCCTACACTTCCAAGATCACAGGCAAAATCAACGGTCTCTTCGAGGTCTGCTTGTTGATATACCTCTTCAGATCCACGCGGATTTTCTCTTTGATCACAGACCAGTCCGCCCGCTCTTCGACGTTCGACGATTCGACCGTCCGCGCCACTACGTCTCTCGCGCCTGTCAAAAAATCGTTCCCGTTTTCGCTCATCAATCCGCGGGTCACGATCTCCGGCGCCGACTCGACCTGTCCGGTGTACTTGTCGATCGCAATAATCGGAATTACCACACCTTCTTCCGATAAATGCTTCCGGTCGCGTATCACCATTTCTTCGATCTCTTCCAGCGAACCTGAGTCCACGAGCACGCGCCCAGCCGTAACCGGCTCTCTGCGGTACGCGCCGTCTTCCGTAAACTCGATTACCTTGCCGTTTTCCAGCAGCAGAATCTCTCCGCTCACGCAACCGAGTTGATGCGCCAGCGCCGCGTGTCGGAACAGGTGCCGGTATTCGCCGTGCACGGGTATGAAATACTTCGGCTTCACCAGCCGTAGGATCATCTTCTGCTCTTCTTGGCTCGCGTGCCCCGATACGTGAATCGGCCCGCCGGAATTGTCGTAGTACACCAGCGCACGTCGTCGGAACATGTGATCGAGCATCCGGAAAATTGCTTTCTCGTTCCCAGGAATAATCCTCGCTGACAAAATGATCGTGTCGTTTTCGTCGATCGTCACCAATCTGTGATTGTCGACGGCGATTCGCGACATGGAAGACATCGGCTCGGCCTGCGAGCCGCTCACCAGCAATAGCAATTTCCGGGGATCGAATCCGCGAATATCCTGGGGGCGCACAACCATCCCATCCGGAATCCGCAGATACCCGAGGTCGTGCGCGATCTCTACGTTGTCCACCATGCTGCGCCCGACAAAACCCACCTTGCGCCCTACGCGTTCCGCGATGTCAATGACCTGCTGAATCCTATGGATCGACGACGCAAAACACGACAACACGACTCGCTTGGGCGCTGACCGCGTCAACTCTTCAATCCGCGGCCCCACCACGCGCTCCGACGCCGTAAATCCCGGCCGTTCCACATTTGTCGAGTCACTGAACAGCGCTAGCACGCCTTCATTTCCGTACCGTGCGAACGCGTGCAGATCGAAAGGCGCATTATCAATGGGCGTCTGATCGATCTTGAAATCGCCGGTGTGAATCACCACTCCTAGCGGTGTACGAATCGCCAAAGCTACGCAATCAATTGTGCTGTGCGTTACCGGGATGAACTCAATCTCGTACGGCCCAATCTCCACCAGCCGACCAGGCGTCACCTCAAACAACTTCGCGGATTCCAGTAACCCTGCTTCTTCCAGCCTCTTCTTCGCCAGCGCCAGCGTGAACCGCGTCCCGTACACCGGAACATCCAGATCCCGCAATATATAAGGTAGGGCTCCGATATGGTCCTCGTGTCCATGGGTTAACACGATCGCCCGGACGTGCTCGCGGTTCTGCTTCAGGTAGGTGATATCCGGAATCACCAGGTCCACGCCTAGCAATTCCGATTCCGGGAACATCATCCCGGCGTCCACCACGATGACGTCGTCGCCATACCGAAACGCCATCATGTTCATTCCAAATTCGCCGAGTCCCCCCAGCGGTACCGCTGTCAAAGTCTGCGTCTGCTTGCTCAATTCGCTCTCTTTTCCACCCACCAAAATCGTATCACACCCCCTTTCGAGCGCGTGTCTTCTGGCTTATAACAGACTGCTGGCGGGATTGTCAGCCGTTGCTGGCCCTTTTGCGACCGGCAATGCGTTGTCGCTCGGAACGGCACACCAAGCCGATCCTAACTACCCGAAGTTGTAGCCTGACACAAAAAGGGGCGGTGTCCACGATCCTCACCGCCCATTGCTTCGACGTGTATCGACTTTACGCCGCCGTCACTTCTATCCTCTTTTCGGTCCTCCGAAAAACAAATGCGCAATCGACACCAGCACCACAGCCCCCACCGTTGCCGCTGCCAACGAAAACAGGAATGAGTTTGCGTGCACAATTCCGAGTTCAGAAAAAATCCAGCCGCCGATAACCGATCCAATCAGACCGAGCACGATATCCCCGATGCACCCGAATCCTTGCCCGCGTGACAATTTTCCCGCCAGCCATCCTGCAATCAACCCGATCAATAGCCATCCCAGCAGGCCCCGCTGCCATTCCACAACCACCACTCGATCCTGCCACATCGTCAATACCACCAGTCCCGTCATCCGCATTCCTCCTTCGTCGTCCCAACACTAGCCCCGTCCCTTGCTCAAGATCTGCGTGTCTTCGGCGATCTTCGGTTGCCCCTACGTTAAGCCGTTACGTTGGTCGTCAGTTACTCGCCACTCTCCGTTGCCGGTTCCTGCTGCGTCATGCAATGCAACGTCCCCAACCCAAGCACCAGATCCCGGCAATGGATCCCCACGACCTCGCGTCCCGGAAAGCACTTCGCTAATGTATTGAATGCAACCCGATCATTGGCATCGTTGAACGTCGGAACAATCACCAGCCCATTCGCGATGTAGAAGTTCGCATAACTTGCCGGGAGTCTCTGCCCGTCGAAGTATACCGGCTTCGGCATGGGCAGCGTTTCTACGGTTAACGCATTTCCGTCCTGGTCTTTCATCTTCTTCAACCGCTCGAGATTGTCCGCCAGTGCCGGATAGTTCGTTTCGTTTTTGTCTTCCTCTACGATCGTCACCACAGTCGTATCGTTCACGAAGCGCGTCAGATCATCCACGTGCCCGTGCGTGTCATCTCCTGCGATTCCATTCCCTAACCATAGTACGTTCGATACGCCCAAATACTTTCGGAACACTTCTTCGTAATCGGCCTTCGTGAACCCTGGATTGCGCTCCTGCACCTTGCTCTGCAGGCATTCCTCCGTTGTGAGCAGCGTCCCCAGCCCGTTTACATCAATCGACCCGCCTTCCAGCACCACTCTCCGTCCTTTGTGCGCGGGCTGAAATATCGGCCGCTTCAACTTCTGATTTACCTTCCCAACCACCGCCGCGTCCTTGTTATGGTTGTCGTACTTTGCCCATCCATTGAACACAAAATTGACATACGCTATCTCGCCCGCCGAATTCTTCACGCAGATTGGCCCGGAGTCCCGCATCCATCCGCGGTTGGTCTTTACCCGAAAAAACTCCACTGACGCCAATTTCGCGCCAGACTTCTTCAGAATTCCTCGCGCGCGTTTTTCCGCGGCGGCGTCCTCCACAACCAGATAGACGCGCTCCACCTCCGCCAGCAGCCTTACCATCTCCGCAAATGCCCACGGGATCGGCGCGAACTTCCCAGGCCAGTCCGTCAACTCATGCGGCCATCCGAGCCATGTCGCTTCATGCTTTTCCCACTCCGCCGGCATTCTCCATACCACCTCGGCCGTCTCCACACCGTTCGTCTTTGTCATGATTTCGTCGCAAATCCTCTCGGGCTTCTCTTGCACACACTCTGAAAGCCCCTGCGCATTCTGCAGTAGCCTAGGCTTCCACCTTCTTACTTCGTTCCTTCGATCCACCTCTGCGTCAGATTTCCAAACGCATCAATTCTCCGATCACGGAAGAAAGGCCAATTTCTCCTCTGCTCCTCGCTTTTCGCCGGATCGCACTCTACCACCAGTATCTCTTCCTTATCGTTCGAGCCTTCGCTCAGGATTTGTCCTGCCGGATCCGCCACAAACGAGTTTCCCCAGAACTGTAATCCCGCGTCGCCTTTCTCCCGCCTGCCCTCAAATCCCACGCGGTTCACCACCGCGACGTAAATGCCATTCGCCACGGCATGCGCCCGCTGAATCGTCTTCCATGAATCCAGTTGTGCTGCGCCGAACTGTGCCTTCTCATGGGGATGCCACCCGATGCTCGTCGGATAGAAAATCACCTGTGCGCCCTGCATTGCCGTCAGCCGCGAGCCTTCCGGATACCATTGGTCCCAGCAGATCTGTACTCCGATCCGCGCGTATTTCGTGTCGAAGTTCAAGAATCCGAGGTCGCCCGGCGTGAAGTAAAATTTCTCGTAGTAAAGTGGGTCGTCGGGAATGTGCATCTTCCGATATTTCCCAAGGTACGATCCGTCAGCGTCCAGCACCGCGCAGGTGTTGTGATACACGCCCGCCGCGCGCCGTTCGAACAGCGACACCACTAGCGCTACTTTTCTTTCCTTCGCCACTGCGCTCAAGCGTTCCGTGGTCGGTCCTGGCACTGGCTCCGCCAGGTCAAACAGTGCCGCATCTTCCGTCCGGCAGAAATATTCACCCGTGAACAATTCGTGCAGGCAAACAATCTGCGCCCCGCGTGCCGCCGCTTCGGCGATCTTCTCCATTGCCCGCGTGAGATTCTCTTCCTTGTTCGTCGTGCACCGCATCTGCACGAGTCCAATCGTGAATTTATCCGCCATCAATCAACCTCTTTCATTCAGAACTTGTCATCCCGAGCGAAGCGAACGATCTCAGTTGCTCGGTGTCTAGGGGTGATATTCAATAGCTGCCATCACGAGAGAAAGCACTCACCACTCGGCACTATCTACCTGCCACTGCATTTTACTTTTCTTCTCAAACTCTTTGTACTAACAATTCTTTCGCATTACAATTTCCCCGCACCACGAAAATTCGTCGGGTCCAATGTTACAGGTCGTTCATTTGATGTAGCGCAGGGCAATGTGGTTTGCGATCCCTGCAGCTTATAAGGAGCGCGCATGGCCAAACATCCGAAGAAAACCGTCACGGGACGTGTTCTCCATGATCCCGTCAAAGACAAGCTCCGCCCGATCTATCCGCTCGATCTCTCCAAAATCAAAACCATCGACGACCTTGTCCGTGCCATGGGCGACACCGCCTACACGGCACGCCAGATCGGTGACGCCGCCGATGTCCTCGAAGCTATGGCCCGGGACAAGAATTGTTTTGTGGTCATGACCCTCGCCGGCGCCCTCACCGTCGGCAAGATGGGGCTCGTCTTCTGCGACCTCATCGAGTCCGGCATCGTCAAAGCCATTGTTTCCACCGGTGCTCTCATGGCCCATGGTCTGGTGGAGGCTACCGGCCGTTCTCATTTCCGTTACGATCCCGCCAAGATGGACGACAACTCGCTCTTCCTCGCTGGCTACAATCGCGTCTACGACTCGCTTGAGCCTGAAACCAATCTCGATCACGTTGAGGAGGTCGTCGACGGCATCCTCGAAGAATGGGATCCCGTCGAGGCGGTTTGTAGCTGGAAACTCCACAAGCGTATCGGCGAATTTCTCGTCAAAAATACCAAGGGCCGGGGCATCCTGAAATCCGCTTACGAGTGTAACGTGCCAGTCTTCGTTCCTGCCTTCTCTGATTCCGAACTCGGCCTCGACTTCGCGCTGAACAACTATGCGCGCAAGAAAGAGAAGCGCCCCGCCCTTCGGTTCGATCCCTTCGAGGACTTTGAGACTTTCGCTCGCACGATGATGGCTACCAAGAAAATGGGAATCTTCACCATAGGTGGGGGTGTGCCGCGCAACTGGTCGCAACAATTCGGTGTATACGCCGAGCTCATGGCCCGTCGCGGCTATGAGAACCTCCCCCTCAAGCGCTATTCCTACGGTGTGCGCATCTGTCCGGAGCCTGTTCACTGGGGCGGACTAAGCGGCAGCACCTACACTGAGGCCGTCAGCTGGGGCAAGTTCGTTCCGCCCGAAGAAGGCGGTCAATTTGCCGAAGTCCTCGAAGACGCCACTGTCGCGCTCCCTCTTGTCGTCGGTGCCGTCCTTCAACGCATCGGCTACCTCAAGAAGTAGTGTGGGGCACGGTTTACCTAACGCGCAGCGGAAGTTAGATTCATTCCTGCTCTCACATTGGTTCCGCAGGCACCTCCCAACAGAGGGGTTATTCCTGACCCAGAGAGTGTGCGTCTCTTAGTTTTGCTTCGTGTTGCACCCCGACGCCACTTTTCAAACCGCACAGGCCGACGCATATCGCGGATTTGATTTGCTCCAATCCGTGCTAAAGTTTTCTCCCCGCTTTTCTCTCAGAGGACAAAACATGACCCTTTTGTCGATTCGCGCCGCCTTCGCGTCGCTCGGGGCACTTCTTCTGGTGTCTCTACCCCAATCCCAACAGCCAAAGGAAAGCACCATGACCCAACAGCAGAGCTCAGGCACGTTCGACGTCAAAATCGCTCCTCTCGATCCCGCCTTCAAGTTCGACGAAAACCCCTACACCCGTTTCTCTATCGACAAGCAATTCCACGGCGATCTCGAAGCTGTCAGCAAGGGCGAAATGCTGGCCGCTGGCTCTCCCGCGAAGGGTGCTGGCGGTTATGTGGCAATTGAACGTGTCAGTGGCTCGCTCCACGGCCGCACCGGCACCTTTGTCCTCCAGCACAACGCCACCATGCAGCATGGCTCCTACCAGCTCAACATCATTGTTGTACCCGACTCAGGCACGGGCCAGCTTGTCGGTCTCGCCGGCTCCATGCAGATCATAATCGCCCCAGACGGGAAGCACTCCTACAACTTCTCCTACTCTTGGCCTGACAAATGATGCTGGAGTGAAATCACCCGCACTTCGACAATTCAGCGCGCGGCCGGATCCGTGCCCTATCAAAAGTCTCTAGTATTCCAGTCGAGGCAGCAGGGAAGAGAACTGCTGCGCAGCGGGTCTTCGATAAACGCCCACTCGGTCGCCAAATACACAAAGGGCGCTTCGACTCGTCGAAGCGCCCTCTCAAAGTCCTTGCCTGACTCAAAAAACCTACGACTTATGACTCTCAACTCGCTCTTAATCATCCTCACCGATCATCACTGCTGCCGTTAGCACCGTCGACCACAACCCTCTCTTATCCCCTACGGCGGATTGCGTGATGTTCATCGTCCGCACAATTTTGTTGGAAATCCGGTAAACCTCTTTCTTTTCGTCCCAGGACAAGTCTGGGTCAAATTCCACGTTCAGCGTCGTCGCCAGCATTTCCGCCGCCAGTTCCTCCGCGTATTCGCCCGCCACTTCCTCCGTTTCGCCAAACGAGTGATGTTCGCTCAAGTATCCATACATCTGCCGTTCGCTCGGCAACGCCAAGCCGATGCTAGCGGCGATCAAGCGGTGCGGCTCTTTCGTCGAATTCTCGCTGATCACCGTGAACGCTACTTGCCCCGGCTTGATCAGCTTCAATCCTTCACTTCGCGAGATCAGCTTGCAGGTCGGTGGAAAGATCGAGCTTACTCGCACAATGTTGCACGCCGCGATCCCTGCGTTCCGTAGCGCCAACTCGAAGCTCGATAGCCTCTCCCGATGTTTCCCCACGCCCTTGGTCAGGAAAATCTTCTTCGCTACGAACGCCATTTTGCTGGGTCACCGTCCCAATTGAATTTTGTTTCTGAAAATTTTTCTGCATTTGGAAAAGTAACAAGCTTGTTCTTCACTGTCAATGCGTAATCCATCACGTTTCTGCAACTTACGCCGCACTTCGCGTGTGCGACCGTCGCTCCCGCTCGCAAGTCAGGGCGTCAATTTGCAAACACACTAGCTCGCCGCGCATTTCTACTTGCATCAGGAACTTTATAGGGATTTTTCCGGCGATTGTTGTAAATTCTGGGACGTTACGTGCACCAAGCGCTGCTTTTTCCTTTTGCCCTATTCTCCCGCCAGATGCCTCACCAATCTCCCCAATGGACGGCACAACGCCAGCACCTTGCCCAAGTCATCCGAGCTGAAATCCGGCCCTGCCGTGCCCGCATTATCTCCCTTGCGGCTCACCTGCATCACGCCCACCACTTTTCCCTCATTCAAGATCGGTGCACTGATGATCTTCTGAATCGACTCGCCTGTCGTCGTCGCCGCCTTCACTCCCTCGAACACCGTTGCGTGGCGCACTTTTGAGAACTCATTGTTGATTTCCGGCCGGCTTTCCCTGACGGTCTTTGCCGCCAACGCCGAATTACTGGTCAGCGGAATGAATCCCACATTCTTCAGCGCCGACGGCACCAAAAAATGCAGATGCCTCCATCGGTTCGAGACGCCCAGGATCGCTACCTCGTCGTTTCTTACGTGCAGTTCTTTCGCGATTTTTCCTGCTAGCGCCTCGAGCGACACATCCATCGCGCTCGCTTCGTCCTGTTCCAGCGCATTTGCCAGCCGTTCGAGCTCAGTCACCAAACTTGTACTCATGAATTTCATGTCTCCACCAGATGCAGGGGGAAGGTGCGGGGCCCTGCGTGGAGATCCTCCGTCCCTCTGTACCAATGTTGAGTTCTTCCTGCCTCCCGGGCAACCAATTTATCCAGCCTCTGTGACCTTCCTGCACTGGCCTAAACTTGCAACCCCTTGTCCAACTCCCTATACTGAATTTGCCGCACCCACGCTCCCGCGGTGTGCTCCTTCAAATTCTTCTGGTTCTTGCGGCGGAGAGGGCATGTCTTCTTCGACAAGCCAGCCTGATTCTCGTTATCTGCTCGCAGAGATTCTTTTTCACGGCTTAATTCTTAGTCACAACAAGGATTGGTCCATCCTATGAGCGCTACTGCAGTTCCGCTTCCGCCTGGGACATTTCGTTTCTGGCAGACCACTGTCGGCAAAAAAGCCATCATGGCTGTCACCGGGTTCATTCTCTTCGGTTTCATCGTTGGCCACTTAGTCGGCAATCTCCAGATCTATCAGCCGCCCGAAAAAATCAACCACTATTCGGAATTCTTGAAGGCTCATCCCGGCCCTCTTTGGGGCGCTCGCCTCACGCTTCTCCTCGCCGTATTCCTGCACATCTGGTCGTCCTTCCAACTCTGGCTCCTCCAGAGGGAAGCGCGCCCCGTTGCTTACGTCAAGAAGGCCAATATCGGCTCTACCTACGCCTCTCGCACCATGATGTGGAGCGGTCCCATCATCCTCGCCTTCCTGATTTTCCACCTTCTTCATTTCACGTTTGGCACCGTGCATCCCGGGGGGCCCTTCGACCCCCACAACGTTTACAACAACATCGTTTACGGCTTCCAGGTGTGGCCCGTGTCTCTCTTCTACATCATTGCCATGATCATGCTGTGCTATCACCTCTATCACGGCATCTGGAGCATGTTTCAATCGCTCGGTTTCAGCCATCCCATCTACACTCCCTGGCTGAAACTTGCCGCCAAGGTCATCGCCATTCTCATTGCCATCGGCAACATCTCCATTCCGGTTGCCGTTCTGGCCGGCTGTATCAAGCCGGTCACGGGAGCCTGACGCCATGGAACTCATCTCCAACGTCCCAGCAGGTCCGATTGAGTCGTCCTGGGATCGTCACAAATTCGAATTGAAGCTCGTCAATCCCGCCAACAAGCGCAAGTACAACGTCATCGTCGTCGGTTCCGGTCTCGCGGGCGGCGCCGCGGCAGCTTCTCTCGGGGAACTCGGCTACAACGTTCAGTGCTTCTGCTACCAGGATTCTCCCCGGCGCGCGCACTCCATTGCGGCTCAGGGGGGCATCAACGCGGCAAAGAACTATCACAACGACGGTGACTCCGTATTCCGCCTCTTCTACGACACTGTAAAAGGCGGTGATTTCCGCGCGCGCGAAGCCAACGTCTACCGCCTCGCGCAAGTCAGCGTCAACATCATCGACCAGTGCGTTGCGCAAGGGGTGCCCTTCGCCCGCGAATACGGCGGCAATCTCGACAATCGCTCATTCGGTGGCGCCCAGGTTTCCCGCACCTTCTATGCTCGTGGGCAGACAGGCCAACAGCTCCTCCTTGGTGCGTATCAAGCCCTCGAGCGCCAGATCGGCCTCGGCAGCGTCAAGATGCATTCCCGCAGCGAGATGCTCGACCTCATCGTCGTCGACGGCCAGGCTCGCGGAATTGTTACCCGTTCTCTCTACGACGGCAGGATCGAGACACATTTCGCCGACGCGGTCATTCTCGCCACAGGCGGTTATGGCAACGTCTTCTATCTATCCACCAACGCGAAAGGCTGCAACGCCACAGCCATCTGGCGTGCCTACAAGCGCGGCGCGCTCTTCGCCAATCCTTGTTACACGCAGATTCACCCGACCTGTATTCCCGTTGCAGGCGAGTATCAGTCCAAACTTACGCTGATGTCCGAATCGCTCCGCAACGATGGGCGCATCTGGGTTCCCAAGACTGCGGGTGACAAGCGACAGCCCAACGAAATCCCGGAAGCTGATCGCGACTATTACCTTGAACGGCGCTATCCGAGTTTCGGCAACCTCGTTCCTCGCGACATCGCGTCCCGCGCGGCCAAGCGCGAGTGCGACGAGGGGCGGGGTGTCGGCCCGGGTGGCCTGGGCGTCTATCTCGATTTCGCCGATTGCATCAAGCGCCTCGGCGCCGCCAAAATCGCCGAGCGCTACGGCAACCTCTTCGAGATGTATGAGCGCATCACCGGCGAAGACCCTTACAAAGTCCCGATGCGCATTTACCCGGCGACGCACTACACCATGGGGGGGCTGTGGGTCGATTACAACCTGATGTCCACGATCCCGGGCCTGTTCGTTCTCGGTGAAGCCAACTTCTCCGATCACGGAGCGAACCGCCTTGGCGCCAGCGCGCTGATGCAGGGCCTGGCGGACGGCTATTTCATCATTCCCTACACGATAGGGAACTACCTCGCCACAGCGAAGCTGGGCAAAGTTTCCGCCGACATTCCCGAAGCGAAGGAAGCCGTGGCGAACGTCACCGGCATCACCAACAGGCTTCTCGGCGGCAAAGGCAATCGCACCGTCGATTCCTTCCATCGCGAACTCGGCAAAATCATCTGGGAATATTGCGGCATGGCTCGCAACAAAGCCGGCCTGGAAAAAGCTCTCGGCCTGATTCCCCAGCTCCGCGAGCAGTTCTGGAAGGAAGTCCGCGTTCTCGGCGCAAACGAGGAATTCAATCAGTCGCTCGAAAAGGCGGGACGGGTGGCCGATTTTCTGGAACTCGGCGAACTGATGTGCGCCGACGCGCTGCACCGCAACGAATCGTGCGGCGGCCATTTCCGCGAAGAATATCAGACTCCCGAAGGCGAAGCGCTTCGCGACGACGCCAACTATTCCTATGTCGCCGCGTGGGAATACAAAGGACCGGGCCAAGCTCCTGTCTTGAACAGAGAACCTCTCGCCTTCGACTACGTGCACCCGTCTCAACGGAGCTACAAATAGCCATGAAACTTATCCTCCACGTCTGGCGTCAGAAGAATTCCACCGACAAGGGACGAATGGCTCGCTACGACGTCCCAAACGTCGACGAGCACATGTCTTTCCTTGAAATGCTCGACGTGCTCAATGAAGTGTTGATTATCAAGGGCGAAGACCCCATCGCCTTCGACCACGATTGCCGCGAAGGCATCTGCGGCATGTGCGGGTTCATGATCAACGGCAAGGCCCACGGGGGATTCAAGCGCACCACGGTCTGCCAACTGCACATGCGGCATTTCAAGGATGGCGATGAACTGTATCTGGAACCGTGGCGGGCGGCCGCTTTTCCGGTGGTCAAGGATCTGGCGGTCAGCCGCGCCTCGTTCGATCGCATCATTGCATCCGGCGGATTCATTTCCGTTCCCACCGGCAGCGCTCCCGACGGCAACGCGATTCCGGTGAAGAAGCAGGAATCGGACCTGGCGATGGATGCCGCCGCCTGTATCGGGTGCGGAGCGTGCGTTGCGGCTTGCCCCAACGCGGCAGCCGCGCTGTTCGTCGGCGCCAAAATCTCGCATCTCGGGCATCTGCCGCAGGGCCAGCCGGAACGTGACCGGCGTGCGCTGGCCATGGTCCAGCAGATGCGCGCCGAAGGATTCGCCAACTGCACCAACATTGGCGAATGCGAAGCCGTGTGCCCCAAAGACATCAAGCTGGAAGTAATCGCGCGGATGAACCGGGACTACATCGGCGCATCCATCATGGAGCGCCCCGAAAGCACGACTGCGGGCGCAGGCTAAGCAGCGAATCGGAATTAAGGCGGATTTCCGTTCCATTCTGGAACCTTATCGAGGTCTTCGAGGCCTCCCCCCTCTTTTTTGTAGATCTGTGAAACAAAAGAAGATGCTGGAGGTTTCCTCTGGAGATATGTGAAAGCAAAGGAGATAGAAGGGGAGCGGTAAGAGGTTCTGGCGGACTGGTGTAAGCGACAAGTCATCAAGATTCACTGGCTGCCCGGGGAATCGTCCACCTCTTATCTTGGGGTGACCGAACCTTCGACCGGCAGCTCACCGCCATGATAACTATAAAATAAGTTGGCGTATACGGTACGATAGCGCAGGTTAAGCGGGAAGACAGGGCAGGTGAAGGACAGGCGGAAAGACTGGCCGAGGTGGGAAGGCGCAGCGATTTGCGACAAGAGTCCAGGCAGGAGCGCCTGCGCCGCGAAGTGAGGAATGACGTCCGTTCAAGCTTTTTCCGGTAGAATATTCCGGCCATGCCTGCCTTCTTTCACTCCAAATCCATCCTGATTACCGGCGCCTCTTCCGGCATCGGGGAAGTACTTGCGCTGCAACTCGCCGCTGCTGGCGCTCATCTGACGCTCACGGCGCGCCGCCGCGAACTTCTCGATGAGCTGGCCAAGACCATCTCGACCGGTGGCCGCGAGAAGCCGATTGTGGTTCCCGCCGACGTCACTCGCGACGGCGATCTGGAACGCGCAGTGTCGGAAGCGGTCCGCGCTTACGGCAAACTCGACATTGTCATCGCCAACGCGGGCTTCGGCGTGGTCGGGCAGTTCTCGAAGCTGACCCTGGATGATTACCGCCGCCAGTTCGAGACCAACGTCTTCGGCCTAATTCGCACGCTGCACGCGGCGCTGCCCGAAATTCAGAAATCGCGCGGCACTCTGGTACTCATTGGCAGCGTGGCCGGGTGGGCGGCCAGCCCCGGCGCTTCTCCGTATGCGATGAGCAAATTCGCGGTGCGGGCCCTGGCGAACGCCATCACGCCGGAACTGGCGCTCGATGGGGTCACAGTCACCCTGATCAGTCCCGGCTTTGTTGCTTCGAATATCCGGCGGATCGACAACCAGGGCCAACTCCACGGCGACGCGAACGATCCTATTCCCGAGTGGCTGATCATGCCCACTGCCACGGCCGCAAGGCAGATTCTCCGGGCCATCGCGAAAGGCAAAAGGGAAGCGATCATCACGGGCCACGGCAAAATTCTCGTGGCTCTGGAACGCTTCGCCCCGTGGATCATCCGCCTGGCGGGACGGCGCATGGCCTCGAATCGCGGGGGTTACCGCAGGGAGCCGAAAACCGATTGAGAGGGGTCATCCGGAGCAGAACCAGGCAAGCGAGGTATCATGTGCCCCGCGGGAAGGGAACGGGCCTGGGCCTCGCCACGGTATACGGGATCGTCAAGCAGAGCAGCGGCTACATCTGGGTGTACAGCGAGCCTGGCATGGGTACTGTATTCAAGATCTACCTGCCTAGAACCGGAGACGCGCTCTCGGCTGGGACTCCTGTCGAGGCGAGGCCGCACGCCGCTCGGGGTTCCGAAACCGTACTGGTCGTAGATGATCAGGCGCTGCTGCGCAAGGTGGTCGCCTCGATGCTGGAGCAGGAAGGGTACAAGGTGCTCTCAGCCGCGAGTCCGGCGGAAGCTCTTGCGCTGGTGCAGGTCTATTCTGGTCCCCTCGACCTACTGGTTACAGACGTCATCCTTCCCGGGATGAATGGCCGCGTGTTCGCGGAGCAACTCAAGCGGTCCCGTCCAGACACGAAGGTTCTGTTCGTTTCCGGATACACGGAAAACATCATGTCGCATCACGGGCAACTGGACGAAGGGTTCAGCTTTCTGCAGAAGCCATTCACGTACGAATCCCTTGGGCGCAAGGTGCGCGACATTCTGGACCGTGCCTGAGAAGGCGCGCGGGCGGGGCGATTGTCCTATTGCTTTCCCATAGGAATCGTACTATGCTCCTCTTGGTTGCCCATAGGAGCGATTGATCATGCCCATAATTCGCCCGCTCGCCACCCGGCTCCGCAACCTGTTTCGCCGCTCGCGCCTGGAAAGGGAACTGGACGCGGAACTCGCTTCGCACCTGCAGCTGCACATCGACGACAACGTGCGCCGGGGTCTTTCGCCCGAGGAAGCGCGGCGGCAGGCGCTGGTGCAATTGGGCGGCGTGGAACAAACCAAGGAATCCGTGCGCGATCAACGCTCACTGCCGTTCTTCGAAACGCTGTTGCAGGATCTGCGCTACGCGTTGCGAGTCCTGCGCAAGTCTCCGGCCTTCACCATGGTCTCGGTGCTCACGCTGGCGTTGGGCATCGGGGCCAATACCGCGATATTCAGTCTGGTGGACAACATTCTTCTGCGGCCGCTGCCGTTCCCACAGCCGCAGAATCTGGTCAGCGTCACGGGTACGTATCCGAAGGGGGCATTCGTCGCGCTGCGCGATCAAGTGCGGTCTCTGGACGTTGCGGCTTACGCCGAAGGGCATGAGTGCAACCTGAATCGTCACGGTGATCCGCTGCGTCTGACCGCCACGCTGGTCTCCGCGGAATTCTTCCAGGTTCTTGGCGTGCGCCCGTTCCTCGGCTCCAGCTTCAATCCCGGGGATGATAAAGCGGGCCAGAACAATTTCGTGATTCTGAGTCATTCGCTCTGGCAGCAGCAATTCGGATCAGATCCGTCGATCGTGGGGCGTTCGATCGAAATCGAAGGTGTGAGCCGCGAGGTCGTGGGGGTGATGGCCGGCGATTTCCATTTCCCATCTTCCAAGACGCAAGTGTGGATTCCGCTTAACAACGATCCGCGCGACACGATCGCCTATTGGGCGGGAGATTTCATGCCCATCATCGGGCGGCTGCATCCGGGTGCGTCGATAGCGCAGGCGCGCTCGGAAGTCCGCATCTTTCAGACGGGTGTGTTCAAACTGTTTCCGTGGCCCATGCCGGCCTCATGGAACGCTGACATCAGCGTGGTGGAACTGCAGCGCGACATGGTTTCTGACGTTCGTACGCGTCTAGTGCTGCTTCTCTGGGCGGTGGCACTGATTCTGCTCATAGCCTGCGTGAACGTGGCCAATCTCACGCTTTCCCGGTCCTCGACGCGCGAAAAAGAGATCGCCCTGCGCTTTGCGATGGGCGCAGACCGCCGGCGGGTGATTCGGCAGCTTCTGACCGAGAGTATCGTTCTCGCGTTGCTGGGCGGCCTGTTTGGTTTTCTGTTGGCCACGCAGGGTCTGCACCTACTGAAAGCCACGCTGCCGGCCGATACTCCGCGCCTTGCCGACGCGCACATCGATGTTCGGGTACTGGCGTTTACCGGAATCCTTGCGCTGGTGACCGGGATCCTGTTTGGGCTCGCACCCGCGCTGCAATCCTCGCGACAGGATCTTGCCGCGACGCTGAACTCCGTTACGCGCGGCGCGTTCGCATCCGTGTCGCATCGCCTGCGGAGCGCGCTCGCGGTGGCGGAGATTGCGTTCGCGGTTCTGCTGGTGATCTCGGCGGGATTGCTGCTGCGCAGTTTCTGGTCGCTCACGCATGTGGACCCCGGCTTCCGCACGACGCGCGTGCTGACGGCGCGGATCACTCCCAATCAATCGTTCTGCGCCGACGCCGCGCG
>Ga0335071_10002149_pt1 | contig 21226 bp, 14 predicted proteins | sample Lox_Sample_15_FD_206724 | JGI IMG/M metagenome (GOLD analysis project Ga0335071, IMG submission 206724) | Soil microbial communities from Loxahatchee National Wildlife Refuge, Florida, United States - Lox_Sample_1.5 | ecosystem: Environmental > Terrestrial > Soil > Wetlands | place: USA...
CCGCCTCTAGCTGTTTTAGCGCCCCGATGATCTGGGCTTCGGTATGCCTGCTTACCGACATGTTTGTTCCCCTTTCCTTCGTCCGAAATCATACTCGGACGTATGCGGATTGCGGGGAGCAGGTCAAGATGCTCTCGCACCCAGGCTCTCTCAGCCTCTGTCATTGAGTCATGGCAGAGCGTATCCTCCTAGGACAGCCGGAGGTCTCAAGTATCTGCAACTGGTGGCGGAGCGTCAATGCATGCTCGCTATTGTTCTTGCTCTGGGCCAGTTCCGCCGCTATGGAAACGATGAGACCCAACCGGTTCTGCTTTGCTGAGCCGAACTAGTGGCTCTTTACGACACCGACCAAGGCAAATTTGTGTGGCTTCGGTTGAGCCTTTTCGTGCTGTTCGCGCGTAATGTCTTTCTGTGCCGATCGAAGCGTTTGTGCCGCTTCGATAGCTCCAGGTGTGGACGGCATTTCCGCCTCCAAGGTCAATCGGGCTGCGTCCAGTTTTGTCTTTCGTTCTTCGAGCCAATCAATCCCATTCGCCTGATCCAGCATCGGGGTCGGTAGCAGCGCGAGGTTCACGCCATTCTTCAGTTGATCCCTGGTGAAGTCGGCCACTGGCTTGCCATCGATCTGCAAACTGTAGGACGGTGATCCAAGTCCGCGCACCTGAAGGATCTCCTGATCCATCAGTTCGAGATTCGCCACCCGTATTGTGAATTGCATCATCGGGTTTTCTGTTGACAGCGGCAGGGGCAATGCATGCTCCAGCACTGTCCACGTGATCCCGCTTGACGTGAACTGAACTTGGGAAACATCCGCGTTCTGCGCAACGCAAGCTACACCGCTGGCGACGTCGAGTTCCACCCGGCTAACAATCGGCGAGGCTTGCCACGTTTGCAACAACTCCTCCGCCATTACCCATTGCGCTGTTTCGGAGGGATGGATTCGATCCGGAATCAGCAGCGCTGCATAATTCGGATTCTCCTTCATTGCCGTCTCAAGGGCATGGTTGAGCACATCATGGAAGTTCGCGAATTTCTCGTGCCGATCGGTTGCGAACTGCTTCACGAACATCCCATACTTCTTCACCGTTTGGCTCAAACCGGGAAAGTCTGTACCGTGGGTCAGTTCATCGTAGGGCGATGACGCAATCAACGTGAGCCGCGCCTGCGGCAGTGCAGTCGTCAGGTCACCGATCAGGGTTTTATAGCCGGTCTTGAAGACTTCGAAGATGTGCTCGTCGAACGGTACGTATCCCGGATCATTCATGCCCAACATTACCGTTATCGCCGTCGGCTTGAGCGGGTATACATCACGCTCCAGTCGCTTAGGGGTATCGCCCGTGTATCCGCCGTAGACGGTGTCTCCCGGCACGCCGGCGTTGAAGAACTCAATGTTGAGGTCGGGATAGCGGGTGAGAACGAAATCTTCGATATACCGGGTGTAGTACCGCTGGGCGGTAATGCTGTCCCCGTAGAAAACAACCCGGTCGCCATGGTGTAAGAAGAAAGTGTCGGGAGTGGCTTCTTGTGCTGTGCTCCCCGCAGTCGCGAGCAGAGCGACGAAGAAGCTTAGAATGAAACGATGCTGTCTTGATTTCATAGAAGGACGAGGATGTTTCATGGTTAGAGTTGTTGCAATCGTGCAAACATGACCGCAAAAGCACGCAGGACCAGATGGTTTGAGGCCACGTTTCCGCCCTTCTGAATACCGGGCGCGCTCGTGTCCACATATTCCACTCCCTGCACGTTTTCGCCGGCAAACTCTACCTGTACATCGTGAGGCGTTTTGTTGACGAGGAGAACTTTACGTCGTCGGTCGCGAGTCAGGATAGGCAATGCATAGAGTTCAGCAGTGTTGAGGCCTCCATTAACCAGGCGATCTCCCGGTATAAGGTTGGCGATCAGCAATCTCAGTGAGCGGTACCGTGCGTTCGGTAGCCCCGTCGTCCAGTCCAGCAAGGAGACACTTGGATATTGCCCGGGGTGTCCCATCAGTTGCGATGCACCGACCACCTGGATACCAGCCTTGGCCAGGTTGCCCGCCACGTAGGCGAACGTCGCGGCGCAAAGGTTCCAGTATGAAGGTGGAATGCCAGCACCCGACATTTTCTCTGGCCCTTCCCCCTGGTCGCCTGCGGCGATGCAACCGGTTTCGTTGATCTGGGTTTCCGTGGCCGGCGACAGTCGACGGCGAATTCCTTCAATCTTGTTGACAGTCTCAAGGAAATGATCGGCCTGCGCAAAGAAGTTCTGTGCCTCCGTCTCGATAGGCTCAGATTGCTTCTCAAGCGCATAAAAGTGATAGGAGATTGCGTCAAGACGCGTGTGCGGTGCGTGGTGCGAGCGATCGAGAAAATACTCCAGGAACTCAGTACCATGGTCGGGAACCGCGAGCGATGCCCCCGTGAACTTTAAATGACGGTGGACGCTGTGTAGCCGGTTGGTGATTGCGTCATAAAGCCTCGTGTACTCCGCGGCGCTGAAATTGTGCTCATATTCCGGCTCGTTGAAAACCTCCCAGTATGCCGGCTTGTAGTGATGGCCCGACGAGTGCCAAACGCCTAGCTCGTCATGAAAGCCGCCTTTTATGTACCAGCGCGCAACACGTTCGTAATATTCGGAAATCTCTCGCAGGGTTGTATCCCGCAGGGCGGCGCCTTGCTCGTAATTCCACACCGCGGCATCAGGATCGGGTGGCACGACCGAGGCACGTGCTCCAGAGAACATCCACTGCGGTATGGTGGCAATGTTAAGCACGGCGGGCCGCCCCTCCATCGCCGAAAAGAAATCTTCGACGAGAGGATCCATGCTCGAGAAATCCCAATCGGTGTGGGCAGCAGCGGGTGGAGACAGTTCAGCCACGCTCATGCGTGGGTATGGGTACCAAAGGGCAAGACGCGCATGCGATGCGCCTAGTTCACGCATCGACTTCCACGCGTTGTCATGCGTTACCGACCCACGGCGCAGGAAAGGATTCTCGACGGCCTGTAGCGTTATGGTGGTGCGATTTGCCAGGCTGGGGCGTGCCCAATCGATCTTGATTTCGATCGGCCGGGGGCCCTGCGCACTCACAGGAACGGCCGCACCTATGATGAGGCAGAATAACATCCAAATAAACAGCCTGCGCATCAGGAGCATCTGGATCGTTAGAAAACCCTTAGAAGTTCAACTTCAACGCAAATTGCAGCTGCCTGGCGCCACTCGACGTAGACGTCACTTTCCCGAACGTATTTGTCTGAGTGAAATCCGAGTTTGGATTACCGAACGACGGGTGGTTGAGCATGTTGTACGTTTCGATTCGTATCTGAAGCGAAGTGCGCTCTTTGATCTGTATGGTCTTGAACAGTGAAGCATCGATGCTGAAGTAAGCTGGGCCGAAGTACGCGTTGCGCCCCAATGTCCCCGGACAATGCGAGGCTGCGCAGGAGGGTGCGGCAAAAGCATCAGGATTGAAATATTGCCCGCTGAGACCATAGGTCGGGTGGCTGAGGTGTGGATCTCCCACCAGGTCGGGACGGAGGCCCGGGTAGTTCTGGTCGTTGCCGTTAAGAATGATGTTGTAAGGCAAGCCGCTACGAGCCCTTGTGATTCCGTTCAGCTGCCATCCGCCGAGGATCGCATCTTCTAGGGTACCCGCATTGGCTAGATATCGTTGCTTACGTCCGAACGGCAGTTCATAAATCACGCTGCCCGTGAAGTTGTGTGTAACGTCGTTACTTGATACCGCCCGCTCCGCCGCCAGATTAAATGGATCCTGCGGGGAATCATGATTACGGCCCAGGTTAAATGGCGCAGGCCCATTGTCAAGGCCGCGGCCATATGTGTATGCCAGCAGCGCGCTCATGTGATTGGAATACCGCTTGGTAAGTTTGACCTGTAGTGAGTTGTAGCTGCTGTTGCCCACAGAATACTGCGCATCGATGTGGCCGAGCAGCGGGGTAATCACGCTATTCAGATTGATATTGCCGACTGCATACGACAGCTTGCGACCCTGCGAGCCAACGTACGCAACCTCAAGGCTCGTGTTGGGAGCGACCTCACGCTGGAGCGTCAAGTTGTAGAGTTGAGAATACCCCGTGCGGAAGCCCGGATCCTCATAGAACACGGACTGTGAAGTAGAGTTCGCAATGGTCGAAAGATCAATCGACCCACCGCTCTCCGGCAAGTGTATAGTCGTGTCCCGCGGAACACCCGCGTCCAACTGGTAGGTGGGGAAACCGGTGCTGTAATAAGCGTTGATGTCGTTGAAGAAGAGTTGCTGATTGTTGAAAGGATAATTCTTGGTGAGAACATCGCTGCGCGCGTCATTCTCCGGCGAGTAATAGACGCCATATCCACTGCGGAGAACCATTTTCCGGTCAATCTGGAAGGAAAACCCAATCCTCGGGCCAACATTGTTCTTATCCGCGTTCACGAGCGCTGACGAGTTTCCACCCCGATCTGCCAGCAGAATGGTATTTGTCGTTGGGTCGTAGTTGGAAGAGTGATTATTCGCTTCGTAATAGGGATTCTGATACTCGTAGCGTAAGCCGTAGAAGAGGGAAAAGCGCGGAGCTACGCGCCACTCGTCCTCGAAGAAGCCGTGCAATTCCCAACTCTTGGTCTCGGGGTCAGTCAACTGCAGGCCAATGTTGACCGTGTAGGGCAGCCCCAGGAGCAGGTCGGCCAGGTCGGAACCACCCGTGGGAAAGGCAGCCGACGGATCGTAGAAAGAATACGTCGGATCGCTCGTGAAATTAACGTAGGAATACGCGCCAGCGTAATACTGATACCCGGTGGGGAAGAGGGAAAAGCCGGGGCGTGAAGTCAGATGTCTGTACTCGCCGCCGAACTTAAACTGGTGATTCTTGGAACTGAGCGTTAGCGTGTAGGTCAGTTGATAGTTGCGGTCCAGAAAAGTGAGCGGCTTGTAACTCGAACCTCCGGTCACATAGCCCGTTCCCAGATAGAAGTAAGGAAAGCCCTGGCTGGCTGTAAAATCCGGCAGGTTGATGTTCCCGAGGCCAAACTCATCTGCTGTGCTGCGGCCGTTGAGGAGGCTTAGCTGGGTAAGAGCGAAATTGTTGAAGCCGAAATGCAGATCGCTCACGAACGTTGGACTGAACAGGCGCGTCCACCCCAGGGAGAAAGCCTGGTTCTTCGTGCTGGTGTTGTCGCCAATGTCGGTTCCGCCACCGCCCGCGACAGGAATCTGCCCCTGAAATGGGTCGCTCTGCAGCGAGTGAAACCCGGCATAGTGGTACTCCGCAGCCAATCGGTTTTTCTCGGAGAGTCCGTGGTCAACGCGAACGTCGACGTTGTCCCCGTGGTAGCTGTACGTATTGTTGTAAGTGCTGTTGTTGAACCAGCCGAAGTTGGTACCTTCTGTGAGAGGGGCGGGGAAGAAGTTCTGCAGAACAGCTTTGCCCGCTGCGCTTACTCGGTCGGCGGGAATAATGTTTCCGGCGAACTGCTGCGAGTAGAAATTCTGCGCATAAAAATCTGGATCGAAGATAGGAATCTGGTTGCCCGTGTTGGGATCAACGAGCCCGGACAAATCAGCGTCCCCATTGGCGAGAAAATTGATCTGATTCACTGGCGGAACTGAGCTGAGGTAGCTGTTGTTGCTTCCCAGCCGATTGCCTTCGTAAGACACGAAGAAGAACGTCTTGTCGTGGTCAATCGGGCCCCCGAAATTTCCGCCAAAGTTGTCGTGATGCAGATTCGTAGGGCTCGTGGAGAAGTAGTCTGCGGCCGCGGTCTGCTTGGGACGGTAGAAGAAGTATGCGCCTCCATGATATTGATTCGAGCCGGACTTTGTCTGCAGGAGGACCACCCCCCCAGCCGCCCTCCCGAATTCAGCCGAGTACCCGGAAGTGACAATCTTGAATTCCTGCATCGCGTCGACACTGGGAGTGATGCTGGAGTCATTATTGCGATTGCCAGTTACCTCAATGCCATTCAGCACGACAGAATTGGCAAACTCTCGCTGCCCGTTCACTGCTATATTGTCGGCATTGCCTCCGGCCCCGTGGAGGACTCCGGGCGTCAAGAAAACCAGATCCAGAAAATTTCTGCCCGCCAGCGGAAGGTCTAGGATTTCGCGTGTTTCAATCACCTGACCGGTGTCGACGCTGTGTGTCTGCAACACAGGAGTCGATGAAGTGACGGTTACCGATTCCTCGGTCGCTCCAATAGAGAGCGGCAGATCGAGTTCAATCTGCTGGTCGAGATTCAAAACGAGATCAACTCGGGTAAGCGTCTTGAAGCCGCTCTTGGAAACGTTCAGGGTATAGGTGCCGGGGGGCAGGTGACTCAGAATGTAGCTACCGGCCCCATCACTGGTTGCGGATTGCACAAGTCCAGTAGCCTGGTTGCGTGCCGTTACCGTGGCACCGGCAATTACCGCTCCCGAAGGATCTGTCACAGCCCCACGAAAAGTGCCGGAAACTCCCTGACCGGAACACCATATTGTCAGGAAGAACAGAAGGAAGAAGAAGAGTGAGAGAGGCGGAATCACTTTCAATCCCAAGTCGCGAATCTTCATAAGCATCTCCTGCCGCATATCGCCTCCTAGCCGTCCCGATTTCGCCAATCTCAAAGTGCACAACGGGCTACTTGCTGGCGTGGTTTCGTTTCAAGACAACCTCAACGAGGCCCAGTGACCCCGGAGTCGAGTTGATTCCGTACTCGTCGGTCCTTGCGCCAGAAATCTTTTCGTTCGCTGTATAAAACAGCGTAAAGTGATCCCGCCCTTCCGGGATCAGTCCGAGCGGGGTCCGCACTTCGGTCGCCCATACCCCATCGCCTTCTTGAACAATCAACTGCTTCCCCTCCGACCAGTGAATTCCGTCGGACGACCACGTGTAGCCGATTGCGTTGGGCGTATCGGTATCGTAGACCGCAACATAGGTTCCATCGCGCAAAGGTGTCACCAGCGGATTCTCGACAAAACGCTTCTCGATTTTCAAGGGATTCGCCTCGGTGCAGCGTGTCCAGGGGCCAGCCAAGAGAGTCGCTTTGGCGAGCCCTACTTGCCATGATGAGATCGGCAGGCTCTCCGTGTGTGCACTGCCGTAGATCGCATACCAGCGGTCGCCGACCTGGTAGGGGAAGAATGAATCCGTGCCCTGCAGCCCTTCCCACGAATCGGAATCCGGGCCCCGTTGCAGTATAGTTTCGACATCTCTGTAAGGGCCGTCGATGCCATCCTCGCCCGTCACCGTAGACACGGCCCGCCAGATGCGCCCTTCATGATTGGTAAGCCAGCGATCACTCGTGTCGGGTGCTGCCTGATACGCGACGTAGAAGAGATTCCATCGTCCTTCTCTCGGATCATAGACCGGCAACGGGGACCACAAAGCAGCTCGCGGGTCTTTGCCCGTGAAGTCGCCAGTCGATTCCGCCACAGTCGAGACCCGCGTCCAGTGGAGACGATCCGGGCTGCTCCAGTGCGCCAGCTTCATCTTTACCCAATGGGGATCTCCGACCATCTCCGAGGTAAACAAGTGGTAGCGGCCCTCGATCTTGAGCACTCTCCCGCCCTCGAACCCGTACTTGTTACCTCGTGCGCCTTGCGATTGGATCGTCAAGACAGGCTTTTCCCACCGACGGACGACTTGCAGTTCCGGGACCTGCGCGTGGAGGCATGGCAAGGCTCGACAGCATAGGATTGCGGTCAGCGCCGAAATGAACACGAGCGCTTTGGGTCGCAGACGGACCGACGCTGCTGGCGACGGTGACAGCATCATTGATGCACTCTGTACATCCTGGCTGTCCGCCAGCTCAAGGTAAGCCATGTTATGGATAGGTTATTGGCGGAAGCAGATCGTTAAGAATCAATAAGATAGGAAGGTACCGCCGTGCGCAACCCGGTGTAAGCAATCGGTCCGCAGCCTACGCACGCAGCGGATCGAGACTCAGCCGAGCAAAACCTCGCGTTTTCTTGCAGACTTTACAGCGCGGAAGGAGCCAAGGAGCACGGCGAAATTACTGAAAGTAACCTCCTAAATAACGGTTACCCTGTGGCCCCAATTGAGATTTGACGGCCTTTGCGACACGGTGCTATCGTCCGACCGGGCTGGATTCACCTGCGGCTCTGCATCGTGCCAGGATTTGCCACCGCGCTGTCCAGTCGGGCAACCAGACGTGTCGACTCCGTACACCACCGAGCCTCATGCGATCTCTACTTTCGAGAAGCGCGAGGAAATGCATAGAGTCTTGGCAAGCAGACTGTTCGCGAACTCTCCCAAGAAAACGCGTTTTCTCGATTTTGTCGCCGAGCAGACCCTCCAGGGAAACGGTGACAAGTTAAACGAATACCTGATTGGAGTGGAAGTCTACGAGCGCGGCGTAGACTTTGACCCACAGAAAGACCCGATCGTACGCGTACAAGCCTATGAGATCCGACGACTGTTGAAGAAGTACTACAAAGAGGAGGGGAAAGACAATCTAGTCCGGATGGACTTGCCTTCCGGCCACTATCTTCCGATTTTTGCTCGCCGGGAGGACCCGCCGCAGTCGGCGGAAGGCATTGGCAGAGCGCCTGCCGATGCGCATGCCCAAATGGGTTCCCGCGTACCCCTGATCGCAGCGATCATACTTGGCATCTGCTGCCTCGTTCTCGCAATCACACTGATTGCGTCCTGGAACCGTCCCGTCCTGCAGGCGCACGTCGCGACACTGCCGGAGAGTCTCACTTGGTTCTGGAGCCCGTTTTTGCCGCCGAATCCAGCGCCGCTTATCACGATTCCCAATCATCCACTTTTACGGGCAGCGCATGATGGCGATACCGCTCAAACGCTTGCCGGAGGGCACGAGATTGCCAAATCCACCCTGCCGGAGTTTCGCGATACCATTCACTTTCACGAGCTGAAACGCTTTGTGTTTGTCCCCACTCTTACGGACTTTACCTCCGTCGGGGAGACCCTGGGTGTCGTCCACCTTTGTGACATGCTGTCTAGCGTGGGACAAAAGTGCCGAGTGCAGCAGTCGCGGCTCGTCAACCTCGATGAGATCAAGGCCGACAACACAATCCTGTTGGGCGGCAATCAAGCCTGGAGTGGGCGCGTCTTCGTCAACAAAGAAGGGTTTCAGTTTCAGAGTGGCGTGATCTTCAATCGCAATCCGCGATTGGGTGAGCAAGCCGTTTACAAACCGGAGTTCGATCCGGTGACAAACCAGTTAATCCGCGATTATGCACTCGTCCTGATGTTGCCGAACGAGACCAAGGAAAAGCGCGTGTTGCTCGTTTATGGCATCTACACGCAGGGGTCGCAAGCGGCAATCGAATACCTTACGAATCCAGTACGAATGGCCGAGCTGCGCAAAACTCTCATTGTCGCATCTCCCGATCACAAGACTCTGCCCAACTACTTTCAGCTCTTGCTCACAACCACCGTCGAAAATGCAGTTCCAGGCAAGTCTTCCCTGGTAGCCGTGCGCAGTATTACCGACTAGGTGGCTGACACGGAATGTTTATGGGCGGTTTCTGCAGATACGTGTTTCAACCGCCCCGCGGTCCGTTCCGCCGCAGGATGGCACTTGGGCGGCAAAGATGTCTCTGCCACCGTTGCCCAGAATCTCCTTCCCTGAATTCATTGCGGGAGAGCCATCTCGCAAGGCGAAGCTGGCGAGATCGTCAGCGGCTGGCGCCGCCACAAAAATCGGGTCCGTCACTAGTGCGTGCAGGTCATCGACGGGTTTCACCCCAAAATAGACGTTTGAATCGAATGCGTTGTTCGTGCTCGCGCCGAGCCCAGGAGTAACGCTTTGAGACCCGTCAGCTTTGAGCACGATCGCGGTCGCAAACTGGCCTGTGCCCGCGACATAAAAAATGTTGTTCAAGTATCGAGTGTCGTCTGCCCAGCCTCCCCAGTCTGAGTACGAGAGCACGTCGGCATTTTGCGCTTTATCGAGATAAATGGTGTTGTTGTAAACGGTGGAGTTCTTCGTGGGGCCGGCAATGCTGATGCTCTTGTTGTGATCGTTCCGGCTGATGTTGTAGCGGACAATCGTTCCCGTGTTGCCGATATTGTACTCAGGACCGACAGTACCATCATTGCAGATGAGCAGGAAGCCGCCATCGTTGTCATGGCTGTAGTTGTATTGAATGACGGTGTTTCGGCTGTTCCAGTCAGAATCAAATCCTTCACTGTCGTGGCCGCCCCGAGTCGCGTAGGCTTCGTTGTGCTGAATGATGGTGTTGTCCGCGCTCCACGCCCAGATGGCGACGTTGTTCCCTTTCGACCGCTGGTTAGCGCGTCCGACCACGTTGTACTCGACCAGAGCGCCATCAGTCGCAACGTCAACTATGCCGTCACCGCCGATGTCTTCCAGAAAGTTATTCCGAATGACCACACCCAGACTCGGATACCATTTCTGACGCTCCCAGTGCGTCGATTCCCCCGTTATGCCGTCGCGGTCCACATGGTAGACATAGTTGTCTTCGATGCGGAGATCGATGAATCGGCTGGGCCTCGCTGCCCCTGTGCAACTGTAATGAATGCCTCCGGTTCCGTTGCTGTCCGTCCCGCTGACATCGTGGACCGTGAGTGAACGCAGATAAATGTGGTGGGCATCTCCGTAATTCTCTACCACTACATGTACGCCACGCCGTACGGCAGCGTCCTGGCCTGCGTTCGTAATCTCAAGATTGCGGATCTCCCAGTATTCCTGGTTCCTCAGCAGCACCGCATCTTCGACCTGGCCAGCACCACGAATCGTCGGCTTCGCTTCGCCACCGTACTTATCGATGACGATCGGTTGACGTTGTGTTCCAGATCCTTTCGCCCAGAGTTGGCCGGTCCAGGCGGAGCCAGACTTAAACAGAATGACATCCCCAGGCAGGAAGATCTTGCGGCTCACTTTGTCCAGCGTTTTCCAGGGTGCAGCACTGGAAGCACCGGCATTACTGTCGCGTCCAGTTTGGGAATCTACATAGTACGTTGTTGCCTCCGACAACCGCGCTATACCCAATATGGCAAACAGCATACCCAACCTGGCAAAGCTCGCACCATAGCCGAAGTTGCGAGAGAGACGCTTCTTCCACTTCCAGTGCATGAGACGATTACGAGTCAAAAATCGTCCTTTGTCGATGACAATCATGTTCTGAATGCCCTTTGATCCCTCATCTAGGCGTCACGTGCCAAATGCTACAACAGTATCACCGACTTCGGCGGGTGGACTCGATCTGCGAAGCAGTGTGGCCCAGGATTGGTTGCCATTTCGGGGGAAATCGATGAGGGGTGAAACGGCACGGCTGAAGCCGTGCCCTTCCTGAAACCATTTATGAGACGAGTTCTAATGTGCAGGAAGCCTCGAGGTGGATTTCGAAATGACTCCCGCAAGGGCCGCAGAGGCGTCTGGCACAGCGGCATGGAAGTCCTTCCCCAGAAACTCCGCCACCGTAGCGGCAATCGCTGACTGAGTGGCAGCGGCATCCGAGCGCTCGCCTAAAGATTCGGTGTCTGGGCCCATGATTGCGATCCAGATGTTTTCCGAGCCCTTCTGGGCGGCTCCATGTTCTTTCCATTCTTCCAGACCGCTCCCCCGGCCATGATCGGTGGTGATGATGAAAGTCGTTTGATCCCGATAGTCAGGTATGGCTTGCATCGTCTCCCAGAGCTGGCGTACGAAGTCATCAAACTGATGCGCGCTTGCGAGCACCAGGTCATAGCGCCCGGCATGGGCCCAGCTATCGGTCTCGCCGTAGCCGACGAACAGCAATCGAGGATGGGCAGATTGCACATATTCAAGCAACGGGATCTGCAGAAATGAGTTCCACACATCCTCGTCATCTAACCGTGTGGCAGTGCGGTACAGTTCGTTGACCACTTGTTGCCGCGGCGTCAGCTCATCTTTTTCGGGAAGGTCCCAGCCGGCCTGCATGACAAGTCGGCTGCGAGGCTCGTTAAAGATGTTCTTGAAGACTTCCCACGTGGCATAAACCGCAACTCGCCCGCGAAATTCTGGAAATTCGTTGATCCACTCGAAGACAGTTGTGTTCGGATTGGGGCCAAACTCATTGCTGTTGATTCTTGGGTCCGGATGCCCTGCCAGCATTTCGTTATATCCCGGGTAAGAAAATGCCAGGCCATTGGTAACGCGCGCTACACTCCCCTTGTTCTGGTTCCCAAATATCTGTCCTTGTTTCGCGACGACTGCCCAAAGAAACGGAAAGAGCATTCTGCGGCGGATCTCGGGGTCGTCATTCCAAAATTTGCTGCGGAGGTGTTCTGGACTCGTCCATATCCCGCCGTGTTTCTCGTCGAGCAGATTCGGGTCAGCACCAGTGAAGACTTCCTGCCAGCGCAGACCATCGCTGACGATAAGAACGACGTTGCGCGTCTTGAGCTGCCCCCACAGCGGTACGCACCAAACGGCAATCACCAGGACGACACCGAGCCACAGCTTCTTTTCCAACGATCCCCGAATGGGAAGTTGTACCTTAACCCAAATTGCATAACGCTCGGTCTGGTTGGAATATGTGCGAAGTCTCCTGTGTATATTCATGCAGCAGCAACCTGCTTTCCGCCCTGCGTTCATGCTCGATATCTGGCGTTGATCAGAATGTGCAGCGGCCCTTATATCGTCGGTCATCGGCAGGGAGATTACGAATTGTCTACGGTCTCTTGAGCCCTATCCTGCCTCGGAACGTACGCAGCACAAACCGTGGTATGCCAATAGTTCCCGATTTCAACAGGTGGTTCCCCGTCCCAGCCTCTGAAACTCCTGATGAGATTGACTTGCCCTGATTAAGCTCACTATTCATGGAGCGCGACTTGACGTCGACCACCGCTCTGGCAGGAATCGAGAGATCAAGGTCGCCCGAATAAGTGGTAAGCAGGTAGTCGCCGTCCGATCCAGGGTCACCCTGATATGCGATTCGCCCGGTTCCGGAGTTTACCTTGACCGATGATTCGCTCACATTGTGCAGATCGACGTTTCCACTGACCGAACCTACATCGACATGGCATCTGCCAATATTCGCAAGCGTGATCGGCCCGCTCAGAGTCCGTACATGCAGATGAGCACCGCTGATGTTATCTATGTGGACTGAGGCGGTCATCGCCTCCACGATTACATCGCCGCGCAACCCCTCCACATCGATCATCCCGTTCGCTGACCGTAGCGTCACAATCGCATCAGCCGGTACCAGAACGGTGTACTCTGCGAGGTCGTCTCCTTGGCGGTTCGATTCGGATCGCAGCTTCACTCGGTCTCCACGCTGCTCATTTACAAAGTCAACTTCTTCCGAGTGAGATAACGTCTTAGCGACAACCAGCCTGCTTCCGGAAGGCTTGACTGTGATTGGACCACAGCAATTCGTTATTGAGATCCTGGCTCTGCGTCCGACCGTGTAGGTCGTTTCCCTCACACCGGTGCGCGCCATGGAGACTGCAAGAAGGGCCACGACGGTCAGCGCGAGTCTCCCGGCCCTGAACCATCCCAGAGTGTCGAACATGATCCGATTCCATCCGATCATTACAGAACTACGAGTGTATCCAGGATTGTAAACCTACTTCTTGAAAGTGAATTTCAGGCTCCCAGCGATCAATCTGGGATATCCAAAGTGAGTGCCAGAAAACGGATTACCCCAATTGAAGGCAAAATCACGGTTCGCCAGGTTTTGCAGGTCAAGCTGGGCTCCCAGAGTGAAACGGTCTCTTTGAACGAGATCCATTCCACCAGACCATCCAAACACATACCAGGGTTTCACGCGTCCCGTGTCGAAATTTACCAGATTGGCTCCCGGCAGAGCATGCAGCTCTTCGTCGTCGAGATCGGGAAGTTCCAGGGGAACTCCACTTTCAAACCTTCCATTAAACGACGTCCAGATCCCTCGATGGCGGGACGAATAGGTCAGCGCAAACGAAGCGACATTGCGCTGATCGTGATCGGGGACAAAGCGCGTTCCGGGGCCGATGTCGATAAAATCATCGTCGAGAAAAAGCCCGCCATTGAGAGGACCGATCTCGGTAATCCGATTGTTTGTGTAGGTAAAATACGCTGAAAAGCCTTTACGTATGGGCACATCGAGCCGGACATCGAGCCCTTGCGCCTCCGCTTTCGCGACGCTGTTTGGGAAGATGATGGTGGTTCCCAGCAGGACGTTTGGGTCGTCGATGTTTCGGAAACGCCTCCACCAATACGCGACATTCAGGCGGAGAGAGTGGGGTAGTTCCTGAGCAAACCCGACTTCCCCGGACGATAGTTTTTCGGGGTGAATGTCCGCGCCTCCTCCCGAGTCGGCAAACGGCGAAAGTTCGCGCGCCTGCTCAGAACTGGCAATGAGCAGGTTTTCCGTCTGCGGAGGCATGTAGAGCCGATTGAAGGAAGCGCGTAGCGCAGTTCGGGTCTTCGGTATGTAGTAGACCGCGCCGATTCTTGGACTGGTCTGATGGTCAGAAACCAGAAGATCAGAATGGTCGAATCTCACGCCCAGACTCAAAGTGAGGTTCTTGAGCGGAGAGAAATCGTCTTGCACGTAAACTCCCTGTGTGCCCCGGGAGACGTGACCGACGAAGAGAAATGGATTGTCAGGGGTGAAGGCCATGGCTGGTTCACTGATGCCGGCCTCTTCTGCTGCGTCGGGATCGGTAATCGCAAACCCAAATAGCTCCGAGATCGATACATTCGCCACCTCGAAGCCGGCTTTGATGACGTGACCATGTGTCAAATGAGAAAGGCTGCCGATGACTCCTTGCCTTGTCTGATGCCGGTTCTGCTGCGCCGTAATCGGCGTATCGAATTCACTCGGATCGAGACTGGACCGAAAGAAGTTTCGAAAGTAGCCCACGTCGATCAGAGTGCTCGGAGAGAACGTATGCTGCCACGAAAGCGACTCGTGATCGTGGCGAACTTCCTGCCGTTGACGCTGTCCGGCGTCCTGCTGGTCCTGGTTGTTGGGCACATCGAAGTTTGCGCCCTGCAATGTTCCAGCCAGTCGAACTGCGTCGTTCTGTGTGGGATGCCAGTCCGCGCGAATGTCGAAGGAAACGTCTCCACCAGTATTGTTGAAATTTCGCGGATGAACAGGGTCCAGGAACCGATCGGACTGGTGTCCTGAGCCCGCGAAGAACAGTCCCCACTTGTCAGTTCCGCCCCCTAGGGTCGTTGAAACATCACGCGAATCAAAACTCCCGGCTCCGAGGGAGACGGTTCCATTGAGCGGTGTGCGATATCCGGACTTGGGTTGGATAACCACAACCGCGCCCGACCTGTCACCAAATTCGGCCGGAATATTTCCGGTGATGATATCCATGGAAGTGATGGCAAAGGTATTGAAGGAGCCGGCAAATAGTCCATCCACCCGATCCGGAGTCGGGACACCGTCCACAACATACAAAGTCCCGTCATCGACCCCACGAATATGCATCAGGCCATCGTTTTCTGTGTTCCACCCCGGGGTCGTCGAAATCAAGGCCTGCAACTGATCCCGGCGAACCACGGCGGGTGCTAGCTTGATGAAGGTCTCATCAATCACGGTTTCTGTACGTGGAGAGTCCGCCTGAACCAGGTCAGAACGTACGGTTACTTCGGCGCCCCCAGCCGCTACCGTCAATTGAACCGTGGTTTCCAGTGGAATGTTGGATCGCACAGCCACGTCTTTGGCGAAGGTCCCAAAGCCGGGGGCAGCGACCCTCAGAACATACGCGCCATAGGGGATGTTCTCGATGCGAAACTCGCCCTGACTGTTGCTGGAAATCCTCACTAGGCGCCCGGTGAGGCGGTTGTCTAAAGAAACCTCGGCCTGAGCAACCCGCGCTCCTGTCGGATCAAGAACCGTACCTGTCAGGCGGCCAATTTCTACCTGCGCCCACAAAGAGGATGAAATCAGCAGACCGCAGATGGCCCCGACCCGGATGAGACCTGTCCATAGAGACAGGAGAATAGAATGCTGACGCGCGTGAAAGATACGACTCGGAATCCGGCTACTCATAGGGAAAAGGGCCCTCGTTTGCATATTCCTTCGAGGGCTCAATTGTTCAGCACAAATCTTTGCGACAATATTTCCTGAACAGGATCACCAACGAGGGAATGTAGTATTTGAGAGGTCTATGTCAGCGGATTCGGCGGACGATGTCGTAGCGATGTCCCTCTCGGGCGTAACCGGAGTTGACCATCGCGCAACCACTCCGGTTGAAGAAGAGGTGATTGGACTCTTCGATGATCTGCGAGTGCCTCTCTTTCGCTACACTCTCGCGTTCCGCCTTTCCTCTCACGATTGTGAAGACGTCATTCAGGAAGTATTTTTAGCTCTGTTCCAACACCTTCAGCAAGGTCGCTCACGACGCAATCTGCGAGGTTGGATCTTTCGAGTGGCTCACAATCTCGCTTTGAAAAAGGCGAACAGCAATCGCAGGCACCAGCAGGAACAAGATGCCCCTTGGTTCGATGAACCGGCTGATCATGCTCCGAACGCTGAGGAGCAGTTGGTCTGGAACGAGCGCCGGTTGCGTCTGCTTTCCGTGTTCGACGCTCTCCCGGACGGGGACCGTTTCTGCTTACGACTACGCGCGGAAGGACTGAGCTATCGCGAGATTGCTGAAGTACTCGACATTTCTATCGGGAGTGTCTCGGAGTATTTGACCCGCTCGCTGGCGCGCCTGGCACGCGCGGATCGGAGGTAAACGATGCAAGCTATAGATCGCCATATTCAAGACGAAGAGCTTTTGGGCCTTGCCGACGGTGAACTGAAACCGGCCAGAGCGGCCGAAATAGAAGATCATCTGGCCGCGTGCTGGGTGTGCCGCAGTCGGCGAGCGGAAATCGAAGGTGCAATCGCCGACTTTGTCCGGCTAAGCAACCAGAGCCTTGCGCCACGCATTCCTCCCTCTGATGGACCTCGGTCTTTGCTCAAGGCCCGCTTGGCGGAAGCAGTTCAGGCACAGCCCGCACTTGGATGGTTCCACCAGTTGCGCGTTGGGCTATCGGGCCACCGACTGGTATACGCATCCGCTACGCTCGCGATCTTGAGTCTGATAGGGCTTTGGCTGCAAAACTCTCGCCCAGGTCAAAACCACCTAACCGAGGAGACAGCCGCGTTGGAGCCGAAGCCGGAGCTCACCCCCGGCGCCATTCGCGCAGTGTCCCTTGCGGACACTTGCGGAGGACCAAGCGATAAAAATCGAGCGGTTCCTTTGTCGGTGCAGCGGGAAGTCTTCGGGAGGTACGGCATCGCGACGGCACGCCCACAAGACTACGAGGTGGACTACCTCATCACGCCCGAACTGGGCGGCGCCGACGATATTCGAAACCTTTGGCCCCAACCTTACGGCGTCAAGAACTGGAGCGCATTCGCCAAGGACCAGTTGGAGGATCGTCTTCATGAGATGGTCTGCGCTGGGAAACTCGACCTTCCCGCGGCACAACATGAAATCGCTACCGATTGGATCGGTGCCTACAAGAAGTACGTTCAGAATGGCGAGCCGGCTATGCAGAGGTCGGAAAATGGCACGGTTTACGACCTGGCGAAGCTCTCACTGGATTGACCTCATACTTGATGGTCTTGCCGGTCGTCGTGATTACAGAACTTCGTGCTCCACCCCGCGCAGGCTCAACATATGCTTTTGCCGGCTATTTCAAGTCTGGGGCATCTTAAAAGCTTCTTCGTAGTCCGAATCGCACCTGGAACGGTTCGACGGGATGGAAAACGCCTGTGAATGTTGGCGCGGCGGTCGGCGTGATTCGAGACTCGTACGCGTAGTCGATATCGTGGTCTCTGCGGTTTAGCAGATTCAAGAATTCGGCTGAAATGCCCCATCTCTCACTGAATTGATAGCCGACCTCGCCATTGAGTAACGCCGTCGCCTTCGAGCGAAAGATTCCGTCGGAACTCAGATCACGCGGCCCAAAGTAGCGCAGGCGCAAACTCGTCCAGAAGCCCTTGAGGTCATGCAGTGTGACTCCTGAAGCGATCACCAACCCCACGGCTTCGGGAACGCGCCTGCCCCCCGGACTGTCTGGCGCCGCGTCATCCTCGTCGATTTCGGTGAAAAGAGCTCTGGATGTGGCCAGGTCAAAATCGAAGGCCACATGTTCCAGCGGAGTGTAGTAATTCGTCCACTCAACGCCATAGCGGTCGCTGGGCTGTCTTGACGCAGTCGTGCCGCCGGTGTCGCCAGCCTGTTGGAGTTCGGAGGCACTGTGGAGATACCAGAAGGAAAGCGTGCTTTGCAGATGAGAGAGGGCCAAGGTGCGCACGCCGACTTCAGCGCCTTTGGTTGGGATCAATGGGGGAATTGGCGTAGCGGGAACGTTGGGGTAAGGATTTTCCCCCGAAATCGGTTCAATCCTTTGCGTTGTGCCTCGGCCGTCGTTGCTGTGAAAACCAAAACCACCCTGTACGTAAAACTCAGTGTTGGCCCACGGGCCGAAGATCAGACTCAGTTTCGGGCTAGGCAAGGCCTTGGTAGCAGTGCCGGAATTGGCTGTGGTAAGGAAGTTCGTAACGTCAAAGTGTTCCACGTCGCCGCGCAGGCCCACCACGGTGCGGAATTTTTCCGCCCATTGAACTTTGTTTTCCGCATAGAAGCCCAATTGCGTGTCGGTCAGGTGATTCGCATCGGTAGTCGCGGGCAGAGTGTTGCCGGTGGAAAAATCAGTTTTGTCCACTCGTACTCGATTCTCCGACTGGTAAAGACCGTTCGTGATCCAGTCATTGCGGACCTGCAAGCCGAGCGTGTTTTCCACTTTCCGGCCGAACCATTCACCGAAAATCGTGTGCCGCGCGTCGAGGCCTGCCACCCAGCGTCGGTCCTGTTGTTCGAATTGGTCGCCACGAACTGGGTCGGTCAGGAAGTAAGTGAAATCGGAGAACAGGTCGAGATCATAGTAAAACCCGTAGGCCATGATTTTCGTTTCGGAATTTGCGCCACGGTGATGCCATTCAGCCTGCAGGCTGTAGCGCTGGGAATGGCCGCCATCGGTCGGATTCAGTGTTCCGAAAAAACCGACGACAGGCGCGGCGTTCTCGGCGATCTGATCGCTCGAGTGCCATTGTCCGTGGTAAGCGCGGGCGGTGATGCTGAACCCATCCGCCTCTCCACCCTGGCTGTAGGTTAGAAGACCATTGAATTTGTAATAGTTGTCTGGATGCGTCCACGGGCCGTCATCGTGGTACATCTCGCCGCCATAAAGCAAATTGCCGGAGCCGACTTTTCGCGACGCCCCGAAAAGAGCGCGGCCATAGCCATACATGCCGCCTTCGACCTTGAAGAAGTTCTGAGGCAGCGTTTTGAAAAACACCACATTGGTCGATCCCGCAGAGCCATAATTGCCGACATCCGCATAGTAAGGCCCCTTCTGGAAATCGACCCGCTGTACAAACTCGGGGATGACGGTGTTCATGTCTGAATAGCCTTCGCCGTGCGCGTGGGTGGGCAGGTTAAGCGGCATGCCGTCGAGAGAAATGGCGAAATCTGTGCCGTGGTCAAGATTGAAGCCACGAAGGAAGTATTGATTGGCCTTACCGCCTCCGGCGTGCTGCGTGATGATCACCCCGGGAACCGTCTCCAACACTTCTCCCGAACGAAGAATCGGACGATCTTGGATTTCCTTCGCACCCACCGTTCCCTGATTGGCGGACTCAGCAATTCCGATCAAGTCATCCGCCCGGCCCTCGACATGTACGGTGGTGCTCACGGTGCTCACGACCAGTGAGATGTGTAGCCGAACTGGTGCCTCGCTGTCTCCTACGGTGATGGGGATTTCTTTGGTTTCAAAGCCGGGATGAGATATCTCGAGTCGATAGTCACCTGCCGGGAGACCAGAGATAGTGAAGAAGCCGTTGCCGTCAGACCGCACGGTTCTTTGCACCGCGCCGCTCACGCTTCGAACTTCCACGATTGCCCCGGCAATCACTGCGCCCGATGTGTCATCAACCGTTGCTGATAGCTGAGGAGAATGAGGCTTATTGCTCGTGGCGACGGGAGCGTTCTCCTGGGCGGCGAGCAGACCTGTTACACCTAATATGCAAAACGTGATCAAGACAAACGGCTTTGAATTACGATGCTGCCTGCGGCAGTAGTCGAGTTGCCAGCGATCTGGTCTCATCGTTATTCCAAAAGTTTGTGTCACTTGGATGACACGACTTTAGAAATCGTGTTACGACATGAAACCAACAGCATACGCTGCGACAGACTGGCCCGCAAGTTGATCGGGATGAACTGGTGGGATTAACTTTCGTCAGGGAGAGAACGCCGCCTGAGCCTGCCAAGATCCCTCGGTCAGGTTAAGGACGGTCTATGTGCTTCTTCCTGTACTGGTGAGTACCAGCTTCCCATGCTTCACTCCACGCATGCTCAACATGTGGTCGGCGAGGTGTTTCAGGTCGCCGCTTCGTCCCTTCATGATTACGACTTCCAGGCAGTTGTCCTCATCTAGATGAACATGGGTTGCGGCCAGGACATTATCGTGCGCGTGATGTTGAATTTCCGTGAGCTTGTTCGAGAGATTCGGCCGATGGTGGTCGTAGATCATTGAGAGTGTCGCAACGACCTTTTTGTTCTCATCAATTGCCTCCGCCACGAGGCTTTCACGGATGAGGTCCCGCAAAGCCTCCGACCGGTTCCTGTATCCTCTCTTCGTAATGAGACGGTCAAATTGCCGGAGAAGATCATCCTCTAAGGAGACGCCCGTCCTAGTCACTTTTGCCATTGAATCTTCGCCTTTCCGTTCTTTTCTTCATTTATGGAATGACTCCAACACCAGCCACGCCCCTATAACGATCGCCACAATGGCCAAGGCCAGATCCAGAACAAATCGAACGCCTCGGAGCGGGTCGCCGCGATCTTGACCGTTGGGGATCACGACTAGAGTATAGGACTCGTCCCGCGATCCAGGGCAAGTCAGGCGCATGCGCTTTGGCCTTGCGTACGCCTTGACATGCTCATATGCTGTGGATTCGAGGTAACACGATTTCTGACGTCGTGTGAATCCTGTGGACCACTGCCAATCTTGGACATTCTCTAACCATGCACATCCCTGACGGCTACCTGAGTCCTTCGACCTGCGCAACGCTGTACGCGCTCGCGGCGTCAGGCTGGTATTCAGCACTGGGACGGGTCAGACGCATGCTCGCCTCGCGGACGATTCCGCTGATCTCTGTCTTCGCGGCGTTCTCGTTCGTGGTCATGATGTTCAACATTCCCCTGCCAGGCGGAACCACAGGACATGCGATTGGCGTCACGGTCGCGGCAATCGTTCTTGGCCCGTCCGGCTCGATTCTAGCCGTTTCGATTGCATT
>Ga0335071_10002150_pt1 | contig 21224 bp, 14 predicted proteins | sample Lox_Sample_15_FD_206724 | JGI IMG/M metagenome (GOLD analysis project Ga0335071, IMG submission 206724) | Soil microbial communities from Loxahatchee National Wildlife Refuge, Florida, United States - Lox_Sample_1.5 | ecosystem: Environmental > Terrestrial > Soil > Wetlands | place: USA...
GAGGTGCGATGAGCGGAGCGCTGACCAGAGCTTTCACACGCGCTTCTGAATGGACCATCAATTAGGCCCATGGGTGAGGAGTCTGTGGTACGTCTCGACATGCCTTCCAGGGGCAGGGGACATGTTCGCGGCGCGCGTCGGACGCATAAGTCAGAAGCCAAAAGGCAAGAGCCAAAGCTCAAGACGCCCTTGTTGGGACGGAATGTCTGTCGCCTACCAAGAAACCCTCGTTCTTCCCGTCCGGGGATTCGCTGACGCCATCGATAAGACTCAACACTTCAGTTACTTACAGCAGTGTCGGAATACATGGGACAGCGAAATCAGGGCCGCACCAGCCTCCGGGGTCACCGTTTTCGCCCTTGCCGGCGGATTTGGGTCGTAAGAACTTTGTTTTCAGTATCTTAGCACGTGTTGCATGATGTGTCGTGCCTGATGCGTCTTGTCTGATATCCGAACGCAGGCCTTGACAAGACCGGTGGTTGTGCTATATTTGGCCGGTGATGGAGCAATCCTCACAGGAACTCCAAGGTTCTAGACACGAGCTTCGTAGCAGAGGCGACGCGAGCGCTTTGTCCGCGGAATTCCACGTCCGCAACGCGACTCCGTCGGTCACCGTAATTGTACCCGCATTCAATGAGGTCGAGAACGTCCCGTCGCTCCTGGCCGAGCTGTCGGCGCGGTTGCCCGCGGATTATGAGGTCATCATCGTCGATGACGGGTCCAACGACGGCACATACGAGACGGCCGTGGCCGCTCAGGCTCAGTATCCTTTCCTGACGGTCTGCCGTCACCGCAGCAATCAGGGCAAGACCGCGGCGATCATGACCGGCATGGAGAAGGCGCGGGGCGAGTTCGTGTCGATCTTCGACGCCGACCTTCAGTTCCGGCCCGAGGACGTGGTCGCCCAGGTGGAGAAGCTGCGCGAGGGCTGGGACCTGGTGACCGGCCGCAAGCAGGGCAAGTACGAAAAGCGGTTGGTGTCTTCGATCTACAACCGGCTGGCGAGGATGATGTTCGGCATCAAGGTGCACGACATTAACGCGCTCAAGAGCTTTCGCCGCGTTGTGCTTGAAGGCGAGAGTCTGCGCAAGGACTGGCACCGCTACATCGTGCCGCTGGCGGCGGCGCGCGGGTTCCGCATCACCGAAATACCAGTGGCACTCCAGCCCCGGCGATTCGGGCAGGCCAAATACTCGGGCCGCGGTCGGATTCTGGTCGGCTTCTTTGACTTGATTGCCGTCGCGTTTCAGCTCACGTTCATGCGCAAGCCGCTCTTGTATTTCGGGGTCCTCGCGACCGGGGCGCTGTCCCTCGGGTTCCTCGTCGGGTTGGCCGCCATCATCCTGCGGCTGGCCGGTCACGGGTTCCGGCCGATGCTGTACCTCGTCATGTTGCTGGTGATAGCCGGGCTGGTGCTGCTGGCCGCCGGGTTCATCGGTGAGTCGCTGGCGGGCTTGAGCGACCGGATTGAACGGCTGGAACGGATAGTCCGAACGCAGAACGGGACTGAAGGGACAAATGGGACGAAAGGCAGCGATTGAGCCCAAGAATAAGGGGATTCATCTCAACCCTGGGGCGGGTGCTGCTCTCGCTCGTGCTGCTCGGGCTATTGGCATGGCTCTTTCGGAACAAGCTGGGCGCATCCTGGCGCCTGATTCGCACCGCGCAGGTCGCGGCGCTCGCGCTGGCCGCGTTCTGGTACGTGACGTTCATCTTCGTGTCCTCGTGGCGCTGGCAGGTGTTGCTGAACGCGCGGGATCTGCGGTTCGGGGTGCTCTACCTGGCTCGGGTTTTCACGATTTCGCTCTTCTTCTGCAAGCTGCTGCCGACCTCGATCGGCGGTGACGTGATGCGGATTGCCTACACCGCGCCGAAGGACCGTGCCGCCGAAGCGTTCTCGGCCACGCTGCTTGACCGGCTTATCGGGTTCACCAGCCTGATGTTCCTGGCAGTGGTCGTCGCCATCGGCCTGTTTGCCACGAGCGCCCAGTCGCGGGCGCTGGAGCTCACCGTGCTCGGCGTCCCGTTCCGCGGCCCCGGCATCCTGGTGCTCTTGTGCGCCGGGCTCGCGCTCCTGATGCTCGTCACGCTCACGTTCTTCAGCGACCGGGGACACCGGCTGGCCAACCGTCTGTTCGGCCGCATCCGGCTGCTCAGGCTCGGGGAGCGGCTCGACCGCGCCTACGATGCCGTCAAGCAGTACCGGCATCACCGCTCGGCGCTGGCGTTCAGCTTCATTGCCGGCATCGGCGTCCAGGCAGCGCTCGCGCTCGCGTGGTCCAGCGTTGCTCGTGCCATCGGCGGCACGGTGCCGCTGGTTTACTATTTTGTCTTCATTCCGCTCTTGAATATCGTCGTCAACATCCCGACCATCGGCGGGCTGGGCGTGCGCGAGTGGGCGTTTGTGCTCTTCTTCACGCCGACCTGGCTCACTGGGCACCTGGCCCAGGAACCGGCGCTCGCCACCGCCTTGTTGTTCCTGGCGCTGGACCTGGTGTTTGCCCTGGCCGGGGGAGTGCTATTTGCCGTCACCGGACGGAAGGCCGTGAAAGGGGCCCCGGCATGAAGGGTTCAAGCAGAGAGACCGAGGGGTCGATGATTCCGGGGTTTGAATGTTCGGACTCCGGCATCCCGGACCCCTTGAATCCTTCAGGTGCGCTCGGTCCCAATTCTCGAATCCTGGAGTCCTTTTCTGACGAAGGAGGATGACAGTGCTACCAGTTCCTAGACCGAATATCGAAGGGATCCGGCCCTACAAACCGGGCAAACCGATTGAGCAGGTTGTGCGTGAGTTGGGCATCAAGGGACCGGTCATCAAACTTGCATCAAACGAGAATCCGCTGGGACCGTCACCGCGCGCCGTCGCGGCTTTGCGCCGGGCCCTGCCCGAGATGCACTACTACCCTGAGGACTCCGGCTACGAGCTGCGGGCCAAACTCGGCGCGATGTTCAAGGTCGACCTGGACTCGATGCTGCTCGGGAACGGCTCGGTGGACCTGATAATGATGGCCTGTCTGGCCTATCTGGAGCCGGGCGACGAGTTCGTCATGTCCGACCATTCGTTCGTGATGGCGCGAATCGGCGCCGCGATCATGAACGCCAAGCTGGTCGAGGTGCCGACGCTGGAATACACGCACGACCTGGAGCGGATGCTGGCCAGCATCACGGCGCGGACAAAGATAGTCTATATCGACAATCCGATAAACCCGCTCGGGACGATCACCACCAGAGACGCGCTGAACGAGTTCATGACCAAGGTGCCGGAGCACGTGCTGGTCATCATCGACGAGGCATATTCCGAGTACATTTCCAGCCGGGACTACCCCAAGGCACTCGACTACTACAACCAGAACAAGAACGTGCTGATCCTGCACACATTCTCGAAGATCTATGGCCTGGCCGGCCTGCGTATCGGCTACGGCATTGCGCGTCCGGAGATCATCGGCTGCCTGGCCAAGGGCAGGCTTCCTTTCAACACCAGCCGCGCCGCCCAGGCTGCAGCCGTGGCCGCGCTCGACGACAAGCGCCACGTCGTGCGCAGCCGGCAGACGAACGAGGCAGGCAAGGAGTTCTTCTACCGGGAACTGAAGAAGCTGAACAAGGTCTTTTTCCTGAAGAGCTTTGCCAACTTCGTGTTCATCAACTTCGCGGTTGACGCCCAGGAGATATTCGAGGAACTGCAGCACCGGGGCGTAATCGCCCGGACGGTGAAAGAGTACAAGTTCCCGAACGCTCTGCGCGTCTCAGTCGGCACGGCCGCCGAGAACAAGCGGTTCATCAAGGCGCTGTGTGAAATCGTCCGGTAGGCCACCGGACTGCTAGCCCCACGATTACGGGCTCGTCGCCGTGTCTACTCGCTGGCGGCACATCGGCCGGCGACAGGACGGCGGTCCGGAAGCAGGCCACCCCGACGCGAGACGGCCTCAAAGGCAATGGCTGCGGGTTCGTCCCAGGAAGCCCAGTTTCTTGACATCAGACAGCCAGCGAGTTAGCATCTCAGAACGCCGGGGAAAGTGCGTGCAGTCTAACCGCCGACCCAGCGGCGTCAACCGCGGGCGCGTGACGGCCCGATGATGTTCGTCTGCGTCCGCGCTGCTTTGTCTCCGGCACTACATATATGACCACAATATCCGCAGTACCGCCGGCACCACAGGCGGAGGCCTGAGCCGCGGGCGATGCTCTTTCTCCGCCGAAAGCCGAAGGAAGGCCGAGCGGCTCTGGATGAGTTCCTGGCCGCATGGGAGAAGCTCGAGGCCTTCGATCCAAGAGAACGTCGCGACCCGGCCGGGCGGCTGGCCGACTTTCTGAATACCATCCCGCCGAATGTCGAGAACGGCAAGCGACTGTTGGCCGAGGCGGGCGGGCAGGGAACGAGCAGCAGCGTCGACTATCTAATGGATGTCGTCAGTCGGCTCCCGGTGGTGCCTTCCGGCCGCGAGCAGCTCCCTGCCGAACCGGATGTCCCATGGGAGAAGCTTGAGTCAGAGGCAGGACCCATCGCCAGGGTAGTGAACCGATTCCGGGTTCAGGAGCTGGCGGCAGTCAGCGGCCCGGGACGGGAGCGCGTCGACCGTCTGCGAAACCGCGTCCGCGAAATCGGACGGTGGGCGGACCCGACTGAGTATGCCGGGGCGATGCAGGAGCTGGAGGCAGCGGTCGCCGAGCTGGACCGCACGCTGGCGGAGCACGACAAGGCTCATCCCGAGTTCCGGCAGTATCTGAATCAGCTGAGCCAGTTGGGCGGATTGAGGGATGCAGGATTCAAGGCCCTCGTGGCAGTGGCGCCGCCCGAAGGACTGGCCGTGATTGTCGAGGCGCTGAGCGACCCGAAGCCTGAGCGAGTCCAGCTCGCGCTCGACGTGCTGCTCGCCCGAGGCTGGCAGCCCACCACCATTGACGAGAAGCTCGACTGGCTCTGCGCCCAGGCTAGGCGACCGGACCTTCGCGCCAAGGCACTGGCCGAGCTGTCGAAGCTCGTCGTCCAGACCACCGACCCGGTATTGCTGGTTGATGTTATCGAGCCCAGGTTCGCGCGCGAGGGACTGACCGACCTGCAGGAGGAAGGGCTGCCCGACCTCAGGGCCGGTTTGCTCGAGCACATCGCCGCTTTGGGCGGCGAACGCGCCGCTTCGAGGCTGGTCGCGGTGCTCGAGTCGCATACGGAGCCGCCGAGCCTGAAGGTGACGGTCATCCGCCTGCTGGCCAGGTCAAACGCGCCGGAGTCAGTCAGGCTTCTGACCGATGCCATGAGCAGCGTTGAGACCGAAGTGCGGACCGCCGCGACCCAGGCGCTGGCCGAAGTCCGGACCGAGCCGGGAACGCCGGACAGGGCCGCAGTGCTTGACCGGCTGGTATTCGCGCTGCGCGACGGAGAGCCGGTTGTCCGCGACGCCGCGGTCGAATCACTTAGAAAGTACCCGGACGCGACCGGACAATTGGTGCAGACGCTGCTTGAAGACCGGAATCCGGCCGCGCGCGAGTCGGCGGCCAGAACTTTCGCCAGCGGGCTCTCACCCGATGCCGCCGCCACGGACGCCCTGACTCGTGCACTCTCCGACGAGGACGCGGCAGTGCGCCGCGCCGCGGCCGAGGCACTGGCGTCCCAGAGCCGCATGCCGTCCGACCCCGAAGGAAAGCTGCGCTATCTTGCGGCCAGGCAGGACTGGCGAGGAGTCCGGCAGGCGGGGCGCGCGGCGATCCCGCAGCTTGTACCATTGCTCAAGGACCGCGACGAGACCGTGCGGTTGGAAGTGGTGAAGGTGCTCGGCTCGCTGCGAGAGCGTGCGGTCGCTTCCGAGGTCAGCCATCTGCTTTCGGACGCGAGCCAGGAAGTACGAAGGCAGGCTGCTGTCGCCCTCGCCGCGCTGGGCGACTCGTCTCAGGCCGCCGCCCTGCGCACGGCGATGGCCAAGGAAGGTTTCGAGGAAGTGCGGAAAGAGATGGAGAGCGCGATTCGGCGGCTGGAGAAGGCATGACGAGGAACCGGGCAGTTCAGAACTCAGAATCCAGAAACCAGAATGTAGAATGTCCGGCCTTTCTGACTTCTGATTTCTGCTATCTGATTCCTGCATTATCTGTGGGCCGCTAGCATGCTGGGCATACTGAAGGGCATCATTCCTTCCAAGAGCGACCGCGAGGTGAAACGGCTCTGGCTGCGGGTCGCCGAGATAAACGAGGTCTGGGAGTCCTACAAGAAACTGGCGGATCCGGAGCTGCCGAAGAAGACCGAGGAATTCGTGGCCCGCATCCGTGATGGCGAGACGCTCGACGACGTGATGCCGGAGGCCTTTGCCCTCGTGAAAGAGGCCTGCCGGCGTCTGGTGGGCAAGAAGTGGACCGTGACCGGGCTCGAGACTGCCTGGGACATGGTGCCGTTCGACGTGCAGCTTATCGGCGGGATGGTGCTGCACGAGGGCAAGGTCGCCGAGATGCGCACCGGTGAGGGCAAGACGCTCGTCGCGACCATGCCTTTGTACCTGAACGCACTCTCGAAGCAGGGCGCGCACCTGGTTACGGTGAACGACTACCTGGCGCTGCGCGACCGGGAGTGGATGGGACCGGTCTACGAATCACTGGGCCTGACCGTCGGCTGCATCCAGCAGGGCATGGAGCCGGCGGAGCGAAAGCCTCACTACAACGCGGACATTACCTACGGGACGAACAACGAGTTCGGGTTCGACTACCTGCGCGACAACATGGTCGGTCGCTGGCAGGACAAGGTGCAGCGCGGGCATAACTACGCCATCGTCGACGAGGTAGACATCATCCTGGTCGACGAGGCGCGGACGCCGCTCATCATTTCCGGCCCGGTCGAGGCCGAGGACAAGGGGTTCGACCGACTGACTCCGCAGGTCAGGCGGCTCTTCGGGCAGCAGAGCCTGTTGGCTAACCGCTTCGCCGCCGAAGGACTGAAATTGCTTGATGCCGGGAACGAAGACGAGGCCGGAATCAAGCTGCTGACGGTCCGACGCGGCGCTCCCAAGAGCAAGAAGTTGCAGGAGGCCGAACAGCGGCAGGGCGTGAAGTCATTACTGGAGCGGACCGAACTTTCCTTCATCCGAGACAAGCGTTTTCCGGAAATCGATGAGAAGCTGTACTTTGTCATCGACGAGAAGGACCATTCGGTCGCCCTGACCGAGATGGGGCGCAAGGAACTCGCGCCCGGCGACCCGGAGGCGTTTGTTCTTCCCGACCTGGGCGAGGAGCTGGCGCGGGTAGACCACTACACGAACCTGAGCCCGCAGGAGAAGCTGAAGGCGCACGAGGAAGTCCGCGAACGCTACCGGCGGAAGAGCGAGACGCTCCACAGCTTCCAGGCACTGTTGAAGGCGTTCTCGCTGTTCGAGAAGGACGTGGACTACGTCGTGCAGGAAGGCAAGATCATCATCGTCGACGAGTTTACCGGGCGGCTGATGCCGGGACGCCGGTACTCGGATGGCCTGCACAGCGCGCTTGAGGCGAAGGAGAGCGTCAGAGTCCAGGGCGACACCCAGACGTTCGCCACGATAACGCTGCAGAACTACTTCCGCATGTACAAGAAGCTGGCCGGGATGAGCGGTACGGCGATGATAATTGCAGGCGAGCTCTTCAACGTCTACAAGCGCGACGTCGTGGCGATACCGACCAACGAACCGTGCCGGCGCATCGACTATCCGGACGTCGTCTACAAGACGCGGGACCAGAAGTACGAAGCGGTCGTTGACGAAATCGAGACGTGGCACGAGCGCGGACGGCCGATACTTGTCGGCACGACATCGGTTGACGTGTCGCAGGTCATAGCCGACATGCTCCGGCGCCGGAAGGTCAATCACGTCGTGCTCAACGCCAAGTTCCACCAGCACGAGAGCGAAATCATCAAGGATGCGGGCCAGCCCGGCGCGGTGACGATTGCCACAAACATGGCCGGTCGGGGCACCGACATCAAGCTCGGCCCCGGCGTTGTGAAGGGCGAATGCTGCTACGTGGTCACGGAGGACGACGGCAAGTGCCCTGCGTGGGAGGAAAACCCCGGTAGCTGCAACAAGGACGTGCCCTGCGGGCTCTATATCATCGGCACGGAGCGGCACGAGGCGCGCAGGATCGACGACCAGTTGCGTGGGCGCTCGGGTCGGCAGGGCGACCCGGGTTCGTCACGTTTCTTTCTGTCGCTGGAGGACGACCTGATGCGGTTGTTCGGCTCCGAGCGGGTCGCGAAGCTGATGGACCAGTTCGGGGCCAAGGACGACGAGCCGATCGAGCATGCGCTGGTGACGCGGGCGATTGAAGGCGCCCAGAAGCGGGTGGAAGAACGCAACCGGGAGATACGGCGACACCTGCTGGAATACGACGACGTCATGAACCGACAGCGCGAGGCGGTCTACGCGATCCGCGACACCGTCCTGCGCGAGGAACCTGACGCATCAAGCACCACGCCGGAAGCCGACCGAGAAGTTGCGCCCGTTCAGGAGGGTGATGGTTCGGGCCCGACTCCCGAGCCTTCGAATACCGGTACGCCTGAACCGGCTCTGGCGCGGCTTCGCTCCGTCTTCGACGACATGGCCGCGGGACTGATCGAAGACTTCATGGGCAAGACCATGGGGGCCGCGAAGCACGCCGAAGAGTGGGATTGGGACGGGCTACGGGGCGAGCTGTCGATGACTTTTCTGGCCGATCTGCGGATGGACGAGGAGAAGCGGCGAGAGGCCACTCCGGAGGAATTGCGCCAAATCTTGACAGACATCGCTTCCCGCCGGTATGATGAGCGTCGACAGGAGTTGGGCGACAAGCAGTTTGCCGGCCTCTGCCGGAGTGTGTTCCTCTACGCCATCGACAACCGTTGGCGTGAGCACCTCTATGCGCTGGATACATTGCGCGAAGGTATCAGCCTGAGCGCATACGGCCAGAAGGACCCGCTGGTTGAATACAAGCGCGAGTCCTTCGACCTGTTCCAGGAGATGATGAGGGACATGTATAAGGACGCGCTGACGATGCTGTTCCGCGTGCAGTTGCGCGGAGTAGAGGAACGGCGGCAGACGGCGCGGCGGCCGGTCCGTGCTTACAAGCCGGAAGCCGCGGCGGCCCCGGCGGGAGAGTCGGCCGGACCGTCCGACGGCGGGCGCCAGGCTCAACTGGCGAAGCCGGCTCAGGCCCGGCGTTCCACCGACAAGGTGGGGCGTAACGACCCCTGTCCGTGTGGTTCGGGCAAGAAGTACAAGCGGTGCTGTGGAAGTAACAAGCCGGACTGACAGGCGGCCCAGGCGGCCTGCGTCTGAAGATGCCGGCTCCGTGAATCGCGAAAACCGGACTGCGGCCCTGATGCCGGGGTCGGGTCCGACAGAAGCTCACTAAGGAGGAGCGATGGCACAAGGCAACAAGAGCCGTATCATAATCTGGACGATCGTCGGCATACTCGTCGTGCTCGCGGTGGTGATGTTCGTCACCAGGCCGAAGAACGTCGGCGGGAAGCCCATAAACGCGACCGGGTACGTGCGCGCGCAGGAGTACCAGTTCAAGCTGCTCGAGCGGAAGGCTGCGGCGGCCCAGTCCCAGTTCCCGAATGCACCGGCCGACGTGTGGCAGAAGATAGCGGACCAGATAGCCCAGGGCCGGACGATCATGGCTGAAATGCCCGCGCTGACCGATCAGAAGGACCTGCGGGCCAGGAGGGACTCGGTTGACAACTGCCAAGCCGTAGGCCTGCAGTTGCTGACCAGTGTCACCGGCAAGAAAGCCAAAGGGAACGCTGGCGGGAAGTAGCAGGTAATGACCGGCAGGTGGTCGCGCAGCGGCCACTTCGTGAGCGGCAGGTAAGTAGTTGCGGGCCGGCCCCGAGCATGATCGGGGCCGGCCTCGTCTTGGACGCCACGGAGTTTGACGGGGCTCTGGTTGGCGCTAAACTTCGTGGGCGTGAACACAAGCATCCGGAGGAAAGCACCATGAGCAGATATATTGTCTGGGCTCTGGTCGGAATCGTCGTAATCGTCGGTATCGTGCTGTTCGTGACGGCGCCAAAGAAAGCGCCAGCCTCCAAGCTGACTCTCGATTTGGTGAAGAGCGGGGTGGCGGACGCGGATACGCAAATGGGCCGACTCGTCGCCCGAGCCGATGCGGCGAGGAGGCACATTGCGCCCGGCGCCGGTTCCCAAAGTCTCGTGGAGGCCGACAGTCTTCTGGCGCAGGCCCGCGAGAAACTGGGTCAGGCGGATACGGCGACCGATCTCAAGCAAGCCACGCAGCTATTGACCGATGGTCGAGTGGCGCTGCGCAAGGCACGGCGGGCGGTCGAACTGGCGACGAAGCCGGGTTCGCGTCCTCCGGGCAGTCAATAGGCGAGTGACGCGCTGCTCCGGCGATGCGTCGCGCCTCATGCCGGACGTGCAGCGCGGCCTCAGCGGTTAGTAGTAGACGTAGCGCAGGCGGGGGAATCCGAATCCGCCGAACAGCCCCTCGGCCGTTCCTTCAAGCATGTCCCGCAGCCATGAATTCAGGTGGTGGCCGGGCTGGACAAGCCGCGGCTCGCCCTCGATGCCGCAGAGTGACGCGGCGATGCGCTTGGCATCTTCGAAGGTCCCTAGCGTGTCAACCAGCCCGTAGGCAAGAGCCTGGCGGCCGGTCATGATTCGGCCGTCCGCGAACGCCAGGACGCTGTCTTTCGGGATTTTCCGTTCGGTGCTGACGATCGAGACAAACTGGTCGTAGGCGTCGGTCACGACGCCCTGGAGCAGTTCGCGGTCCTGGTCGGTCATGTCGCGAAACGGCGAGCCGATGTCCTTGTGGATTCGGGACTTCACGACTTCGACCTTGATTCCGACTTTGTCCATCAGGCCTTTGACAACCGGGAATTCCATGATTACCCCGATCGAACCAGTGAGGGTCTGCGGGTTGGCGACTATCCTGGTCGCCGGAGCCGATACGTAGTAGCCCCCGGACGCGGCCAGGGAACCCATGGAAACGATGATCGGCATGCCGCCATTGCGGATGCGACAGATCTCCTCGTAGATCTCGTGAGACGGCGAAGTCATCCCGCCCGGGCTATCGACCCGAATCAGGATGCCCTTGACCAGCGGGTTGTGTTCAAGTGACTTGAGCTGGCGGACGGTTTCGGTCGCATCAACGATGGTGCCCTTGATCTCGATGTAGCCGAGGGCCTTGTTCCAGGTCTTGACGCCGGAGACACCGGATCCTGAACCGGCGACGAGGAAGGCAACGGACAGGCCGAGCATGACCGCCAGCAGCGCGGCCGCGACGACAATGAGGACTATGACGGTACTACGCTTCACGGGAGAATGGGCCCAAGTAGATTCGAACTACTGACCCCTGCGTTATCAGCACAGTGCTCTACCACCTGAGCTATGGGCCCGGTCGGGTCGGACGCAGCGGACCGGTCTGACCCGTCGGACATCTTACGGAAAGCAGACACGGAGTCAAGGACGCGGCTTGACACGCGGGCCCGACGGTGTGTCCTCGACCAGAAAACCCAACTCGGCAACCTGACCGCGCAGGCGGTCCGATTCGGCCCAGTCCTTTGCCTTCCGAGCCCGCTCGCGGGCGGCGACCAACTCCTCCACCTGGCCCGGGACGCCTGCCGCAGCATCCACCAGCCGTGCCAGCCCCAGTCCAAGGACGAGGTCGAGGTCGAGAATGGCGTCCCAGGCGGCGCGGTCCTGGCGCTGGTTTCCCTCCCTGACAAGGCTCCAAACCGCAGCCAGGCCCTGAGGGATGTTGAGGTCGTCGGCGACGGCGTCCTTGAACTCCTGTCGATAGGGCTCGGTCCAGGCGGAGTCTTTCACCGGCCAGGTCTGTGCGTTGCGGCCGAAGTCGGCCAGGCCAAGCAGCGAGTTCTGTGCACCCTGCAGCGATTCGGCGGTGAAACTGAGGGGCATGCGATACAGGGCCGTCTGGCAGAGATAGCGGAAACCGGCCGGCGAGATGCCTCGTTTCTCCAACTCGGAAACGGTCACGAGGTTGCCCTCGGACTTGCCCATCCTGGCGTCGCCAATGACGAGGAAAGCGTTGTGCATCCAGCGCGCGACCACCTCCTTGCCGGTGGCGGCGAAGTTCTGGGCGCGCTCATTGGTGTGGTGAACCGGTATGTGGTCGATGCCGCCGGTGTGAATGTCAAAGCGCTCGCCCAGATACTTGATGGACATGGCCGAACACTCAAGGTGCCAGCCGGGAAATCCCCGGCCCCAGGGCGAATCCCACTGCATCAGGTGTTTGGGCTGGTTCGTAATCCAGAGCGCGAAGTCGGACGGGTTGCGGCGTTCCGGGTCGACCTTGGTGCGCGCGCCGGCCTGCTGCTCAGCCAGGTTCAGCCGCGACAGCAGCGGGTAATCCGGGTACTTACCGGTGTCGAATACCAGGCCGACCGACGTGCGGTAGGCGAAACCGTTCGCCTCGATGCGGCGGACGAGTTCAATCATGTCGGCGATATGCTCGGTGGCCCGACAGACGATGTGTGGCCGCTCGATGTTCAGCTTGTCCGCGTCGGTGAAGAAAGCCTGCTCATAGAACCGGGCGATATCCTCCGGCCGTTTCCCCTCCTGGCGCGCGCCCTTCTCCAGCTTGTCCTCGCCGATGTCTTCGTCGCTCGTGAGGTGCCCGACGTCGGTGACGTTCATCACGTGCTTCACCTCGTAGCCGAGGTACTCCATGACGCGACGCAGCGTGTCGGAGAAGACGTAGGCGCGGAAGTTGCCGACGTGGGCGTACATGTAGACGGTCGGGCCGCAGGTATAGATTCCTACCTTGCCGGGCACAATCGGTACGAACTCGTCCTTGCGGCGCGTGAGGGTATTGTACAGCTTCATCGCAACGGCATTCTAGTCGCAGAAACCCTGTTGGTCAAACCCAGAGCCAGGCTCGGACCCAGGTTCCTGACCATAGGTTCTCTTGGTGTCTTTGTGGTGAAATCCGGTTCGGTTCGGCTCTGCCGTCACGCCAGCGGCGTTCGCGCGGCGGCCGCGAGGTCGAGTGGCGAAGGGCCGAACCGCGCAAACCGCTCGATGCCGGCCGCGGCAATCATCGCCGCATTGTCGGTGCAATACGCGGGCCGCGGGACTAACAGCTTGAACTCGTGGCGCGCGGCCAGTTCAGCCAGCCGCTCGCGCAGGTGGCCGTTGGCCGCGACGCCGCCGGATACACCGACTACTCGGCATCCAGTCTTGCGGACTGCCTGCTCGATACGACGCGTGACCGCCGCGACTGCGGCGCGCTGGAAGGACGCGGCGACGTCGGCGCGCGGTGTGTCAGGGTGGTCGCGTCGGTGGTAGAGCACGGCTGTCTTCAGCCCGGAGAAACTGAAGTCCAATCCGCCGGGATCGGGCACCGGGAAGTCGATGCTCGCTCTCCCTTCGCGGCTCAGCTTCTCAATCTCGGCGCCGCCCGGATACGGCAGGCCGAGCAGCTTCGCCACCTTGTCGAAGGCTTCACCGCAGGCGTCGTCGATCGTCGAGCCGAGCAAGCGGTACCGGCACCAATCCTCAACCACCAGTAACTCGGTGTGTCCGCCGGAGAGTATCGCCGTCAGGAACGGCGGCTCGATCTCCGGGTATTCAAGGCGGATGGCGAAGAGATGGCCCTCAAGGTGATTCACCCCGACGAACGGTATGCCCAGACCGTAGCTCAACGCCTTGGCGAACGGCAGACCCACGAGCAGGGCGCCCATCAGTCCGGGCGTGTTCGTCACCGCTACCAGGGACAGGTCGGTCCCGGCGACGCCCGACTCGGCAAGCGCGGCATCGACTACCGGGACGATCGTCTTCATGTGAGCGCGGGCAGCGAGCTCCGGCACTACTCCGCCGTACTCCGCGTGCACGAGCTGCGACGACACGATGCTCGAGAGCACGGTTGTCCGTCCGCTCACGACGCTCGCCGCCGTCTCGTCACAAGACGTCTCGATGCCGAGGCAGGTCGGAGGATTCAAGGACTCAAGGATTCGAAGGGTCGAGTGTTCGGACGCTGGAATCCTCGACTCCCTGGTTCCTTGACTCCTTCCGGCGCTACTTCACCGTCACGTCGAAGAGCTGGGGTTCACACTTGACCAGCCGGATGCCCGGCGGCAGCGTTATCTCCGGGGCCAACTGGTAGTCGCCCGGGGAAAGGCCTGAGACTTTGACTTGGGCGGTGACGTCCGACTGCTTCAGCGAATTCACCTTGGACGCCAGGCCGGCCACCGCGATCTGGGCCTCGGCTGGGTCGATCTCCGCGCGTTGGGCTTCGGACCCGGTGAGAGTGACCGGCAGGCCGAGCAGTATCCGCGCGGTTTCCTTCTCGAGTCCGATGACTGCGTCAATCGACTCCGGCTCGACCGTGTACCGTCCGGCCTCCGGGTTTACGACTTTCAGGTGTCGACGGTCCGGCGCGGTCACAGTCGACAGGTCGAGGGTCTCGGTTATCACCACGGGAGCTTGTTTCAAGTCTTCTTCGCTGCCGGCCAGCTTCACCTGGGCCGGTGGGTCATTAACCGACAGCTCGGTGCCGGCGGGAAGCTGGCCCTTGGTTGGAACCTGCACGTCAACCATCCGGCTGGCGGCGGCGCCAAGCTTCAATTCCACGTTATCCGGGTCCAGCGCCCTGACCCTCACGTCCGGCGGCAGCTTGAGAGCGGCCGGGGAAAGCTGCAGTTGACGGGTCCCGATCTTGCCGCCCGGAACCTCCAGCCGGAATCCGAGCTGCTGAGGTTTGACGTCGAGCAGGTCGCGGCCCTTGCCTTCGAGCGTTGCCACCGTGCTCTTCGCGTCAATGTCGGTGATGACCTGTTTGGTGCTCGGCCCGGCAGCCGTGATCGGCACGGCTACCCGCACGTCGTACGTCCGGTCGAGGACCGCAACTACCCAGAAGAAACCGGCGATGAACAGGGCGATGAGTTTTATCGACCAGTCGCGGGTGATGGACCGGAGCACTTCAGACATCATTGTATGTTAATTGCCGAATGGCCTCTGTCAAACAGTGCCCGCTTCCCCGAATCCGACCTTGAACCGCCAAGACGCCGAGGCAGCGGCCTTCAGCCGAAGGTAGAAGTCAGAATAGTGAGTGCAGAGTGCAGAAGTCCGGATGCCGGCGACTTCTGACTTCTTACATCTGGCTTCTGACATCTGACTTCGTTTGGTTCTGGATAAGTGCCTTCGTGGTGAGTTCCTATTTCGGTTCTGGGGCGGCTTGACTGGCAGCGGAACACGGGCGCGGCAAAGCCGCTCGGCCTAAGCCTCAACCTTAGCCTCAACCTCGACCTGTTCCCTCGTCCTAACCTCAACCTCAGCCTTGATCCCTAATCCCCAATCCCTGGTCCCCGACCCCTGACCCCCGATCCCCGACCCCTAGCCTCTGGCCCCAACCGAGCCGCCGCTTGACTTGGCAAGGGTCAGGACTATGCTGACCACTGTCCAATCATGAGTGGCGCGAGCGAAGCTCCTGATAAACTCCAGGTCCTGCGCGAACGGCTGGAATATGCCGTGACGCCGGCCGAGCGCGTCAGGGCCAGGCTGGCGCTGGCCGAGGAACTCGCGCTCACCGACCCTGCCGCTGCCAGACCCCTGCTGGAACAAGTGGTCGAGGAGGCCGAGGAAGCGGGGGGCGCGGAATCCCGACTGAGCGCCGCGGCAGTCCTCAGTGACCTGCTGCGCTGGGCCGGTGATTACGACGGCAGCATGCGATACGCGGACATGATGCTGAGAGCAGGTGTTGCCACCGACGACCGGCAGAATCGCGCCACGGGATTGAACCTCGTCGGTCTGATACACCAGGAGCGTGGAGAACTGGAGCAGGCTCTGGGCTGCTTCGAGGAGTCCCTGCGATTGAGCCGTGAGACCGGATTCGGGCTGGGAGAACAGAAAGCGCTAAACCAACTCGCCGGCGTCAATTGTCAGCAGGGCGACCTGGAAAAGGCCCTTGCGTACCTTCGGCAGGCTTTGGAGGCGAGTATCAAGGCCGGAGATACCTATGGCCGAGCGGTTAACCAGCGCAACGTCGGCTGGGTCCTGGTTTTGATGGGGCGTTGGGCCGAGGCGACCGAACACTACCATCGGACCGTCGCGCTCTGTGAGGAACATGGATTTCATCCGCTGTTGCTGGCGACACAGATGTCGCTGGGTGAGCTATCGTCGAGGCGGACCGACTACGAAGCCGCCGAGCAGATGCTGCGAGCGGTCATCAAGGCAGGCCGCGAGTCAAAGCACTCGGGCTACGTGTACCGGGAGGCGGTCTCGAATCTTGGTTGGGTTCATTTCCGGCGCGGAGAACTTGCCCGGGCCGAGGAGACCTTGAACGAAGCCGTGCAACTGGGCGAGGCCGCGGAAGACCGCTATCTGCTCGCGAGCACCGGGCTGCGCCGAGCCGAGCTGGCGCTGGCCCAGGGACGGATCGAGGCTGCTCGCGAGTTGCTGGCGCAGGCCGGGCGCATTGCTTCAGAATTGAACCTACGGAAGGAACAGGGCGAGGCGCTGCGCGTCGAGGCGCTCCTGTCGGCTGCGCGCTCCGACTCGAATTCCGCGCTTGAACTTCTTGCCCGGTCTGAGGCCGCGCTTGGTCCATTCGGCGATACCTACGAGCTTGCGCAGACCCGGCTGCAGCACGGCCGCCTGCTCGTTGAACTCCACCGGTCGGAGGAAGCCTTGCCCCTGCTGCAGGCCGCGGCCCGGACATTCCGCCGGCTCGCGGTGCCGGCCGAGGCCGAAGAGGCGAGCCGGCTGTTGTACCGGCTGGAAGTGGAGGCCGACCGTCCCACCGCCCTTGTCCAGGGGCTGATGAGCATCATGTCGCTCGACCTCGCCGTTGACCGCCTGGTCGACCTTGCGCTGGCGATGATCTGCGACAACCTTCGATTCGAGCAAGGCGCGGTGCTGGTGAACGGCCGCGCGGTTGCCAGCAAAGGCAATCCTGACCTGACCGAGTTGCCCCGACGTCGCGCGTCGCTGTTCCAGTCAGACCTTGACCTGCTCCTGCCGGTCAGGCAGGGCCGCCGTCTGCTCGGTCACGTCTGGCTCAGACGCAAACGGCCGCTCGCGTCGCGGGTCGAGCCCCGGAATCTGAACCTGGTGTCTCGGACGCTCGCGCCATTGCTGGCCAAGCTGGGCAGGCTCACGACGATCGAGGCGGGCCGTACCCGTCGGATACCCGGACTGCGCTTTCGGGGCGTGGTCGGCCGCAACCCCGAGGTGCTCAAAGTGCTGGAGCTCATACCGCGCATAGCCACAACGGACGTGGCGGTGCTTGTTTGCGGCGAGAGCGGCTCGGGCAAGGAACTTGTCGCCCGCGCCCTGCACGAGTCCGGCCCTCGCGCCGACCATCCGTTCATCACGGTCAACTGCGCGGCCATCCCGGAAAGCCTGCTTGAAGCCGAATTCTTCGGGGTCGAGGAAGGCGCGGCGACCGGAGTCGCAGCGCGGCCGGGCAAGTTCGAGCTGGCCCGCAACGGAACCATTTTCCTCGATGAGATCGGAGACATGAGCCCGGCCCTGCAGGCGAGGCTGCTGCGGGTCCTCGAAGACCACAAGATCACGCGCGTCGGCGGGACCAAAGAAATGGCGGTCGATGTGTGGGTCATCGCCGCCACCAACATGGACCTGGCCGTGCGCGCCCGCGAGGGCAAGTTTCGCACCGACCTTTTCTTCCGGCTCAACCCCATCCCGCTCGTCCTGCCGCCTCTGCGCCGGCGGCGTGAGGACATCCCGCTCCTCACGAAGTACTTCGTTGCTCGCACCGCCCAGGAGTACAAGCGTCCGGTGCGCCGGGTTAGTGAGGAGGTCATGGCGTTGTTTGCACGATACGACTGGCCGGGCAACATCCGTCAGTTGAAGCATGCAATCCAGCGCGGCGTCGTACTTGCCGCCGGTGATGAGGTCGAGGTCTCCGACCTCCCGCCGGAGTTCAGGCCGGCTCGGCCGGCGGCTCCGGTGCGACGGGCCACAAGCCTGCGCCGCGCCAAACGAAGGACTGCGGACAAGGCCGAGCGCGCGATGCTTCTGAAGGCGCTCGCCCGGGCCAAGGGCAACGCGACTGAGGCCATGAAGCTTGCCGGCTACAGCCGGACGCACTTCTACCGACTCCTGCGCAAACACAAGATACCATGATTCCGATATTGACGGCCACGAAGACAGGATGAAGCTGAGCCGGAGCGGACATCCACAGATTCCACAGATTCCGGAAGATTGGGGCTCCGGACGGGAACTACGAAGCCGGATGAAGGTGAGTCGGAGCGGACGTCCACAGATTCCACAGATTCCGGAAGATTGAGGCTCCGGACGGGAACCACGATGCCGGATGAAGCTGAGCCGGAGCAAACTCCACAGATTCCGGAAGATTGGGGTTCCGGGCGCGAACCAGGAGAGGAATCTTCGGTAGTCGGTGGATTGACTCGATCTGCTGTCCGTTTCGTGGCTCAGAGTCGGTTCTGGAGAGATGGGAGGCTGGCTGGCTTTCGCCCGGCGACACCGATTGTACCATAAGTGGAATGCAGTGTCCCATAAATGGAATAGCAAAGCTGATAACATCTTATGGCTCAAAGAGTTGGCTTAACAGAGACTGCGAGTGCCGTGTGCCACTATTTGGAATCGCCAATCATCTTCCGTGGCCACATTCCGTATCCAACTGAGCTACCGCATCTTACGTCAGTAGCGTAATCATGGCACAGTATGTGCCCTATGGTTCGTTTGATGCAGAACGAACAGCCACAATGTCCCGTGCCTTGGAGTATCGTGGAGTACGCTGACGTGGCCGCAAGAGCCAGAGAGCTCGGCTGCCGTGTCCCGTCTCGCATTGCGTTGCTGCCGGGTAACTTCGCCGTCGCGGCCAGCGTTGCCGATTTTCTCTTTCACGAGGTCGCACCGCAAGTGCGCCTGGCATGGCGAAGCATCGGGATCGCAGATACGGGCCCGTTGGGGACTAGGGACTGGGGGCTAGGGACTAGGGTCCGAATTCCTGAGCAAACCCCTAGTCCCGAGTCCCTAACCCCAGTCTTTGAGAAAGTCCCGCTCACGGTTTTCTTCGGCGCCGATCTACTCCGTGATCCTGCGCGCCCGGTCCTGCATGCAATCGGCGTCGTCGCCTCAGTCCTCCTCCTCGATGATCCCAGCTCCGCAAATGCGAGAGAGGCCCGACTCGACGCCGTGGTTGAGCGCCCGAGCAGCCGCGGCTACGTCTGTCTTGAATACCGCGGCGATGCCTGTGAGCTCGTCGCGCTGGCCAGGTCCGTGCGCGCAATCTGGGATGAGGACATGTACAGCTCAAGCACAAGCTCAAGCCCAAACACGAGCCTGGGCGACGTCTGCTACGGCGCCGTGAGCAGGCGGGCTGTGCGGGACGAACGGCGAGTCGGAGACCACTATTTGCAGGAAGTCCGAAAGGTAGTAGTCACAAAGTAGGGAGGAAAGATGATGACCAGAGTCCGCTATGGAATGGCAGTCGTGGCCGGCTTGTTGCTGGCAAGCTGCCTCTTCGCCGGGCAGGCAAGCGATCAAAGTGTCGTAACGGCCGGCATGTTGCTCGACCCCGGGCTTACCGCGCCGGCCGCCCACAGCCGCCCAGGTTCCCTGTTGCCGGGAATAGCTCGCCAAATACATGACAACGACGTCGGCGTCTTGAAGATCACCTGGCCGGGCGAAGCCTGCATACCCTTCGGTGACAGGATTTTCCCGCGCGGCAAGGTGCAGAACTTTGGCTCGCAGACCCAGACGAACATACCGGTTATCTGCGTGATCTTCGATTCCGCGGCCGGCGCGAGGGTCTACGGGCCTGAGACCGTCTACGTCGCGCGCATCGATTCCGGCTGCGTCGACACGGTCGCCTTCCCGTCCTGGAGGCCGCCGACCCAGGAAAAGGTGTACTTCGACACGATGACAACGGCGCTTCCCGGCGACGAGGACACATCGAACGACTGGAAGGCAGGTCGTTTCACCGTCGCGGTCTGGGGCGAGGGACACCTTACCTACAACGACGGCACGTTTGAGAATGCCATCGCCTGGGTCCTCTCGGGCAGCGAGATGGCGGAGAGGTTCGCCGCTCCCAAGCGTCCCTTGACGCTAGACAAGGCGGTGCTCTGGTTCAGAAGCTTCTCAGGGGATGACTATTCCGCAGAAGTTAGAGTGTACGCAAACGACGGTCCCGGCGGCAGTCCCGGAACTCAGCTCGGGACTTGGGCCGGCCAACTCCACACTGACACTTGGCCCGCTGAGTACAGAAACGAGGTAAGCTTCGACCCGCCGATCGTGGTCGACTGCGACACCTTCTTCGTTTCCTGGTATGCGACGGAAGAAAAGAAGGGCGGGTTCTATATCTACCTGGCGTATGACACCATCTCTGACACGATTCACATCGGCAACGACTGGGGCAAGTACAATGGCGGCGGTCCCGGTTCCTGGGGAATAGTCCCATGGGACGCCTCATCGGACTTGGGCATCGACGCCTACTACCAAGCCCTGCTGCTCGACGGCTCGGCCGCGGACATCCCGGTCCCGCAAGGACAGATTGACTCCAACACTACCTTCACTCCGCAGGTCGTCGTCAAGAATGTGGGCCTGGTGGACCGCGACAACATCCCGGTCAAGTTCAGTATCGTTCGGAACCCGGCGATCGGCAACCCTATCTACTCGGACTCGGCCAACACCGGGCCGGTCGCTGCCGGCCACGAAGTCACCGTAACCTTCTCAGGCAGTGTCAAGCCGACGACGGGCAACTACACTATGACCTGTATCACGCTCCTGCCATTCGACGGCAGGACGGGAAATGACACGCTAGTCAGGCCGCTAACCGTAGGGAATCCTGGTATCGCGGAAAGAAATGGGGTCGCCGCACTTCCGTCGGTATCGATTGCTCCCAACCCGCTCGGGAGATTGGCGACTGTCCGATACGCACTGCCGAGAGCGGGTTTAGTGACGCTTGACGTGTACGACGCGACCGGCCGGGGAGTGATGTCGAAGACGATTGCGGCCAAGCCGGTCGGGACCGTGAGTCTGGACCTGCGCAAGCTCGAGGCCGGTGTGTACGTAGTGAGGGTGAAGGCCGACGGCTTCAGCGCGACCCAGAAGCTCGTGGTCGAGCGTTAGGTCCGGGCGGGCAACACCAGTGAGAGTCAGAGGCTGTCCGCATCGCTGCGGGCAGCCTCTCACGTTTCTGCAAGACGGAGCAGTGTCTCGGAGGAATAGGAGGAACCAATGAGTGCGCCGAGAAGAGCTTGGTTTATCCAGCCGGTGGGAGTCCGGCTTGAGGAAGGTTGGCAACCGCCTCAATAGTGAACGCTGCATAGTCAGGGT
>Ga0335071_10002151_pt1 | contig 21213 bp, 15 predicted proteins | sample Lox_Sample_15_FD_206724 | JGI IMG/M metagenome (GOLD analysis project Ga0335071, IMG submission 206724) | Soil microbial communities from Loxahatchee National Wildlife Refuge, Florida, United States - Lox_Sample_1.5 | ecosystem: Environmental > Terrestrial > Soil > Wetlands | place: USA...
CGACCCTGCCCTTCTGCGGCATTTTGATCGCCATCTTGGGATGCGCCCCCTCGGCGGACTCGACCGGCCCGGACCGGCCGCGGCCGGACCACCTTTTCAGCCATACTTTCCGCAAGGTGGGGAGGATGCCCTCCGGCAGGACCAGGATGATGACCAGGAAGAGCAGCCCATATACGATGAGGTAATAACCGTTCTGGCTGAAGCGCACCGTGAAATACTGCTGGGTGGGTTCAAGGATCAGGGCGCCCAGGATCGGACCGGCCAGGGTCCCCAGCCCGCCGAGGAAGGCCATCAGCGCCACGGCCACGTCGATCAGGGGGTCGAAGGCGAAGGCCGGGTAGATCGATTCGACGAAGTAGGCGTGCAGCGCCCCGACCATCCCGAAGAAGAAAGCCGAGAGGACGAAGGCCGACAGCTTTGCCGGTCCCGTTTTTACGCCCAGGCCCAGGGCGCGGTCCTCGTCGTCACGAATGGCGAGCAGGCCCAGCCCGTACTTCGAGTTGCGGATCCACCATGAGGCGGCGAGCGCCAGAACCAACAGGAACAGGGCGACGTAATAGAAAGGCAGGTTGAAGAATTTCCCGCTCCAATGGATCGGGATGGGCAATTCCATCCCTGCAGAACCGTTGGTGAGGCCGTGCAGGTTGAAGGCCATCAGTTGCATGACGAAGAAGATGGCGATCGTGATGACCACGAAGGCGTGCCGGCGGGTGCGCAGGGCGATCCAGCCGAGCGGCAGCGAAAAGGCCGCCGCGACGAGGCCCGCTACAGGCAGCAGCAGGAAGGGCAGGTACCCGCCCGGGACCTTCCAATCCTTGCACATCAGGGCCAGGGCGTATGAGCCGATGCCGAAGAAGGCGGCGTGCCCGAGGGCAATGTAGCCCGTGTAACCGGAGAAGATATTCCAGGCAGTCGCCGCCGTGGCAAACAGCAGGGTGAAGACCGCCACGGTGGTGATGGCCGGGCTGGGGAAGATTTGCGGGAAAGCGACGAGGACCGCCAGGAAGGCGAGCGGACCTGCAATTCGGAGTATTTTCATTGCCGCCTCACCAGGCGCTGCCCGAAGAGCCCTTGCGGGCGGACCACCAGGATGATGATCAGGATGATAAAGAAGACGGTGCTCGCCCAGACCGGGGACCAGAGCACGGAGGTCACATCTTCGACCACCAGCATGCCCAGGGAGGCGATCAGGGCGCCGCGCAGGCTTCCCATCCCCGCCAGGATGATGATCACCAGCAGGCGGGAGATCAGGTCGTAGTGGCTCGCCGGGTTGAAGGAGGATGTGGCCCCGTAGGCCATGCCGCCCGCCGCTGCCAGCGCCACGCCGATCCCGAAGGTGATCGCCGAGACCCTTTCCACGTCGATCCCGATCAATTCGGCGGCGACGCGGTTCTGCATGGAGGCTCGCAGGCTGTAGCCGAACTTCGTCCGGTACAGGAGCAGGTAGAGCCCTCCCAGCAGGATGACTGACAGGATAAAGCCGAAAATGTGGACGTAGGCGATGTAGAAGCTGCCGATCCGGAACGAGGCATTGATATACCAGGCCTGCAGTTTGACCATGTTGGTCGTGAACAGAAGGCCGAGCACCCCTTCGATGACCAGGGCGATGGCAAAGGTCACCAGGATCGAGAGCGTGGTCCGGTCGCGCTTGAGCGGGCGGATGAATGCCCATTCGAGCAGCAGGCCGAACAGGAACATGAGCGGCATGGTGATGAGCAGCCCCAGGAAAAGATCGATATGGAATTTTTGCTGCAAAAGATAGCTCAAATAAGCCCCCAAAATGACCAGGGCTCCCTGGCCGACATTGATGATGTCCATGACCCCGAAGATGAGCGTCAGGCCGGAAGCCATCAGGGCATAGATACTGCCCGCCATGAGACCGGTGATAATTCCGTCGAGGACCAGTTGCATGATTGCACTCCTGCGGAGCGGATTTTCATCCCCGCCCCCGCAAAGAGGCAGCCTTGGGCGGCCACCCCTTTGCGGGCTTATGAGGAGAAGGAGAAGAAGACTAAGGCCAGTTCGGCTTGGGAAATTCCGGGCTGACGGCGTTGGTCGCGCCCGCCGGGTAGACCGGGACCAGGGCGCCGTTCTGCCACTGGAACAGGTAGGCCGTCGCGGCGACGTTCTGGCCGGTGGCGTCGAATTTCACCGGACCCTGGACGCTGTCGAAGGTATCGCCCGAGTGCAGCTCCGCCAGGAGCTTGGCGTTGTCCAGGCTCTGGGTCTTTTGGATTGCCTGCTGGACGACCTGGCCGACCGAATAGGCTTCGGCCACGTCCGCGCTGATGTCGGCTGCTTTGCCGCCGTATTTGGCGATGTAGGCGTTGACCATGTCGGCGTTCCCGGGGTTGTTGCTTTCCGGATACCAGCCGTTCGGGACCATGATCCCCTCGGCGACCTTCGCGCCGCCGACGGGCGTCAGGAACTGGTCGCCTTGGTCGGGTCCGGCCGTGGCGATCAAAGCCTGCGGGTTGAAATGCTGCTGCTGGAAGCGCTGGACCATGGCGAGGATGTCGGGCAGCATGGTGCCCACCACGATGACCTGCGCCTTGGAGGCGATCAGCTTGTCGGCGATCGGGTTGAAGTCGGTCGTCTCGGCCGGATAAACCTGGTAGGAGAGGGATTTGATTCCGCCGGCGTCCAGGAGGGCCTTCACCGTGTCGACCTGCGGCTGGGTGAAGGGGTCATCCTCGGTGGCGTAGGCCACGGTTGTCGGCCGCTGGTTGGCCGGGAGGGCCAACAGGTACTGGGCGAAGCTGTTCAGGTTGTTGGCAACCGGTAGGGAAACGTCGAAGACGTTATTGAGGCCCTGGGTGAAGACCGACGGCCCGCCGCCTGCGCCTTCGACCATCGCATAGCCATAACGGTTGGCGACGACGGATGCCGGCTTGGTCAGCAGGGTGGAATACGGCCCGAAGACCAGGTCGTCGTGGTTGACGTTGATCAGCGTCTGGTAGTTGGTCTGGACCTGGTCGGGGCTCGAGGCGTCCGAGACGATGTCCAGCTGGACCTGGCGGCCGAGCAGACCGCCGTTGGCGTTCACCGTGTCCGCCCAGAGCTGGTAGCCCTGCTGGAAGGCCTGCCCGTCGGCGGAAAAGTCGCCGGAGAGCGAAAGCGAGATGCCGATCTTGATCGGCGGCAGAGCGGTCGCGGTCGGCGGCACTGAGGTGTCGGTGCTGACCGGCGCGGCCGTCGCCACTGCGGTGGGGGAGGGGGTGGCGGAGGCGCAGGCGGCCGAGAATGCCAGGACGGCTGCCAGAGCGATGTAGAACAAGGTTTTTTTATTCATCTCTTTCCTCCAATACGGATAAAGGTTTTGTATCACGGGGAGTATTCTTCCCGGGATAACCGATAAAAGGAACAGGCTAGCGGGAATTGAACGTCAGCAGCTTCAACTCGCTCATCTCCTCGATGGCGTAGCGCAGCCCTTCCCGACCCGTCCCGGATTGCTTGACGCCGCCGTATGGCATGTGATCGATGCGGAATGTGGATACATCGTTGACCATCAGTCCGCCCACCTCGATGTTCGCGAAAGCCTCCTGGATCACGCTCAAGTCGTTGGTGAACAGCCCGGCCTGCAGGCCGAAATCGGAATCGTCCACGCTCCGGATGGCCTGCTGGACATCCGTGTAGCGGTACAGGCCCACCAGCGGGGCGAAAACCTCCTGGCAGCTGACCCGCATCTCGGGCTTGATCTCCGCCAGGACGGTCGGCTGCCACAGGTTGCCGGTCCGGTTGCCGCCGGTCAGGACCTGTGCGCCGCCCTGCCGGGCTTCTTCCACCCAGGCTTCGACCCGCTCGGCCGCGCCACGGTCGATCAGCGGGCCGACGTCGGTGGTCTCCTCGAGCGGATCCCCGACCTGGAGGGCCTTGACCCGCCGGACAAGCTCCTCACGGAAGGCTTCGTAAACATCGGCATGGACGTAGACGCGCTGGACCGAAATGCAGGACTGCCCGGCGTACGAGAAACCGCCCCAGGCGACCCGCTCGGCTGCATATTTCACGTCGGCGTCCTTGTGGACGATCACGCCGGCGTTGCCGCCCAGCTCCAGGGTCACGCGCTTGCGCCCGGCCCGACCCTTGAGCGCCCAGCCGACCGCCGGGCTGCCGGTGAACGTCAGCAGGCGGATGCGCTCGTCTTCCACCAACGGCGCGGCGACCTGGGTCGTGCTGGGGACGACGCTGAAGGCGCCTTCCGGCAGGCCAGCTGCGGAGACGATCCGGGCGAGTTTCAAGGCGCTGACGGGCGTCTGGCTGGCCGGGCGGACGACGATCGGATCCCCGGCCGCCAACGCCGGGGCGACCTTGTGGGCGACCAGGTTGATCGGGAAATTGAACGGGGTGATCCCGGCCACTGGCCCGAGCGGGACGCGCTGGACCTGGGCCTGGCGGCCCTCCATGCCCGCCTGCCAGTCGAGGGGAACGATCTCGCCGTAGATGCGTTTGGATTCCTCGGCGGCGACTTTGAAGGTGAAGACGGCCCGGTCGACTTCGGTCCGGGCGGTCTTGAGCGGCTTGCCGGCTTCCAGGGCGATGGTCTGGGCGAGGTCCTCCCGGCGGTCGGCGATCCCGGCGCTGATCTTCTCGAGCGCCTCGGCCCGCTTCCAGACCGGCAGCCGGCGCATGGATTGGAAGGCTTCCGCGGCGCCGGCGATGGCCGTTTCGATCTCCTGCGGGCCGGCCCGCTGGACCACGGCGACCAGGGAATCGTCGTAGGGGCTGCGGACGTCCAGGGCGTCGCCGCTCTCGACCCATTTTCCGGCGACGAAACTGCCGAATTCGCCCAGGCGGGGCTTTTCACCGGGCCGGCGGGATGCGCCGGCTCCCGAAGCGGAGCGGAGTCTTTCAGGTGCGGTCATAAAAGGGACCTCCACGGATTTTCGATCAGGCTGGAAAGCTCATCTAGGAACTGCGCTCCCCTGGCGCCGTCCACGACACGATGGTCACAGGAAAGGGAAAGGAGAATGGTCGGCCGGACAGCCGGCTGGCCGGCCACCGCCACGACCCTTTCGGCGATCCGCCCGACAGCCAGGATGGCGGCCTGGGGCGCGTTGATGATGGCGTTGAAGGCATCCACACCGTACATGCCCAGGTTGGAGAGGGTAAACGTGCCGCCTTCGACATCCGCCGGGCGCAGCCTGCGGGACCCGGCGCGCTCGACCAGGTCCTTCCGCCGGGCGGCGATCTCGCCCAGGGATAGCCGGTCCACACCCGGGATGACCGGCGCCACCAGGCCGTCTTCGACCGCAACCGCCAGGCTGACGTTGATCTCCCGATTCCAGCGGATGGCGCTCTGCTCCCAGGCGGCGTTGAGATGGGGGTGCTTTGCCAGGGCAAAGCCGAGCAGCCTGACCAGGAGGTCGGTATAGGTCAGCCTGACCCCCGACTGCTTCTCCACCTCGGCGGCCAGGTCCTGGCGCCCTTTCACCAGGGCGGTTGCGTCCACTTCCCGGACCAGGTAAAAGTGTGGCACGCTCGTCCAGCTGGCGGTCGTCCGCTCGGCCATGATCCGCCAGACGGACCCGACGCCCTCCGGCTTGTTGGCCTGCCCGCCAGTTCCTTTGGCGGCCAGCACATCTGCAGCCAGGACCGCCCCCTGCGGTCCCGACCCCTGGAGGGTTGCCAGCTCCAGCCCGTCTTCGGCGGCCATCCGGCGGGCCTTGGGCGAAGCCGGGGTCAGGCGCGCCGGGGACGGTGTGGGCTGGCGGGCGGCCATGAAAGCCAGCACGTCGGCCTTCTCGATCCGCCGGCCGGCCGGCTGGACTGCGCCCAGGTTCACGCCGTTCTCTGCGGCGATCTTGCGCGCCACCGGGGAGACCTCCACGGATGCAGGGGGGAAAGCAGGCGCGGCCGGGGTTGGGGAGGCGGCCGACGCAGGCGGAGTCTCTCCGGCTGCCAGGATCCAGGCGATCGTCCGGCCGACCGGGATCACGTCGCCTTCCTTGGCCAGGACGCCGCCCAGGGTCCCCGAGGCGATCGCCTCGATCTCGAGGGTGACCTTGTCGGTCTCGATCTCCATGAGCGGTTCGCCCTTGGTCACGCTCTCGCCATCCTGTTTCAGCCAGCGCACCAGCAGCCCGGTCTCCTGGGCCATCTCGAGGGCCGGCATGATCACACTCGTCGCCATTCAACCTCGCGCCGATTTGACCAGTTCCACGACGGTCTCGCTCATGACCGGCTCGTGGGTCCGCGTGGTCGGCAGGGGACCGGTCGCGGTGTAATAATGGTGCCCGGCGACCATCAGGTCATTGGCCGGGAAGCGGGTGATGATCTCGTGGCCGGTCTCGGTCACGACGATCTCCTCCTCGATGCGGGCGGCCGACCAGCCGTCCGAGGAGGGCCAGAAGGTTTCCAGGGCGAAGACCATGCCAGGCCGGATCTCGGTCGGGTGCTCCAGCGAGACCAGCCGGCTGATGACGGGCTGCTCCCAGATCGCCAGCCCGACGCCGTGTCCGTACTGCAGGGCGAAGGCGGCCTCCTCGTTGGCGAAGCCGAACTCGGTCGCCGCGGGCCAAACGGAAGCGATCTCGGCCGTCGTGCGCCCGGGACGGACCAGCTCGATGGCTGCATCCAGGTAATCCCGGCAGCGCTTGTAAGCGTCCACCATCGGTTGGGAGGCATAGCCGATGGTGAAGGTGCGGTAGTAGCAGGTGCGGTAGCCCATGTAGGACTGCAGCACGTCGTAGTAGACCGGGTCGCCGGGGCGGAGCATACGGTCCGAGAAGACATGCGGGTGCGGGTTGCAGCGCTCGCCCGAGATGGCGTTGACCGCCTCGACGTACTCCGAGCCCAGGTCATAGAGCACCTTGGCCACCAGGCCGACGGCCTCGTTCTCGCGCATGCCGGGCTTCATCGCCCGGTAGAGCTCGTCGTAAGCCGCGTCCACCTGGGCGGCCGCGTGGGTCAGCAGCGAGATCTCGTCCTGGGTCTTGATCAGACGCGCCGCCGACATCAACTGCTGGCCATCGACGACTTTCAGGCCTTCCTTCTGCAGGGCGAACAGGACCGGCACCTCGGCCACGTCCACGCCCAGCGGCTCCTTGTCCAGGCCGCGCTCCTTCAGCTCGGCCTTGATCTTCTTGGCCACGTCCTCGGCCCGGCCCATCTCGGGGGTCATGGCGCCCCGCAACAGGGAGATCCCGGCCCGCGAGCGCCCATCCCCCAGCCAGGGGGCGTAGAGCTGGTGGTGGCGGGCGGCCGAGCCGAAATCCCACAGGATCGGTTCGTCGTCCTGCGGCAGCAGGGTGAAGCGATTGACCTTGTCCTGGGCCCAGGTGCCGATGTGCGTGGCGGTCAGGTAGCGCACGTTGTTCATGTCGAAGCACAGCAGCGCGCCCATCTCGGACTTCTTGAGCAGCTCCTTGGCGCGCCCCAGGCGTTGCTTGCGCAGGCGGTCGAAGTCGATCCGCTGCTCCCAGTCCACTGCCATGGTTCCGTAGGTTTTGATTGCCATATCAAACTCTCCCACAGATGGTCTTGGCCATCTGAAAGACGGTCTCTTCGGTCGGCACGGTCAGGTCCTCCAGGGCCGGAGAGAACGGGATCGGCACGTCCAGCGCGCCCATCCGCTTGACGGGGGCGTCGAGATAATAAAAGGCGCCGTCGGCGATGACGGAGGCGATCTCCGCGGTGACGCCGTAGCGCTCGTAGCCTTCGTCGATGACGATGGCGCGGGAAGTCTTCCTGGCTGATTCGATGATGGTCTGCTTGTCGAGCGGGGCGGTAGTGCGCGGGTCGATCACCTCGGCCTGCAGGCCGATCCCGGCCAGCTTCTCGGCCGCCGCGAGCGCCACCTGGACCATTGAGCTGGTCGCCACCAGGGTGACGTCGCTCCCGGCCCGCTTCACGTCCGCCGCGCCGAACGGGAGAGTGTACTCTTCCTCCGGCACCGGACCCTTCAGTTTGTACATCATCTTGTCCTCGAAGAAGACGACCGGGTTTTCGTCCCGGATGGCGGTCTTGAGCAACCCCTTGGCGTCGTAGGGCGTGGAGGGAAGGGCGACCTGTAGTCCGGGCACGTGGCTGACCCAGGCGTGCAGGCTTTGCGAGTGCTGGGCGGCCGAGCGGCGCGTCGCCCCCAGCGTGGTCCGGAAGACGATCGGCACCTTCCACTTGCCGCCCGACATGTAATGCACCTTGGCGGCCTGGTTGACGATCTGGTCCAGGGCCAGGGTCAGGAAGTCCCCGAACATGATGTCGACCACCGGGCGCATGCCGGTCATGGCCGCGCCGACCCCCAGGCCGGTAAAGCCGGCCTCGGAAAGGGGCGAATCGACCACGCGCTGCGTGCCGAACTCCTCGACCAGGCCGGAGAGCACCTTGAAGGGCGTCCCGGCCTCGGCCACGTCCTCACCGACGATGAAGACGGTCGGGTCCCGGCGCATTTCCTCGGCCAGCGCCTCCCGGATCGCCTCGGCGAAGGTCAGTTCCCGCTCAGGCGTAGACATCTTCGGTCACCTCGCTTGGCTCCGGGTAGGGCGCGTCGATGGCGAACTGCACCCCGGAATCCACCTCGTTCTGTACCTCCGCCTCGATCCGGTCGAGTACGGCCCGGTCGGTCAGCTTTTGGGTGAGCAGCTTCTCCGCCAAGAGCAGAAGCGGGTCGTGCTTTTCCTTCCACTCCTTTTCCTCGTCCTTCGGGCGGTAGTATTCCCGGTTGATGTCGCCGACGTGGTGCCCGAAGTATCGGTAGGTCTTGCATTCCAGGAAGGCCGGACCTTCCCCCTGGCGGGCGCGTTCGACCAGCTCGTTCATCGTTCCGTTGACGAGCTGGACATCCTGCCCTTCGATCGAGAGGGCCCGGATACCCATCGCTTCCGCCCGGTCGATGACCCCGCCTGCCAGGGTCTCGGTGTAGCGGGTATATTCCGTGTACAGGTTGTTTTCGCACACATAGATGACCGGCAGTTTCCAAAGGGCGGCCATGTTCATGACCTCGTAGAGCAAGCCCTGGCCCATGGCGCCTTCGCCAAAGAAGCAGGCGACCACCTGGTCGCTGCCGCGCATGCGGGCCGAGAAGGCCGCCCCGGTGGCGATCCCGGCGCTCCCGCCGACGATGGCGTTGGCGCCCAGGTTGCCTGATTCGGGATCGGCGATGTGCATCGAGCCGCCCTTGCCGCGGCAGTACCCGGCTTCCTTGCCAAGCAGCTCGGCGAACATGCGGTCGATCGAGGCGCCCTTGGCCAGGCAGTGGCCGTGGCCGCGGTGTGTGCTGGTGATGTAATCATCCTTCCGCAGCGCCTCGCAGACTCCTACCGCCACGGCTTCCTGGCCGATGTACAGGTGGGCCAGGCCGGGCATCAGGGCTTTCATGTAAAGTTCGTTGACCTTCTCGTCGAATCTACGGATCCTGGCCATCTGCTCGTAGCAGTGCAGCCAGTGTTCGACGTTCGTCGAATTCATGCCTTCGATTGGGACGGCGGCGGTCTTTTTCATTGGCTTACCCCCGCCAGCGTGGCCAGGACCTGGAAGACGATCGCAAAGTCCTGCTCCTCCAGGCCCAGCCCGCGCGCCGCCGTCAGCATTTCATTGGTGACGGCCGTGGTCGGGAGGGGAACGTCCATCTCCCGGCCGAGCTCGAGGGCCAGGTTCATGTCCTTTTGCATCATGTTGACGTTGAACCAGGCCTCGTCGGGCATCTTCAGCACGAACGGGCCGCGGTATTTGACCATCGGGGAGGCGATCACGCTGTTCGTAAGGACCTCCACGGCTGTCTCGCGCCGGATGCCGCTCTTCTCGGCCAGCAGGACCGCCTCACTGAACGCAAGCATCTGGACTGCCAGGCTGAGGTTGGTGGCGATCTTCATCGTCACCGCCAGGCCGTTGACGCCAACGTGGGTCACCTTTGGGCCGATATCCAGCAGGATTGGCTTGATTTCTTCGAAGATGGCCGGATTGCCGCCTACCATGATCGACAGCTTGCCTTCTTCCAGCGTGATCACACTGCCCGAGACGGGGGCGTCGAGCATGGCCGCTTTCCGTTCAGCGACCTGGCCGGCCAGCTCCCGGGAGTAGGCTGGGCTGACCGTGCTCATGTCCACGTATACTTTCCCTTTGCCCAGGCCTGCCAGCAATCCGTCCGGCCCCTGGGTCACCGCCTGGAGCGCAGCCGTATTGGTGACCATGCTGAAGACCACTTCCGCCGATTCGGCGGCCGCCCGGGGCGTGTCTGCCTGGCGCATGCCGGCTTTGAGAAGCCATCCGGCCTTTTCGGGCGTGCGGTTGTACCCCGTCACCCGGTGGCCGGCGTCCAGCAGGCGTTTGACGATCCGCCCGCCCATCGTACCCAGACCGATAAATCCCAACTCTGCCATGAGTCTCTCCGAATCAAAAAACCTCAATCCTTTGACAGGACCGAGGTTCCCGAATCTTGACGCACCTGCTGGAGGTGATTCCGCATTGCCAGGCGGGCAGCCTGGGGATCGCGCTGCATGACCGCTTCGAGGATCTTCTTGTGATGCGACTGGCCGCGCTGAAGGCCGCCTTCCACCAGGGCCGTCCGTTTGCGCTGCTCCCGCAGCAGGTCGATGATCGTATCCATCAGGGCGGGAATGAGCGGATTCTGCGTCGCCTCGGCCAGCGCCAGATGGAAGTCGAGGTCGGCCTCCACGAACAGGTCGGCGTTATCGGAGGCCGTCTCCATCACTCCATAGGCTTCCTGCATGGCGGCGATGTATTCTTCCGTCATACGGGTGGCGGCCAGGGCGGCGATCTCGCACTCCAGGATTTCACGCACTTCCATCAGGTTGCTCGAGCCGTCCGTCGAGCCGAATTTCATCAACAGGTCAAGGGATTGCCGCATGCCCCCGGTGGTCGGACTGGTCACATAGGTTCCCCGGCCCGGACGGATTTCGATCAACCCTTTCTCGCGCAGGGTTTTGACCGCCTCGCGCACTGCCGTCCGGCTGACCGCGAACTGCTCGGCCAGCTCGTTTTCGGAGGGGAGCCGGTCCCCGACCTTCAGATCGCCGGCCACGATGCGGGCTTCGATCTGGGTGACGATCTTTTCGTACAGGCGTTCGTTCTGAACCGGTAAATATCTGATCATTTTAGCCATGTATGGTGGTATGATGTCCGGACAGTATATCACGATAAATTGGATTGTCAATATCCAAATTAAGGCTGGGAAAAGGATCCCACCGATTGATCCCAGTTCCCCAGGTCGGTCGAGGCGGGAATGCCTTGGCTGGTCGGAGCACAGACCTCCCCTCGACGGGCATGTTATACTCGAAATACCCTCTCAGGTTCTGTGAATGGTACAGGATGACAGCATTCGTCGGTGGTGAATTCTGGTTCGACCCGCGCTTCCAGACCGATTCGGTGAATGTCCGGACCGATGGGATGCTCTTCCTCAATGGCGGCGAAGCCGCGCTGAGGCTGCTCTGTGACGACCTGACCTCCCGAGGCGTGGGCGAGATCCTCGCTCCCTCTTATATGTGCCCGACTATTGCGGATGCCTTCGACCGGTACGGTCTCGCCTACACGTTCTACCGGATCCGGCCCGACTTCCGGATCGATTTGGACGACCTGCTGGCGAAGGCCGCGGCCCATCAGGTGCTCTACCTCATCAATTATTTCGGCTACGGATTCAGCGCCGAAGAATTGTCCGTTTTCGAGCAGCTTAAATCCCGCGGGATGGAAGTCATCGAAGACGATGCCCAGGGGGGATTCAACCGGGCGACTGTGGCGAACATACACTTCAACAGCCTGCGCAAAATGGTCCCGCACGACGGCTGCTTTTTCTACAGCGACCGCGACCTTTCCGGGAACCTGACGAAGTTCGCCGGCCTTCCCAACCGCCGCCTGCCGGTCATCCGCCGGTTCCGGCAGGAGTTTGCCCGCCTGCTGGAGGATGGGGCGGAGAGCTTCGAGGAATTGAATCCCCTCTTCGAGCAAACAGAACACTATTATTATGAAGACCTTACTGTGATGGGGGACCGGGAAGAACGGAACGCGGCTTTACGCCTGGATTGGCGGGCGATCGAGGCAAAACGGAAGGCCAACCATCGACGGTTGTGGGAGGGCCTGGCGGGCGTCCCGGAGATCGAGGCCATTTTCCCGAAAACCTCCCCTCACGGTCCGCCGCTGGGATTTCCCATTTACGTCCGGGAGGGCCGGCGGGATGCGCTGCTGGCCTACCTGCGGGAGCGCTCCGTTTATCCCCCCGTACACTGGGATATCCTCAACGATCCGCGGATCAATAAAATCCGCGAAACGGCTGCCATGTCCGCCGGGATCCTGACCCTGGTCCTCGACCAACGCTTCGATCTGGAGGACATGGAGTACGAAGCCGGCCTCGTGCGCGCCTTCTGGGGTCATGGTGAGTCGACGGGCGCCAAATAATACCAGGGGAAATTCGAATGATCGCACTTCCTGTGCAGGGCGGAATCCCTCAAGCGAGCAGCAGCCAGCGGTATGCGTAAGGCAGGGGGCAGGTGACGGCCTGGACGGCTTGGCCCAAATTGTAGTCGTGAGCGCCTGTTCCCGCCCATCTGAGCGGATGCAGGCGGCGACTGCGGGCGTCCCGGACTCGATCCACGTCAGGCCGCCGCAGCAGAGCGCCGGGTGGGCCTTGCGGACGGCGATCATCGCTTGCAGCCGCGACCAGAGCACCGCGGGGAGACGAAGGTCGTTCAGGATTGGCAGGTCGGCAGGCGGATATATCTGTATAATAAGCCAGTCCCTCTCGGCCGCTTTGCCCATGGTCCGCTTGGACGGATTCATCCATTAATCATCTTTTTCAGGAGATGCTCCAATGAGCGATTTTTATGGTCTTCCTAGCCTCGTTTTGGAAAACGAGCACTTGCGTCTGGAATACCTGGCCGCCGCCGGTCCACGGATCGTCCGCCTGGGGCGGCAAAACCAGGCCAACCTGTTTGCCGAACTGCCGGATTTCCGCATCGAAACCCCCCTCGGTCCTTATTCTTTTCTCGGCGGACATCGCCTCTGGCGTTCCCCTGAGCTCATGCCGGAAACCTACACGCCTGACGGGGAAGGCGTGGTCGTGGAAAAAATCGAGCAGGGGGTTCGTCTGACCCAGGCCTCCGCCACGGGGATCTCTAAATCCATCGAGGTCCGGCTGGCGGCGGACCGTGCGGCGGTAAGCCTGGCTCACCGTTTGAGCAATGCCGGCTCCGGGCCAGTCACGCTGGCGCCCTGGGCGCTGACCATGTTCCGGCTGGGCGGGGTGGCGATCCTGCCGCAACCGGTCGGGAACGCCGATCCGCAGGGATTGCTGCCCAACCGGTTCACCGCGCTCTGGCCCTATACTCAGGTGAACGACCCGCGCCTCACCTGGCGGGACGACTTTGTCCTGATCCATGCCGCGCCGGCTCTGCCGCCCGTCAAGATCGGTTACCTCAACCCCCATGGCTGGCTGGCATATTGGCTGGATGGCACGTTGTTTCGCAAGGTCAGCCATCCTGCCGGCGGCCCCTACCCGGACGGCGGCTGTAACGCCGAATCCTACTGCAACGACAAGTTCGTCGAATTGGAGACCCTGGGTGCATTGGTGACGCTCGAACCCGGGGCTTCGACCGACCTGGCCGAGACCTGGGAACTGTATTCCGGCCTGGACGTGCCCTTCCTGACGGATGAGGTCCGGGCTGCCCTGACTTCGCTCGCCTGACCTGCGCGAGGGACCGCCGGGCAGGGTCGCGACGAAACCTTCTGTTCGAACCAGACCATTTATCGGAGAAAAAATGTCCATCTTTACCACCCGTCCCGTCATCCTGGCCCGCCAGGGGGTCGTGACCTCCGGCCATTACCTGGCAACGGCAGCCGGCTTCCGCATCCTCGCCCAAGGTGGCAATGCCATCGATGCCGCCGCGGCGACCTGCCTGGTGCTTAACCTGGTCGAGCCGCAGAACAACGGCCTGGGTGGGGAGGCCCCCACCCTGATCTATTCGGCGAAAGAACGAAAAGTGTACTCGCTGTGCGGCCTGGGCTGGTCGCCGCAGGCCTTCACCATCGACTGGTGCCGCCAAAATGGCATCGACCTGATCCCCGGCGACGGCTTCCTGCCCGCCTGCGTCCCGGCCATGCTCGACACCGTCTGCCTTGCCCTGGCCCGCTTCGGCACCTTGAGCTTCGCCCAGGTTGCCGAGCCTGCCATCCAACTGGCCGAGGCCGGCTTCCCGCTCTACGACGGCCTGCGCGGCACGATCACGGCATTCGAGAAACTTTTCAGCGGGAAATATCCCACCACCGGGAAGATCTACCTGCCGGCCGGGGCCACGATCCGCAACCCGGAATGGGCCGGCGTCCTGCGCCAGATGGCCAAGGCTGAAGCTGCCGGTAAGAAGGGACGGGTCGCCGGCATCGAGTCCGCCCGGGACGTGTTCTACAAGGGCGCAGTGGCCGAGAAAATCCTGGACTTCATCTCCCGCACCCCGGTCGAGGACGCCAGTGGCAAGGCGCACACCGGCTTGCTCTCCGCCGGGGACCTGGCTGACTGGCATGCGACGCTCGAGGAACCGGTCTCGATCGACTACGCCGGCCTGCAGGTGCATAAGTGCTCCTCTTGGACCCAAGGTCCGGTCTTCCTCCAGCAGCTGCGCCTCCTGGAAGGCTACGACCTGGCCGCCCTCGGGCACAATTCCGCCGAATACCTGCACACCGTGATCGAGTGCGCCAAGCTGGCATTCGCCGATCGGGAGGCTTACTATGGCGATCCGCACTTCGACGAGGTGCCGTTCGATGTGCTTCTTTCGCAGGAATATGCCGGCAACCGCCGGAAACTCATCGGGGAGAAGGCCTCGTCCGATCTGCGCCCCGGTGACGTCGGAACTGGGGTGCCGGAATACGCCGTCCGGTCGATCCTGGACGATAATCGCCTCTCCGCCCATTCCACCCACACCGGCGACACCACCCATCTCGATACCCTGGACGCCGAAGGCAACATGGTGGCCTGCACGCCCTCCGGCGGCTGGTTCCAATCTTCCCCGGTCATCCCCGGGCTGGGATTCCCGCTCGGGACGCGCGGCCAGATGTTCTACCTGAACCCTGACCGGCCGAACGCCCTTGCCCCCCACAAGCGCCCGCGCGCCACCCTCACGCCCACCCTGGTCACCCGGGACGGACAGTCCGTGATGGCGTTCGGCACCCAGGGCGGCGACGCCCAGGACCAGTGGACCCTGCAGTTCTTCCTCAATAACGTGGTCTTCGGGATGGACCTGCAGGCCGCCCTCGACGCCCCGACCGTCCACAGCGAGCATTTCCCCTCGTCCTTCTACCCGCGCACGGCCGACCCGCTGGGGGTGTCGATCGAGGGACGCATTCCAGCCGAGGTGCGGAGCGAGCTCGAGCGGCGCGGGCATCGCCTCACCGTCCCCGGCGATTGGGTCCATGGGCGGGTGCTGGCGGTCGCGTACGACCAGGAGAACGGCATCCTCCAGGCGGCCGCTTCGCCCCGCCAGGCGATCGCTTACGCGATGGGCTGGTGAGTGGGTTTCGTCAAAAAACAACGATCGATCGGCCATGAAAAAAAGAAATGCGAGCAGGGTTCAAACCCTGCTCGCATCGTTTTCGGCGACTCCGCTGATTCTCCAGATATGGCGAAATAATCTGGTCTGCCGACAGAATTAGATGGAATATACGCCGCCGGAGACGCCCGGCAGGACCAGTTTCCAACCCTCGCCTTGCCTGGCCAGCGCTCCAACGACCCCATAGAGCGTCTGGGGTGTTCCGGAAAGGGTCCCGGCCGGGAGGAGGACCTCGGCAGGCCGCTCGGCGGGATTGACGGCCACCAGGATAGATTCCCCATCCTGGCTGCGTTTGAAGACGAAGGGCAGCCTGCCGGACTCGGCGTAAACGACCTCGAACTCGCCCGTGGCGCACAGGGCCGGATGCTGTTTGCGCAGGGCGATCAGGGCGCGCACCCGGTTGAGCAATGAAGCCGGGTCGGACTCTTCAGCGGCCACCGTTGGACGGTCCGCGGCGGGATCGACAGGCAGGTAGAGTTCCTCCGCCGGGGCGGACGAGAAGCCGGCGTTGGGATCCTGGCTCCACTGCATCGGGGTGCGTGACCCGGTCCGGTTGAAGCCGCCTTCCTTGGATGGAAGGCCGTTCAGGGTGCGCATGCCAATCTCGTCCCCGTAGTAAATGAACGGCGCGCCGGGCATGGTCAGGAAGAACAGGTAGATCAACTCCAGCTCGGCCGGCGTCCGGCCCCGGTTCAGGCGCGGATTGATGTCGTGGTTGCCGGTGATCAGGCAGATCAGGCCTTTGCCGACCGTATTGCGGTAATGGAACAGGTAATCGTCCAGGAATTCCAGGATATTGCCGCGCCCGCCCCTGTCGAAGAAGGGAAAGGCGTATGGATCACGGGCCGCGTCGGGGCCGCTGTCCTTGCGCAGCAGGGAGGTATAGCCGGGCATGGCGAAGGGCAGGGTGAAATCCATGTGGAAGCCGGCCTCGCCGATGGATGTGGTCGGGTAGCCCCATTCGGAGATCAGGACGGCATCGGGATACTCCTTGTCGAACCAGGCCCGCATCTCCCGCCACAGGGCGGCGGTCTCGCGGCTGCGCCAGTCCTTCTTGACCAGCGAGCCGGCCATGTCCACCCGGAAGCCGGAGCAGCCCAGGTCGAGCCAGAATTTCATGATGTTGCGCAGCTCCTGGCGGACGCGCTGCGGACCGGGGGCGTCGACCGGCTGCTGCCAGGCCTCCTCCGGGTGGGCGAAGCCGTAATTCAAGGCCGGCTGGAAATAGAAGAAATTGGTGATGTACGACCCGTCCCGGTCGGCGTAGCCGCTGACGACGCGCATGCCGGGCACTTCCCACTTCCAGCCCGAGTCGGTCCAGACGAACCAATCGGTGTATTCGTTCCGCCCGGGAAGGCAGGAGGCCTTGAACCAGGCATGCTCGATGGAGGTGTGCCCCGGCACCAGGTCCAGGAGGACGCGGATGCCGCGCCGGCGCGCCTCGTCGAACAGGCGTTTGGCGTCCTCGTTCGTCCCGTAGCGCGGGGCGATCTTGTAATAATCGGATACGTCGTAGCCGGCGTCCTGGAAGGGCGATTCGAAGCAGGGATTGAGCCACAGCGCGTTCACACCCAGCGACTGGATATAATCGAGCTTCTGGAGGATGCCCAGCAGGTCGCCGATCCCATCCCCATTGGAGTCGTAGAATGACTGGGGATAGATCTCATAGAAGACGGCGTCTTCCAGCCAGGCAGGGGTGGCATTCTTTTTCATGCATTTTCTCCGATAATGCTGGGGTTAGGACCAAAGCTGATTCGAGGAATCTACACTCTTGAAGATGAATAGCTCACAGAATATCCAGTTTCGTCGTGCCGACCGGACGGATGATCATCTCGTGGCAGGCCTTCTCGCCGAAGATCGATCCGAGCCTGCTGAGATAGGTCCCGAGCAGGTCGCCCGGCACGAAGGCCTGGATCGTTCCGGCGAAGCCGCCGCCATGGACCCGCCAGGCGCCGCGCCCTGCCAGCACGCTCTTGCTGACCTCGAGGGCGATGGGGATGCCCTGCTCGCCGACGTTCCTGGGCGAGTAACAGTTCTGGTTGAGCATCCAGGAGCTTTGGCCCGATTCGACGATCAGGTCCAGGAAACGCGGGAAGTCGTTCGTCTCCAGGGCTGTCACCTGGTCGGCCACGCGCTGGTTGTCGGCGTAGAAGTGCAGGGCCCGCAGGATGGCCCGGTCGTTGACCTGGCTGCGCAAGAAGGCGGTTTCGTCGAGCACCTTTTGGCGGGAGAACTCCCGCAGCACCCGGCCGCCGAGGGCGTGCGCCACCGATTTCATCTCGTGCTCGAGGGCGGCATAGTCCTCGGTCAGGTCGGCATGGTTTCCGCCCGTGTCCACGATGACCATCGAGTAGCCGCTGGCGGCGAAATCGAAATCGATCTTGCGGACGAGTGGGTGGGCAAAATCCTTGAAATCGATGGTGACGAACCCGCCCACGGCGCAGGTGGTCTGATCCATCAAGCCGCACGGCTTGTCGAAATACTCGTTCTCGGCATATTGGCTGACCTGGGCGTTGAGGATCGGGTCGAGATTTCCGTCGTTGTAAAGATGGTCCAGGATGGTGCAGACCAGCACCTCGAAGGCGGCCGAGGAACTGATTCCGGAACCTTTCAACACGTCGCTGGTCACGCAGGCCTCGAACCCGCCGACCCGGAAACCCAGTTGCTGCATGCGGGCGCAAACTCCGCGGATCAGGGCCGCCGAGGTGTATTTTTCAGCCTCGACGACTTCCAGCTGGCGGGTGTCGATGGCCGCCTGCGGGTACCCTTCGGACTGGATGGTGATGATCCCCGTCTCGTTCCTGGCGGCGACCGCCAGGACATCCAGGTTGACGGCCGCGGCCAGGATCCGACCGGCGTTGTGGTCGGTGTGGTTGCCGCCGACTTCCGTCCGCCCCGGGGTGCTGAACATCTCGATGGCGCCGGCGGCAGGGAAGGTGGATGCGAACAAGTCCAGAAGGCGGCCGTAGCGCCGGCGCTGGACGTCCAGGCTGGCCGGTTTTTTCCCATAGAGCCGGGCCAGGAGTGCATCCGATTTGCCGGACCGGATATTTTCTTGAATGGAGGAAAGTTTTGCCATGGAAACCTGATCTTTGGTATTTTATTTCTTCTTGCCGAAGCGAGGTCATTTCTCCGGATAGCCGCGTTTGCGCGCCTCGTCCAGGATCGATTCCGTCGCCGTCGCCCCGACCCGGGTGACCCCCAGGGCTTTGACACGCAGCAGGTCGTCGAGGCTGCGCACTCCGCCGGCGGCCTTGATCTGCACCTGCGGCGCGCAATGCTTGCGCATCAGGGACAGGTCGTGATCCGTGGCGCCGGCATAGTTGTACCCGCCGCCGGTTTGCTTGACGAAGCCGTATCCGGTGGAAGTCTTGACGAAGGCCACCTCGAGACGGGAGCAGATCTCGCACAGCTTGATCTTGTACTCGTCCGACGGAAGGTAGTCGTTCTCGAAGATGACCTTCAGGATGGCTCCCTTGCCGACGCACAGGTCATTGAGGGCCTTGATCTCGGCGGCGACGTAATCCCAATCCCCGCCGAGGACTTTGCCGACGTTCACTACCGTGTCGATCTCGACGGCGCCTTCGGCCAGGGCGCGCCCGGTCTCGGCCAGCTTGATCTCCGGGTGACTGTTGCCGTGTGGGAAGCCGACCACGCTGCAGACCTTCACGTCCGTGCCGCGCAGCTCCGCCGCTGCCAGCGGGACGGCATAGGGTTTGATGCAGACCGTGGCAGTGTGGTGCCTGGCTGCAAGGCGGCAGCCGTCCACCAGTTCCCGGTCCGTGAAGGTCGGGTGGAGCAGGGAATGGTCGATCATCTTTGCCAGGGAGAGGACGCTGTCATTGGATGAACGGTCAGAGAGTGTCAAGGATTCCTCCGAATTCATGTGGGCTTGATCGACAGGCGGATCATTTCCCGGGGTGGGTCAGGACTGCCACCTGATAAGGCTCCAGGCTGAATTCCTTCCCGAGGTCTTGGTTGCCCAGGTGGTCGTGGGTCGTCCAGGGCAGGCGAACGGACTGGGCTTCCCGGGTGTGATTGATCAGGAAATGGATCTCCCGGCCGTCCGGTTGCAGGCGGGTCGAAAGCTCCACGCCAGCCGGCGTCGGGATGGTCTCCTGGCCGGTCGCTTCGAGGATATGGTTGATGAGTTTTTGTTGGCTGGCCTCGTCCAGCCAGGCACCGACATAGAAGACCTGGGCCTGACCCTGGGCGTGGACGGTCACGGCGGGGCGGTTGTCCAGCCAGCCGGTGGAGGCTGCGTACCGCGCCAGGGTCTTCGTGTTTTTGTCCAGCGGGGCCAGGCGTTCCGCCCAGATGCGGGCCGAGCCCGTGAACAGGTCCCCTTCGACGGGAACCGAATCGTCCACGACGTAGTAATCCTCGACCTCGACTCCGGCCAGATCGGCCAGCGGACCGGGTTGGCGGGACGGCAGCAGGGCGTTGGCGCGATCCTTCATCCCGCAGCGGGCCGTCAGGACCAGGTGACCGCCCTGGCGGACGTATTCCTTCAGGGCTTCGACCCGCTTCTCGTCGAATACGATCAGGGCCGGCGCAAAGACCAGCCGGTAACCGCCCAGCGGCGCATCGGCGGAGACCACGTCGAAGGGAACGTTCCGGGCGGCCAGTGGGCGGGCGAAGTGGTTGAAATACGCCACGTAATCGAAATCCCGATGATGGCGTTGTCCCTCGATCGACCAGCGACTCTCGTAGTCGTTGAGCAGGGCCACCCGGGCCTGGACGCTGGAACCCGCGATCAGCCCGGAGAGCTTCCCGAGCTCCCGGCCGAGGCCCGCCACCTCTTCGTAGAAAGGCCGCGGCCGGCCGGAGGGATCGATCAGGGCGCCGTGATATTGTTCCTGGCCTCCCAGGGCGGAGCGCCACTGCCAGTAGAGTACGCCGTCGGCCCCGTGGGCGACGGCCTGCCAGGCCATGCTCCGGGCCTCTCCTTGGTAGAGCTCGGAGTTGACTCCAGACCAGTTGACATGCCCGGGCTGGGTCTCCATGATCCAGAAGTTCCGGCGCTTGAAGCCGCGGGTCAGGTCATGGATGACTCCGTGCCTGAGGGGATCGTGGTGACCCTGGCCGACGTAGTAATCCCAGGCGGCCAGATCCAGGTCGGCGGACATTTCATAATGATCGAAGCCGTTGAACCAGCCCATGAAGTTGTGGCTGATCCAGGCGCCCGGCCGGAGATGCTCCCTTAGGATATCCACCTGGGCTTTCTGGAAGCCGCGGTTGGCCTGGGTGACGAACCGTTTCCATTCCAGCATCAGGCCGGGGTTGTGGGGACCGATCGGGATGGGGATCTCCTCCCAGGCGGTGTAGGTCTGGCTCCAGTAGGCCGTGGACCAGCCCTGGTTGAGCGCCTCCAGGCTGGCGTAGCGGTCCTTCAGGAAATCTTGGAACAAACCGTGGCAGCGCTCGCAGGTGCAGACCCGCCCGAGCTCATTGTCGGTCTGCCAGCCGATGACGTTCGGGTTTTTCCCATAGCGTTCGGCCATGGCCATGACGATCCGCCGGGAGGCGGAAAGCATGTCGGGCGAGGTGGGGCAGTAGTGACAGCGGTTGCCATGTTGGGCGCGCCGCCCGTTTTCGTCCATTGAAAGGATATCGGGATTGGCATGGGTCAGCCAGGCGGGCGGGGCGGCGGTCGGCGTCCCCAGGACCGTAGCGATCCCTGCCTCTGCGAGCATTTCGATAGCCTGATCCAGCCAGTCGAAGTGGA
>Ga0335071_10002152_pt1 | contig 21209 bp, 25 predicted proteins | sample Lox_Sample_15_FD_206724 | JGI IMG/M metagenome (GOLD analysis project Ga0335071, IMG submission 206724) | Soil microbial communities from Loxahatchee National Wildlife Refuge, Florida, United States - Lox_Sample_1.5 | ecosystem: Environmental > Terrestrial > Soil > Wetlands | place: USA...
TGGTTCGTTTGTTGCGATTCATGCGGCAGTTTTCAGCATAGCGGCTAACGTCTGTTCCGTACAGTGGTAGGATGACTCTAGGAGTAACAACCGTTCGGCTCAACATGAATCCTGATACCCGCCTCCAGGGAGAATCGCTTCCGTGCTAGCGATCGCCCACCGTGGTGCGTCCGGCTACGCGCCGGAAAATACGCTCGCCGCTTATCGCCGCGCCGTCGCGCAGGGTGTTACCTTCATCGAAACTGATCTGCACTTGACTCGCGACGCCCATTTCATCGCCTTGCACGACGAGACGGTAGAACGCACCACCAATGGCCAGGGCGCCGTTCACCAGATGACTCTCGCCGAACTCCGCCGCCTCGATGCCGGCTCTTGGTTTGCCAGCGAGTTCATGAGCGAGCGCATCCCCACCCTTGAAGAAATTCTCGAGTTCGCCAAAAAGAACGATGTCGTCTTTTACCTTGAGCTGAAACCGAACGGCTTCTGGGGCGGCGAACACGCCCTCATCAGCGCGCTTCGTTCTGCTAACGAAATCGCTCGCAGCGTCGTTATCTCCTTTGATCCCGCCATCCTTGCCAGTCTTCGCAAAATCGAACCGACCCTCATGACCGGCCTGCTGTATGACGGCTCGAGCGAGAAGCCCTTCGAGAAGGCCCTCGAGATCGGCGCGCGCCAGCTCGTCGCCCGCGGAGATCTGATCAGCCCCAATCTCTTGCAGCAGGCCCACAAACAAGACCTCCAAGTCGTGTGCTGGACCGTCAACTCTCCCGCGCACATGCGCATGTTGGCCGCTGCCGGTGTGGACGGCATCATGACCGACTACCCCGATCGCTTGCTGACCGCCCTGAAGAAATAAGCGCCGCCAAGAGGACATTGCCGCCCTGAGGTGCTCCGTCCACCACGAAGGCTTGCCCCGGGTGCTTTCCGCGAAAGCTAGCCCTGAACGCTCTCGGGCGGAGAGATCTCAACCTGCCCCCGAATCCTCCGTTCTCTCTGCTCTTCTCAGAGTCCCTGTGGTAATTCCTCCTGTTTCCTCCCTGACGACACGCCGCACACGTTGCAACGAAGGCTATGGCGAAATCTGGGAGTACAGTTCCGCGAGTTGTGCCACCGTCAATTGTTCCGTCCGCACATCTTCTCTGAGCTTCAGCTTCTTCAATATCTCGCGAACTCGCACCGGTTCCGTCATCCCCCTCAGATTATTCGAGAGCGTCTTCCGCTTCTGCCCAAAACAGGTCTTCACAAATTCCAGGAAGCCGGCTATATCGCGAATCCCCAACTGCGCGTACGCCCCGGGGAAGCGCAGCGTCACCAGCGCTGAATCTACTTCCGGTGGAGGCCGGAATGCTCCTCGAGGCAATCTCAATACAAAATCCGGCCGACTGTATAACTGTGTCGCCACAGACAAATATCCGTACAACTTGTTTCCCGGCTTCGCGGTCAGCCGCTGTGCGACTTCCCGCTGAATCACGATGTGGGCTTCGTCAATCTGCCCGGCGTACTGAAAAAAGTGATGGAGAATCGGCGATGTAATGTAGTACGGCAAATTTCCGTAGATCTTCATGCGCCGCCCCGCCGCCAGTGCACCCAGATGCGTCTCCAATACGTTGCCATGCACCACCGTCAGTTTCGTCTGATGGCTTGCCAACATTCTCAGCCGCTCCACCAGCGGAGGATCCAGTTCCACAGCGATTACCGGAGCGCCGCTGCGCAGCAGATGCTCCGTCATCTCTCCGTGTCCCGCGCCAATTTCAATCCAGCAGTAGTGGTTTCCGTCACCGCCCGCGAGCGACTCCATCCCGTGCGGCGACACGCGTATCGCCCGCGCGATCTTCTCGCGCCATCCCGCGTCCGCCAGAAAATGTTGACCGAGTCTCTGTCTCGCCATGAGTCAAAACGTGTTTAGCAGTTTATCAGCACTCTCTCGCGGTACGCCGCTCCAACCGTGTTAGCATCAACTCCTTTGATCGCGAGGTGATGTATGGCTAAAGGCTATTGGGTCACATTCTATCGGTCCATCAAAGATCCATCGGCGCTCGCGGGCTACGCCAAACTTGCGACGCCGGCAATCGAGGCCGGTGGCGGCAAGTTCCTGGCTCGCGGCGTTCCGGCCAAATCTTACGAAGCCGGTTTGCTGGAGCGCGCTGTTGTCATCGAATTCCCCAGCCTTCAGGCGGCCATCACGACATTCGAAGGCGCCAATTATCAGGCCGCGGCCCGCTTGCTCGTCGGCAAAATCGAACGCGACATCCGTCTCCTCGAAGGTGCTTGACCCTTCTGCTGCCTTAGGCATCCCTCTCGCCACGAGGCTTGACGCTTCGCCGAGCCTCCGTTAGCGTTAGGGTTCGTCTCATGCGCATACTCTTTTCTGCTTCCGAAGCGTTGCCTTACGCCAAAACCGGCGGTCTCGCCGACGTCATCGAAGCTCTGCCTCGCGCGCTCGTCAAACTCGGCCACGAAGTCGCTGTTTTCCTTCCTCGGTATCGCGGCATCAAACCTAGCGCCGTCACCGTTCCCAGCCTGACCATTCCCCTTGGCACTCGTCTCCGTTTTCCGGCCATCGCTAACGGTGGCATCCATCGCGGTGTCCGCTACTACTTCCTCGACGATTCTTTCTTCTTCGACCGCGACGGCATCTACGGCGATCGCAATCGCGAATATGCCGACAACGCGGACCGCTTTACCGAATTCTGTCGCGCCACAATCGAGCTCGCCAAGCAGGTCTGGATGCCCGACCTGATTCATTGCCACGACTGGCAGACCGCCATGGTCCCTGTTCTACTCCGTACCTCCTACGGTGACGATCCCGCGATCCAGGATCTGCCTACCGTCTTCACTGTCCATAACATGGGCTACCACGGTCTGTTTCCCCGCGAGATCCTCGACCGCGTCGGCATTCCTTCCGCCGTCTATCATCCCGGCGGCCTCGAGTTTTTCGGCAACGTGAATTTTCTGAAGGGTGGTCTGGTCTTCTCCGACTACCTCACCACCGTCAGCCGCAAGTATGCCCAGGAGATTCAAACCTCCGAATTCGGTTTCGGTCTCGACGGCGTCGTTCGTTCCCGCAGCGATCGCCTCACCGGTATTCTCAATGGCGTCGATTACGCCGCATGGAGCCCCGACCGCGACACCCTGATCCCCGCCAAATATTCTTCCAAGAGCATGGCCGGAAAACGCGTTTGCAAGCAGGCGCTCATCGACGAACTTAAACTCCTCAACGACAATCCCAATCGCCCGATCCTCGGCATCGTCTCCCGTTTCGCTGACCAAAAAGGGTTTGACCTCATCGCCCAGATCGCCCGCGACCTGATGCACGAAGATCTCCTGCTCGCCGTTCTGGGAACCGGCGAACGCCGTTATGAAGACATGTTCCGCGCCCTCGCTCATGATTTTCCCGGACGCGTCGGCGCCGTCTTGGCCTACGACAATCGCCTCGCTCACCTCATCGAGGCCGGTTCTGACATCTTCGTTATGCCCTCGCGCTACGAGCCTTGCGGCCTCAACCAGATTTACAGCCTGCGCTATGGCACCGTTCCTGTCGTTCGCGCCACCGGTGGCCTCGATGACACCATCGAGAGCTTCGACCTCCAGCACGGTACCGGAACCGGCTTCAAGTTCGCCGAGTACTCCGGCGGCGCCTTGCTCCATTCCATCCGCCAGGCCCTTCATCACTTCTCCGACGAGGGCGTCTGGAACCGTATTCAGCTCAATGGGATGGCCAAGGATTTTTCCTGGAACACTTCCGCCGCTGAATATGCGAAACTATATGAAGCTGCGATCGCAGCGCGAAACCAAAACGCAGTTCCAACATCTAATTGACTCAGGAAAGCGGCTGCCGCTTGCAGCCGGTCGAGGAAACAACAACTTATGGCTGATAACATTCTCACGGTGAACGACGGAAATTTCGAGTCCGAGGTGCTGACGGCCAGCAAGGCTCAGCCCGTCATGGTCGACTTCTGGGCGGAGTGGTGCCGTCCCTGTCACATGCTCGCACCCACCGTTGCTGAAATTGCTCAGGACTACGCAGGCAAGCTCAAGGTGACCAAGTTGAACGTCGATGAGGCCATGAACTCCGCTGGCCGTTTCAACATCCGTGGCATCCCCACGCTGCTCGTCTTCAAAGACGGTCAGGTGGTCGAGCAGATCGTTGGCGCTGTTCCCAAGGACCAGATCACCAAGGCCATCGATCGCCACGTCGGTTAAATTCTTCGCTAGTCAATCCAGAGGCGTCTCCCCAGGGAGGCGCCTCTTTTTTTGCGCGAAGCAAAAACACCTGTCATCGTGAGCAGCGCTCTCCGCTCTCCGACTTCAGGACGCCTACATCTTGCCTCGAATCCTCCCTTCCCTCCGCTCCCCTCAGAGTCCTCTGTGGTAATTCTCCCTGTTTTCTCTCTGATGACACGCCGCACACTTTGCGCCAAACTATCGACTCGATGACCGCACAACAAGACATCACCCGCTGCACCTGGGCCAGCAACCCCCTCAACACCAAATACCACGACGAAGAATGGGGCGTTCCCGTCCACGATGATCGCGTCTGGTTCGAATTCCTCATCCTTGAAGGCGCGCAAGCCGGCCTCAGCTGGGACACCATCCTCCAGAAGCGCGAACGCTATCGCCAGCTCCTTAGTGGTTTCGATCCCGCGGAAGTCGCGCGCTACGACGCCAAAAAAACGCGCTCCCTCCTCCGCGATCCCGGCATCGTCCGTAACCGTCTCAAAATCCAATCCACTGTCACCAACGCCAAGGCTTTCCTCCAGGTGCAGAAAGAATTTGGCTCCTTCGACAAGTTCATCTGGAACTTCGTGGGCGGCGCTCCTATCCAGAATCGCTGGACCGGTCACAAACATCTCCCGGCAAAGACCGATCTCTCCATCAAACTCAGCAAGGAATTGCTCAAGCGCGGATTTCGCTTCGTCGGCCCCACCATTTGCTACGCCTTCATGCAAGCCACCGGCCTCGTCAACGACCACCTCACCTCCTGCTTCCGCCACAAGCCGCTCTCGCGTTCCTGACGAACGCCCACACTGCCGCACTGTGCTCATGCGGGTTTGGCCTCTGCCGCCTTGCTGGCGCCGGCATTTTGCGGGCTTCTCGCGCGTTGGAAACAGGACGACACGCTTGCGGCGCGTTCCTGCTTTTGCTACGTTGTTAGGAGAGCGGGCGTCGTACAATGGCAGTATAGAAGCTTCCCAAGCTTCGGACGTGGGTTCGATTCCCATCGCCCGCTCCATAACTCCTGATGATTCGATTGCCTTTCCGCCTGGAAGTTGCTGAAAATCGCCCTATAAACTGAGGGTTTTGTTCTAAGGATGTTCCAAAGCTCTCGCAATTGTTCTAAGCCACATACGCCCAATTCTGGCCGCTCGTCTGACGTCGGCATAGATATAGTTCGTCGTGAAGATTCTCGAACTGTTGTTGCTTCATAATAAGTGGAGGCACACCGCGAATAGTGGAAGTTACGCGCAGGCAACCACCTAGTCGCTCAGACTCAATCAGATCGCCTCTGAGTTCGAGAAAGTCCTTTCTAACTTAACATCGCTGATCCGGGCAGACCTTGTCACAACCAAACGCCTCTCAAACGCTCCAGCCACGGTTTTGATCTTTTCGAAAGCCGATAAAGAAGCCACCACCAGCCAACCTTCTCCGACCTCATCATGTAAGTGAGGAGGTACGTGTCCTAAGTTTCCGTCGATCCACCACACGCTTTTGACCATTACTTCACCACTAGGGGCAAGCCATTCGAAGAGGCCGTCCCCTGGATGCCAGCCACTCGCGTACGCTAAGCGGGCGGCGTGGGACTGGGAACGTGCAGATAACAATTTCGCAGGGTGAGTGCCCATCCAGTTCGACTTCGTTCGCCGGGGCGGTGTCCGCGGAGAGACCGGCATACTTGCACGCCGTCAGGACTCACTTTCCGGGTCGTCATCGCGCTTTATCAAATGCGGCCGGCTTCGCTCGCGCTTAGAGGATTCGAGGCCCCACTGGATTAATTTGCTGATGTAACGCTGGTGCTCTGAGACGCTGAGGCTCTTCGGTGGTTCGGGCGGTGGCTCGTCGGGTTCAAAGGGTTCATTCGGATCGTCATCCTCTGAGCGAACGGGTGGCATTGTCCTGCCAGGAGGTAGTTCTCCTCCGTTCCCGTGCATCTCCAGTGCCGTTTCGCAGCGGCTAATGTAATTCCACGGTACTCCGCGGGATGGGTCCTCCCACGTCAATCCAATCACGGGGTACGGACCCAATTCGTGCTCTTGCCAGATCACTTCCAACTGCATTTCCGGTGGAGGCTCACCGCAAATCTTCACGATGTGTTTGATGGCTGATTTACCTTCAGCTTCTATCCATTCTGAGTCCGCGCCGGGGGTTCCAAACTCGCCTACGATCTCTGACGGCATTGGGCCTCCGTTTTTGGGCGCCTCTCGTAGCGATAGTTGGCCCACCGTGATTTCCCAGAACGGTACTTATGAAACGTTCTTGAGACTTTACACCTTTGGGCCAAACGGGGTTGTTTAGAGGCTGCAAAGTCTTCTGCTCCAGATCTATGTAGCCGAGATCATATTCCGTAAAACTAACCAGCCAAATACCGTCGTCGACTTCTTTGATGCCTACGGCTTGTCCCGCCGCAAGAGAAGTGCTGAGATTGATTTTCTTCTTGTAAATACAGATTCTTCCGCAGCAGGTGACAAGAGCGGTGCGATATCGAGAGCTTTATGGGGGACCCTCCAGTAAGTATCAGACTCCCCGACTATCAATATGGTCCAACCCATGTAGCCTCGCCAGTAGGAAGCTGAACGCCAACCTGGCAATTAGCGAAGTCCGCGAATTCACGAACGATTGGCGACCACGCGACACCCAGCCTGAATGTTTTCAGTGGATTAGATGTGGTCCTCACAATGCACTGAAACGGGATAAGGAGGATTAAATGACACAACCAGGAGCAGCAGTCCAACCTGCACGAGAGATATCGGATCAAAAATCTGAACCCGCAAATCTCGTCGAACGAATGAACAACCTCTATGACCATATTGCGAAACGTGCTTTTGAGATTTTCGATGGCGACGGCCGGCCCCTTGGTCGCGACCTAGCTCATTGGCTTCAGGCCGAGTTGGAATTGCTCCACCCGCTTCACATTGAACTCTTGGAATCGCCGGAGGCCCTACATCTGCATGCAGAAGTACCGGGGTTCAAGGCAGAGCAGTTGAACATCAACGTGGAACCTCAGCGCGTAACGATTACGGGTGAACGGGAAAGCAAGGAAGAGTCCAAGACTCAAAAGGTTATCTATTCGGAGACTTGTTCGAATCAGATACTTCGGGTCATCGATCTTCCGGCCCCAGTAGATATCGACAAAGCGAAGGCTACGCTGAAGGACGGCAGGTTGGATCTGGACCTGCCCAAGGCCGCCCCAGCCAAGACAGTCAAAGTCGAAACCAAGGTGTGACGCCGAGCCTGTCGTCGGCAGTGCCACCAGACAAAAGGCAAATCCCGAGATGCTGCAGTGGCGAAACTGCAAGACGCTGCATGTACTACTGGTTCGCAAATGACTAGCTTTTGCCTACTGATGCTGGCGCCGTCGGTGTGGAAGTGGATACGCCGTTTGGGCGGGCCAGGCCTCATCCTCCTCGGTATTCTCGACAACACGCCTTTCGTCTCTGCACCGCCGGGAAGCATGGACGTATTTGTGATCCTGCTCTCGGCACATCGACACGAATGGTGGGCCTATTACGCCTTGATGGCTACCGCTGGAGAAGTTCTGGGCGGCTATTTGACCTACCGGCTGGCGGAAAAAGGCGGCGAAAAAACACTGGAAAGGAAGATTGGCAAACAGGCTGCAGTAAGAATCTACAAACAGTTCGAGAAACGCGGCTTCCTTACCGTGTTTATTGGTTCGCTTCTACCTCCACCTTTCCCGTTCACCTCTGTGCTGATGGCCGCTGGGATCATGCAGTACCCGCGCCAGGAATTCTTGCCAGCACTGACAGCCGGGCGGTGGATCCGGTTCTTTCTGGTGGCTTTTGTGGGTCGAGGTTACGGCCGCGAAATGATCGAGTTCTTTACAAGGCACTACCGATCGGCGACGCTTGCCTTGATCGTTGTGGCGGTGATGGCTGGGATTGACGCCCTAGTTTACTTTAAATGGTACCGACCTAAAGTACAACGTAAAGAACGCGCAGGGAGCGAGCAAGTCGAAGAGTTCCCGGTCCGTGGGCCTCAGCCGCGAGGCGGACGTAATGCCTGACTCGAGACGTCCTGGTGCCATCGTTCCCTTCTAGGAAGGAATACCCCGCAGCAACTAATGATTCTTCAAGCAAGAGTCTGTTGGTACTGGCCAAATGCGCTCTGCATTTGCCATGTTGGAAAAGGTCACTGAAAAAAGCGACGGTGAAGCAGCCAATCGGGTAAGACAAGCATGGTTCGCTGAGCTGGACTTAATGGGTGTACCACCGCGATGCGATGGCTCTTGACAGGCATGGCTTCAGATCTTCTTGCCTAAGCGCGCTCTCGTGAACCGCCCGTCGGAGTCTCACGAACTTCGCGAATTCGCGAAGACAGATCGGCTCTGTCGGTCTGCAAGTCCATATCCTTCGACAGAGTTACAAGTTGGCGGCCATCTTGCATCGAGAGAACTTGTCCTGCTGTCCAAGGAGACCGAACAGAAAGGAAGTCACCCAACATGGACAGGATACTGGCGGTAGTTTTCGATTCGGAAAGCAAAGCGTGTCTGGCCCAGAAGGCACTTCTGGAACTGGAGAAACAGGGAAGTATTGTGGTTTATGCCGACGCACTGGTTGTGAAGAGTGCAGACGGAACTACGACTCTCAAGCAAACTCATGACCCGGGACCACTGGGTATGCTGCTTGGAACCACATTGGGAAGCGTCATCGGTCTTCTCGGTGGGCTCCCTGGCATTGCGATTGGTAGTGCGGTGGGCTTCGTTGTTGGCAGCGCGATGGATCTGAATAACGTAAGGGTTGCCGGCGATTTCATCGATGACGTCTGCAAGGAACTGCGGCCGAATAGATCCGCAGTTGTCGCGGAGATCCAGGAAGACTGGACGACTCCCGTCGACGCTCGCATGGAAGCACTCGGCGGGTTTGTCTTCCGGCGAGCCCTGTCCGATGTGAAGCACGCAGCTGATGACGAGGACATGGCCGCGTTGAGAGCGGATCTGGCGCAATTGAAAGCGGAACGCGCCCAGGCTCGTCTTGACCGAAAAACAAAACTCGACGAGAAGATCAACCAGCTGGAATGCAAGATCCAAGGTCAGCTGGAGAAAGCCAAGGCGCGGCGCGAGGCTGCGGAACAAGAGACGAAAGCTAAAGTCGAACTCCTAAAGGCCAGGGCCGCCACTTTGAAAGCCAAAACGGTCGAGACGCACCGTTACAACTGAAGTGCGACAGATTGGCGTTTTCTGCCCGGGCCTCAGGTGGGGCGGAAAGTACCCAGTTTCATCTAGCATAATGCCGAGGAGGAGAAGCGATGAATACCGCCACAGTGAAAACCCAAGCGAAGTTTCAAAACATCTTGTTTGCAACGGATTTCTCCGAAGCCGCCGCGCACGCCATCCCGTACGTCAAGAAAATTGCCCAGGCTTTTAACGCCAATCTCGTCGCTCTACACGTGCGCCCGCCCGTGGTGACTACCACGACCCCGCCGCTTACTTGGGCTAACGATATCGAAGTCAACAAGAGCGAGGACGAAAGAAAGCGCCACGAACTTCTCAATATCTTTGCTGGAATCCGCACCAACGCACTCATTGAAGTGGGGGACGTGCAGGCCTGTCTAAGGGCCGCGATCGACACAAACCACACGGATCTAGTGGTAATAGGGACTCGGGGAAGCAACGGACTCGGGAAGTTTCTATTGGGTTCGGTTGCAGAGGAGATTTTCCGGACCGTTAGCTGCCCTGTGCTGACAGTTGGGCCTTGTTCGCATGAAGCTACGGGAGACCTTCGCGAAATCTTGTACGCTACTGACATTAACCCTGCATCGCGAGGCGCCGCTCCCTATGCGATTGCGCTTGCGAAGGCATTTCAATCGCGCCTTACTCTGCTGCACGTGGCTCCGGAGCAGGACCCCGAAGATCTGGTTTCACCCGTCAATGTTCGACCATCATTGGAACAGGCAATGAGCGAACTTATTCCCGCCGATGACGCCGCTCAGTGCAGGCTCGGGTATTTAGTGAAATGCGGCGACCCCGGGGAGAAAATCCTGGAAGTCGCCCATTTGGGAGAAGCGGACCTAATTGTCCTTGGCGCCCGACCGGAGAAAGAGATAGCGGCAGCGCATCTACGCGGCGCGGTAGTTCACAAAGTGGTGTCACAGGCGGAGTGCCCGGTACTGACCATTCGCCACTTCTGATCGCCACGGTCTTCAAGCTTTCAGAAAAAGGACTTATACAGGGAGGAGCCCATGGTCGCGTGATCACGACTGTGCTCCTGTCTGATTTCGCTTCGATTCATCGAAAAACGTCGAGCACCCTTGTACAGGATTTCGCCAAACGGCGAATTCTCGCCACTCCGTCGTTCCCCGAAAGAGCACGTTTCGCGCAGATTAGCTGTGGCGCCTTGATTGCACACTATTGAAGTCAGATAGTCCCGGAAAGAGCCGCACTCAAGATTCAGAGAGCAGTCTTTGGGTCCTAAGAGCACATTTGGTTCGCAATAGTGCGACGGCTGGGAAGGAGTGTCATGAGTCGGATAGATGTTTCGAGCCCGCCACTGCGCATACCACAAACCTTAAGTTTCCCTGATCCCGATTCGATCAGTGCCAACGGTGTCACCGAAATGGACGGAGAAACACCGTTTGAGACCGGACTTCTAAGTATCGTAGGCAAGAGCCCGGCCCTTTGCGAAGTGCTGCAACTGGTTGAGATGGTGGCCCCAAGCGATTCAACCGTACTGTTGCTGGGCGAGACAGGCACCGGCAAGGAACTGATTGCACATGCCATTCATAACCGTAGCCACCGGACGAAGCAGGCTTTTGTGAAAGTCAATTGCGCTGCCATTCCCGGTGGTCTGCTTGAAAGCGAACTCTTTGGGCACGAACGCGGTGCCTTCACCGGTGCTGTCACTCAGACAATTGGTCGGCTGGAACTCGCAGATCAAGGCTCATTGTTTCTCGATGAAATTGGCGACATCCCGTTAGAACTTCAACCGAAACTCCTTCGTGTCTTACAGGACAGGGAGTTCGAGCGATTGGGCAGCACAAGGACGAGGAAAGTCGATTTGCGCGTCGTGGCCGCGACGAATCGCGCCTTGGAAGAAATGGTCGTGGAGAGGCAGTTCCGACTTGATCTCTACTACCGCCTGAACGTGTTCCCGATTTCCATCCCGCCCCTCCGTGAACGTCCGGAAGATATTCCTCGGCTCGTGAGGTACTTTGTTCAGCAATTCTCTCGCAGGATGAACAAGACCGTTGGTGCGATTTCTCTAGAGGCCATGAAGGCATTGACTCAATATTCATGGCCAGGAAACGTCCGCGAGCTGCAAAATGTGATCGAACGCTCTGTGGTCGTCTATGAAAAGGGTGACCTTTCAATCAATAAAAACTGGCTTTCGGGCGAACTCCTTCAATTCCAACCGGCGGGAGAGATGTCCTTTCGAAAATCTCCGATGGAAGAACGAGAAATGATTGGAGCTGCGTTGGCGGAAACTCGAGGCCGCGTTTCAGGACCATCGGGAGCCGCCGCGAAGCTGGGTATTCCACCATCCACCCTGGAATCGAAGATCCGATCGATGAATATCGACAAATATCGCTTCAAGATTTCCAGCTCACGCACCCATTTACGAACCCTAAACAGGTTTCCACAGACTTCGCGAATTTGCAGAGTGACCGCAGCCGTGTGCCCAGTCCAAGCGTCCTGACGGAACTCACTTTGCATTTGTGCATTCAAGCAACGATCCATTCGAAGCGAGAACTGCTTGGCGGCAGGAGGAGAAAACTGTGACTTATATGACTCATCCGCACCCACAAAAGCATGGCGAGCTCGTCTGCAGTGTTTGTGGCAAGTTTTCAGAGAAGCTCATTTGCGGTGCATGTGCAGACAAGATCCGAGCAGAGGCACTGGCGAAGAAGAAACAACAAGAGAAGGGCCAGTAGGGCCAAGGCTACCGTGCACGCCACCTTATTGACACCGAAACGCTCCCGTCGTTTCGCAATTGCTTTTTGCGAGTTTCGCGAATTCATGACAGGAATGCCATCGCATGATGCCTATGCCCAAGTGTTCTCAAGGGGTTGAGTATGGTTCCCAGACTGCTTCGGGTTAGTGTTAGAAACTCTTGGTAGTTCAGATTTCGCGAGAGGAGAGCCGATAATGTTCGGGCCGATTGAAGTCCTGGTAGTGAAAGCCACGCCGGAAATGCTTCACAACTGGGGATGGTTCCTCGTATTCGGGATCGTACTGCTGTTGCTTGGCGTAGCTGCAATTGTTCGGTCCTTCGCCGCCACGGTGGCCTCGATGGTGTTCTTTGGATGGTTACTTGTCTTTGGGGCTGCCGTCGAATTAGCTCATGCTTTCATGGTCGGAAACTGGGCGGGTTTCTCTTTGCATCTGCTGGTCGCAATTCTTTTCGGCGTCGCTGGCGTTGCCATGCTGGTGAGACCTGTGACGAGCGCTGAGGCAGTCACACTATTCATGTCAATGCTCTTTTTGATTAGTGGGCTTTACCAGTTTATTTCCGCCCTGTGGACCCATTTACCCGGCTGGGGTTGGCATGCCCTAAACGGGATTATTGCCACAATTCTGGGCGGCCTGCTCCTCGCACAGTGGCCGGTATCGGGTCTTTGGGTCATCGGTCTCTTCATTGGAATTGACCTGATTTTCTACGGTTGGGTCTGGATCGCGCTTGCTCTCAGTCTCCGGAAGTTGTGAGCGCAAGGACCGGGTTTTAGTCGCAGGAGCAGTTATATTATGAAGATCCCACTACTGATTGCGGGCACCGTTGCAGGGTGCCTTTTCTTGGCAGTTCCGAACAACACCGAGGTCCCGGGTCCACAGGATTTCCGCAGGCTGTATGGGGAACCTACAATGGAACGCTTCGCTGCGGCCTCCGGAGTCACCGTAACTGTCGAGTACGGACCGGATCGCCTGGCTTGCCAGTTGCTAATTGAATCTGAACGCCTGCTTTTTGAAGTGAGGAATCCACTTCCCCCCATGTCTTCGGAAAGTGTATCCCAGATTCTTCAAGTCGTCGTGCCTGCAGACACGAGGGGCAAACAGATCGCCACAGAGAAACTTCAGGTGGAAGGCAACCAACTTCTCCGGACGGACTACGAAAACGTATCCATCCGGCGAGTCTGCAGCGTCTATGCGTGCGGTCCTTCGAGTGAAAATCAAGACCTTGCTACTGTGGTTGTTTTCAAACGGGCGTCATGTCCGAAACATATTGAATAGAAGGCTATCAGCGGCTTACGTATTGGACGTAGCCTGCGACAAAGAAGGTGGGCCTTGTGACACATAATATCGAGTTAAGACCAACGGAACCGGCGCGAGCGAACACTCAAATCGGTCTCCAGCGTATTCTGTTAGCAACCGATTTCTCACCCGTGGCAGACGCGGCCTTTGCGTATGCGGCAGCGATTGCGGAGTGTTACCATGCGAAACTCCATGTGGCGCATGTGATCAACCTTGAACCTTTCGAACGGACAGATTCCGAATGCACACCCGCAATACTCAAGCAAGCCCGCGAGCAAGCAGAACAGAAAATACTCTACCTGTTGGGAACGCGGCCTCTACCCACGGCTGCTTATGAAACCATCGTCGCTGAGGGTGCGGTCCCAGAGGTCCTCATCGGCTTGCTTCGTCGGAATCGCATTGACTTGGCCGTTTTAGGAACACATGGCCGCCGAGCCCTCAAGAAGTTGTTGTTAGGCTCAATGGCTGAAGAGATCCTCCGCATGGCTCAATGCCCAGTTCTGATCGTAGGACCCCAATCTGCTTCAGTTCCCGCCAGTGTGGAACTGCATCATGTTCTATACCTGTTGCGGTTTGAGCCCGACTCAAGTGAGGCCGCGAAGTACGCGGTTTCGTTGGCCGAGCGCTTTGCCGCCCGCTTGACGGTAATGAACGTGAACGAGGATGCGCCCCTGTCCGCAGCCCATGAGGAGAAGCGGGAGGGTATCACGGAACCATTTAAATTCTGGGTAGAGGACCACGTCGCCGAGGGTTCCAGGTTGCGCAACCATGTTTGCTTCGAACGAGGGTTTGGCCCTCCGTCGGAAGCAATTCTTAATTTTGTTTCAAAGGCAGGTGTGGACTTGATAGTGATGACAGTAGAACGCGTGGATGGGGTCATCGCTGCGCATCTTCCGATGCCGGATGCGGCGTACCAGTTAATCACACGAGCGCCTTGCCCTGTACTCACGATTTGTTGATGCTGGCCCTGTCGGAGCCTGCTGTGTGCCTTAGGCTGTGCTCACCGCAAGCGTGGATCCGGAGATCCGCCGGAATAGGCAGGCAATGACCGGCTTTCCGTCCTATAATGGGCCATAACCTACGACACTCCCGACTCGTATCAGGCGTCGTTAACTCATGGATTGGGACGAAGCGACTACCGGAGCCGCTGCTGGACAGGCACAAACCAGCAAATCGCATGCGGCCATTGCCGACTGGGGCACGGTGTCCCCCGAGGAACTTCGCGTGGTCGTTGATACCATCCCCGCTCTGGTGCATACGGCGAGTCCAGACGGAAATTTCGATTTCTTCAATCGAAAGTGGTTGGAATATGTGGGTGTCCCAATGGAAGCGCTGCTCGGATCGGGCTGGACGAACGTGATCCATCCGGAAGATGTGGACAGACTCGCGGCGCATTGGCGTGCAGGCTTGGCCACTGGTGAAATCCGTGAATACGAAGCACGTGTCCGGCGCGCCGATGGTGTATACCGCACTATGCTGCATCGCACCGTAGCACTGGTCGACAAAAGTGGGAAAATCGTGAAATGGTACGGAAGCAGCTTCGACATTGAGGATCGAAAGCGGGCGGAAGACAGTCTTCAGAGTGCTCTTGACGAGGTCCGGAAGCTAAAAGACCAACTCCATAAAGAAAATATTGCTTTGCGCGATGAAATCGATAAAGCCTCGATGTTCGAGGAGATTGTCGGCAATTCCCCGGCGTTGCAAGTGGTTCTGTCTCGAGTATCCAAAGTCGCCCCGACAGACTCGACTGTGCTAATCACCGGTGAAACCGGAACGGGCAAAGAACTCATTGCTCGTGCCATCCACAAACGCTCCCACCGCGCCTCGCGGGCATTTGTGAGCGTGAACTGCGCCGTTATCCCTCGCGACTTGATTGCCTCCGAATTGTTCGGACATGAGAAGGGCGCTTTTACCGGCGCCATGCAGCAACGTTTAGGACGATTTGAAATGGCCGCGGGGGGTACCATTTTCCTCGACGAAGTGGGAGAGCTTCCCGTCGAGACCCAAATCGCTCTTTTGCGTGTTCTGCAGGAGCACGAGTTTGAGCGTGTGGGAGGAACCCGATCCATCCAGACGGATGTCCGTGTGATTGCGGCGACCAACCGTGACCTGCGGGCGGCTATTGCTGCAGGCATCTTTCGCAGCGACCTCTTTTATCGGCTCAATGTCTTTCCCATTGACATTCCTCCTCTGCGGGAGAGGCAGGAGGACATTCCTGTGCTCATTGCATATTTCATGGATCGATATGCAAGGAAGGCGGGGAGAAACATAACGGGAATGAGCAAGAAGAGCCTGGAATTGCTGCGTTCATACTCGTGGCCAGGCAACATTCGTGAGCTGCAAAATCTCATTGAGCGCTCGGTAATTCTCTGCGAGTCCGAGAACCTCTCCATCGACGAAAGCTGGCTTTCACTGCAGCACCCCGCCAAGGAAGTGTCAAACCAGTTCGAACTGTCACAAAGGCTTGAGGCTGAAGAGCGAGAGGCCATCGAGGCCGCGTTGCGCGAGTGCCACGGCCGAGTCTCAGGGCCGTTAGGAGCAGCGGTCAAGCTTGGCATGCCTAGGTCAACCCTGGAGTCAAAGATCCGCTCACTCAACATCGTCAAGAATCGGTTCAGAGACCTGTCTTAACGCCCTCGTTCACTGCACCCACAAGAACGTCGAAGAGTCTGTACAGTATGTCGCCAAATGGCGAACTTTCGACATTCGCTGATGAATACAAACGCTCGCAATTGCAACGGCTTGGACTGTGGCGGCCGGGTTGCATTTGCATAAGTCCGAGCGGTTGAGAAAGAGAAACCATGTTGAGAATCCAAAGATCGGCGAACGGCCACGTGGTTTTTGCGTTAAGCGGCCGCATTGAGGTTGAAGACTTAGCGGAGCTAGAGCGGCTTTTTCTACTAGAGAACACGAACCGCCACTTGGTCCTCGATCTGGAAGACGTAACGCTGGTTGCCCGGGACGCCGTGGAATTTCTGGCCAGGTGCGAAGCGGAGAATATTATTCTCAAAAACTGCCCGGCCTATATTCGTGAGTGGATTGGGAACCCCAAGGGAACCCAGTGAAAAGCAGGAACACGAATTCGAAGGGATTGTCGGGCAGGGGCTCATTATGAAGACACTCAGCACCTTAATCTTAGCAATCGGCGTCGCGGTGCCCTCCGTGGCGCAAACCCGCCCCGAGCCATCGACTTTCTTCAAGGAGTATATCGGCCTGAAGGACGACGAGATCGCGAGCATCGAGGGTGGCAAGCCGGTCGCGAAGGTCCTTTCGACGCAAATGCCATCGGAGGTCGCCGTATTCGGCGCGATCCGCATTAGTGCTTCGCCCGAGGAGTTTCTGAAGGCCGTGGAAACTCTAGATTACCTTCAAAATTCGCCCAGCTACTTGGCCGTTCGGCAAATCAGCTCCCCACCGAAGCAGTCTGATTTCGAAGGTTTTGTTTTGGAGGACCAGGACATCAAGGACTTACAGAATTGCAGGCCGGGCAAGTGTCAGCTGCAACTGCCAGTCGAATCAATGGAAGAATTTCAGAATGCGGTGGACTGGTCTGCGGCGGACGCCTCCGCACAGGTGAACAGGCTAGCGCAAAAGATGGCTCTGCAAGAGATGATCAATTACCAACAGAATGGCAACAGCGCCTTGGGAGCCTATTCCGACAAGGATCAGCCGGCATCCGTCATTAGACAATTCGAGACACTCTTGCGCCAGTCGTCTCCGCTGTCGCACTACCTTCCTGATCTCGAGCAGTACTTGATCGGCTACCCACAAGTTCAACTCCCTGATGCACAAGACGTTTTCTATTGGGAAAAGGTGAAGTTTGGACTGAAACCGACACTACGAATGAATCACGCAATCATCTATCGCGTCCCAAAACCGTCACAGCAGATCAACGCAATTGCGATTAAGCAGCTTTACGCCAGCCATTATTTTCAAACCGCGCTCGACGTATCTGTGTGTGCAAAGGACAACACTCGACAGCAGGACACGGGGTTTTACCTGATCACGATCAAGGCGTCGCGCCAGGCGGGTTTGACCGGACCTAAAGGCTCTGTCATCAGGAAGGCAGCGGTTTCGAGGACTTGTTCCTCGCTTGAGAAATCTCTAGCACACATAAAGCGAATTCTCGAGAGCGGCCAGGGAAGCGCGGCTCGCGGCAACCAGAGGCTCCAAATGACTCGTGCCGGGAATCTAACGACCGATCACTAAAGAGGTGAAGTCATGGCCCACAAGATGAGCAAGAAATCCGCAGCGTCATTCTGGTTTGAAGGCGACATAAAGCAGTGCGCGTTGGGAAACGAGCTCTACCGCAGAGTCGTTTTCACGGGATCACACAGTCAATTGGTTGTGATGAATATCTCGAAAGGGGAGAAAACCGAGGAAGAGCCAAAGGATGCCGACGCGTTCGTATTCATCACCAAGGGCAAGGGGAAATCAGTCTTGGAGAATCGGTCACGGGACGTCGGCAAACACGACTTGGTCTTTGTGCCGGCCGGGAAGGTACATAGCTTGCTCAATTCGTCTCACCGCGGCCTAAAAGCCATCGTCGTCTATTCGCCCCCAGTTTTTGCCGAAGGCGAAATCCAGAAAACGCGTGACGAATTGTCTCCCGAGAAGAAGCTTGCCCTTGAACGGGCATGGGAACAATAGGAACCGCGGTCTCGCTTACCACGGTGGTGAGTATCTTCGGAACGTTGCACTAAAGAATCGAAAGTGAAAGGAGACGAATGATGGGAACTCTCGCTGATATGTTTCGGGCTGGTCTCGAAGAAGTTCGGAAATCATGGAGCTGGTTTCTGGTCCTTGGAATCCTGTTGGTCGCGCTCGGAGTGGTGTGCATCGGAACTTCCCAAACCGCAACGACGGTGTCAATTTTGGTTCTTGGGTGGATTCTCGCTATTAGCGGCGTAGCGTGGCTCGTAAATGCATTGCGCGTTTCGAGTTGGGGAGGATTCTTTTTGTATTTGCTCAACGCGATTATCCGCGGCTTTGTAGGATATCTCTTGATCCGCCACCCACACGCGGGCGCCGAGGGAATCACGCTGCTTGTGGCCTCCCTCTTCGTCGTCGGAGGATTGTTTCGTACCGTGGGAGCCAGCGTCATCCGTTTCCCCACCTGGAGCTGGGCGGCCTTTGCTGGTATTTGCTCTGTCGTCTTGGGCTTCCTGCTTCTGATCTACTGGCCGTCGGCTAGTACCTACTTCATTGGCTTGGCCATTGGGATTGACTTGGTGTTGGACGGTGCGACCCTGGTTGGCTTCGCTGCGGCAATTCACAGTCTGCCCAAACTGAGCTCCAGAACTGCCTAGCCGCACGCACTGGCTCTGGGTGAAAAACCCACGCCGGAGAACCAATATGCTTTCAGCAGACGATAGCGTCCGCAGCATCGTGAGCACGGCAGCGAACGGTTGCCAGTCGAAATTGCTTATGAACGGAGAATCCTCAATTCGGTGCACGGCCCTGAGGCACTTCTGGATCTCCTTAGCATTCTTTTGCTGTGGGAGGCTCGTGCCCTGTTGCGGTCAGGTTCAGACAAACCGAGATGTTGCCGTCTACCGTCAGGACTTCGAACAGGCGACCTTCACAACAGTCCCAGGGGCACTATCTACAGCCATTGTTCCGCCAGCGACCGCAGCGTTTTCTAACTTCGTGTTTCGACCGGCGGGCTTTGGATCTGGAGCCGACGCCTACCGTTATCACTACGAGGTGGCGCTCGCGGACAACATCAATGGTAAGTGCTTGCGCAAGTTGATCGTCCCTGCCATCTCAGGGAAGCGCGACACTTACGATACTGACAGGCAGGGCACCTTCTTTCAACGCCTGGCGCGAGCAAGCCGTCACAGTCTGCACTACGACTCTCGCTCCAGGCAATTTAATTGGTCTGGCTTACCGAGCTCCGCGTTTTCCGCCGCTCTTTCGAACCTGTACCAGCCCCCTCGACAAAGAACTCTCTGGGCAACGACGAAACGAACTGGAACCAACAGTCTCGGATACTGGTTCGCGGATGTTGCTTGGGAATTTGACCTCACCTGTAAGGCCCGCTTGGCCTTGAAAGCCTTTCACGGGAACTGTCTTCATCCCTCTCAACGCTGAAACAACGACACCGTTGAATACAGAGGTTCCAAATGCTTCCTCTAATCCAAAGTGGTTATTTGACACTCGCCTCGCTCAGTCAGAAAGCGATGATCGCAAGCTCAATCACCGACGTGCTTTTCCCCCAAATCTCTCCGAAGGCTGAATTCGGACTGGTTCTGTTTTTCTTTCTGTTTCCAGTCACATGGGCGGCAGGACTAGCGGTCGTGGCAGCTGTTGAGGATGTGAGATCAGCTCTTGGCAAAAGCAAGTCTGAGCCTCGGCGATAAAATCCCCAATTGATACTGAATACAAGGAGAAACGCAATGAGCAACTTGATCCTGATCGAATTAACAACCAATTCCAAAGATGGCGCGGGGAAGGCCCTCGGTACAGTGAGACGACTCGATCATGAGCACTGGATTGAGCTGATCGATTACGCTGTCATCAGCAAGGATGAAAGGGGTCGAACCACGCTCCGTGAGTTAGATGACGAACATGCCGAGAAAATCTCAGCCGCAGCCGCTGGCGTCGCAGGAGCCATCGCGGGCGGGGGTTTCGGAGGGCCAGCGGGCGGTGTCGCCGGAGCGGCCGTGGGCGCGGCGCTTGGAGCTGGGAGCATTCGTCTCACGGAGAGGTTGGTTCGCGACAAATCGTTACAGGATATTTCAGGCAGCCTTACAAACGACAGTTCAACGCTGGCTGTTGTCGTCGAAGAGCGTTACGCTGAGCGACTTGAGGAGGAACTTCAGAGCCTCGGCAGGGTTGTTCAAAGGGAAATGAAGCGTGCAGAGCACGAGGCGGAACTGAACGCGTATATCGCTCGCTCGAAAGCGGAAATCGAGTCCCTCCAGACCAGCATCAAGACGCAACTCGCAAATGCAAAATCAACTACCCAGGCAGAAAGACTCAAGATCGAAGGCGAAGTCGCTACCGCTCGAGCAGAACTCGATTTCAAACGAGAAAAACTCGAGGACTACATGAAGATGGCAATCTCCGATTTGAAGTCGGACGTCCGTGAAATGCAGTCCAGGCTGGAATTAACTGGCCGAGCCGCGAAAGACGGAATTGCGTCGAGCCTCGACAATGTTCACCGACAGATGAATCATTTGAATGACGAGCTGCAACAGATCATCGAAGACCAGATCGAAGCGCTGGAAGAAGAGGCCTCCGAACTGAAGATGAAAGCGGCCCAGGCAAGCGGCGACGCAAAGATCGCTATTGAGAATCATCTTTTCACAGTTCAAGCACGCCTTCGGCGCAAGCGCACAAAAATGCGCGTTAGCTTAGTCGACCGTTTGCTGCAGACGAAGCAGTGGTTCCAGATTCTCCATGTCCGCGCTGCTCTGGCGAAAGCCGACGTTCGTGACAAACTGGAAAGCGGCATCACAGCCGCTCAGCATACCTTTGCTGAACTTAAGGCAAACATGCACGCCCGAAAGCAGGAGGACGCGCGGGCTTGGAAAGATATTCGGGCGGGCTTCAACAAAGCCTGGCAAGACGTAGCGGACGCGTTTGATCAGGCCAGGCGAGAGAGAGGCTAGTCGCGAGTTTCCGGTATCTCTGGTAGTCCAAATATGCCGACACACAGTGGAGGGAGCGTGAGATCTATGCGAGCAGACAAATCATCGCCGTCCCGGCGCGATCGAGGCGACAAACCAAGCGAAGAGGAAAAACGCCGGCGCATGCAGTTCAGCGTGGGCTATCTGGTAACCAGCTT
>Ga0335071_10002153_pt1 | contig 21201 bp, 21 predicted proteins | sample Lox_Sample_15_FD_206724 | JGI IMG/M metagenome (GOLD analysis project Ga0335071, IMG submission 206724) | Soil microbial communities from Loxahatchee National Wildlife Refuge, Florida, United States - Lox_Sample_1.5 | ecosystem: Environmental > Terrestrial > Soil > Wetlands | place: USA...
GTCTGATTTTCCTGTCGTTTTAGAAGTTTTCCCCAAACCCACGGATGTGGTTTGGGTAATTCTGTTCTCTCTCTCTCTCTCTCTCTCTATCTCTCTGGGTACTTCAAGCATGATTACTGCGTGTTCTGTGAAGCCCAACCGGCGTGTGGACGGGATCCGATCCCCGGCCTGACGCGCGGCTATTCAGCGTTGTGACCGAAGCCGCGCGTAGGTTGACTTGATAAGCTCGTCAAGCGCGGTTGCCGCGTCCTTGTTGAGATTTGGGTCGTCGCGCAGAATCGAGGAGATTTGGGCAAGCGGACTCGCGTTGCCGAAACCCTTTTGTGGCACTCGCATGAAGCGATCGGCCGACAGGCCAAGCCAATGTGTCAGGGCGGTAAGACTGTCCACGTCGGGACGCTTCCCCTGGGTGAGCCGGGTCAGCGTCGAGGCGCTAACCCCAGATTGGGCGGACACATCCTTCCAATTCAAGCCACGGGCGATGCGCTCGCTATCCAGGGCGGATTGAAGCGCCTCCACGTTAAACTGGGTGGATTCAGATTTCTTCAATTTCACTCTTGAAACTCTCCATCTAGAATGCAATATTCAATTTCAAGATAGCAATCAAATTTCACTCTTGCAAGGAGATTCGTATGCCGGATGAAATGGATAAGCCCCATCAGCCGGATAACCCCGGTGGCGGGGGTGGCGGACAGGGTGGGAGTAACCCCGGCCATGGCGGAGGTGATGACGATCACGGCGGCGGCAATCCAGGCCCCCGCGAAGACGGCGACCACAGCGGTCATGGGGAGAAGATCACGGTCCTTGTGAACGAGAAGCGGGTTGTGTTCGACAGGGAGCGTCAGACCGGCATGTCGATCAAGCAGACCGCCATCGCCCAGGGCGTGCCGATCCAGTTGGACTTCATCCTGAGCATCGAACGCGGCGGCGGCAAGACCGAGCTGATCGGCGACGACGAGAAGGTTGAGCTTCACGACGGGGATCGTTTTCTCGCCATTCCGAACGACGACAATTCATGACCCAGATCCAGTCCCAGATCGAAAAGGCTATCGCCGATATCTGCTCGACCTTCACGGAATGCAACGTGGGGGTCGAGCCGGACGGTGGAGGCGGCGCATATGTCACCGTCAATGACGTGCCACTCGGCCCGCCGTACGCGCAGCAGAAGATCTGGGTCGGGTTTCAGATCACCTTTCAATATCCCTACGCGGATGTGTATCCGCACTTCACTTGCGCTGAGCTTGCCCGTACGGATGGCAGGTCACTTGGTGAAGGCATCGGCAACGCCAACTGGCGCGGCAGGGCCGCGACACAGCTTTCGCGTCGATCGAACAAGTTGAATCCGGCGACGGATACCGCTGCACTCAAGCTTCTGAAAGTTATGCAATGGCTCCGAACGCACCCTTAAAGCCGTGGCGGCTCACTATCCCTGAGGAGATGCAGGCCACCCTCATGCGCCATCTCTTCCCGGGCGACGGCGATGAGCACGGCGCAATCATTCTTGCCGGCATCTGTGAATCTGATCGCGGGTTGCGGCTGGTCGCTCGGGAGTTGCACTTGGCGGTCGACGACCAGGATTATGTGCCCGGCAAGCACGGCTACCGGATGCTGAAGGCGCAGTTCATTCAAAGTCGGATTTTGCGGGCCCGTGACGCAAACCTTGCTTATCTCGCCATTCATAATCATGGTGGCTCAACGTCGGTTGGCTTTTCACCGGACGATTTTGCATCGCATGAGCGCGGATACCCGGCGCTGCTTGATATTTCGCGGGGCATGCCGGTCGGCGCCTTGGTCTTTGCCAGACAGGCCGTGGCCGGCGATCTATGGTTCGCTGGTAATAAACGCGCCGTCTTGGGCGAAGCGCATGTCGTGGGCAGTCGCAGGCAGTTTCTTTTTCCCCAGCCGCCAATGCGCAAAGCGGCTTCAGACGCTGCTTATGATCGCCAAAGCCGACTGTTCGGGGATGCTGGTCAGGCCATACTCGCCGGCTGTCGTGTGGGTATCATTGGTCTTGGTGGCGCGGGATCGATCCTGGCAGAGCTTCTAGGCCGGCTGGGCGTGGGCGAGTTCGTCCTCGCTGATCCAGACAAGGTTGAGTTTTCGAATCTGCCGCGTTTGATCGCAGCGGAATACACCGACGTTGTTCGAGACTGGCTGCCCAAATTCCTGCAAGAGCGATTGCGCAAGTTCAAAGTCGACATGGCAGGGCGGAACATCAAGCGGGCGAATCCACGCGCGAAGGTGAGCGCGTTGCCGCGCGATTTTGTTGATGCCGATGTCGCAGAGCAATTTAAGGACTGCGATTATCTGTTCCTCGCGGCCGACACGATGAGCGCTCGGCTCCTCTTCAACGTGATCGTAAATCAATATGGTGTGCCGGGCGTCCAAGTCGGCGCGAAGGTGCCGGTCGATGCGTCAGGGCAGGTGGGGGACGTGTTTTGCGTCTCGCGAACGGTGCGACCGGGGCACGGATGCTTGTGGTGCAACGGGCTAATCAACGCGTCCCGCCTTCAAGATGAGGCGGTGCCCGAGGCCGTCAAGAAGGGCTATGCCTACGTGAACGATCCGGGTGTCGCCGCTCCAAGCGTCGTAACCATGAACGCGGTTGCGTCTGCGCATGCCGCCGACGACTTCCTCTTTTATATGACGGGGCTAAAATACGATAAAGCGGAGACGGCGTGGTTCCGATGGAATGCGCGTAGGGGTACGGCAAGCTACGACATGCCTCGCAAGGATGCGCAATGTCTGGAGTGTTCGGCAATTGACGATAGCCGCCTCGGGCGAGGCGATAATTTCCCGTTGCCGACGCGGTCGCGGCGCTAAGGACCCTTCTTTTCTCGGCAATGATAGAGGGTGTCGTCCTTGATGTGGGTGGCGAATTCCTCGCCAGTGTTGACGTCACGGCGGATCAATACGCCCGGCAGATGGAGTGCAAGTAGGCCGGCGTTGTCGCGTCCCGTGGACGTCGCATCGAGAATCGTATGGCCGTACATGCGGCGCATCCCGGGAGAGGCCTGATTGTAAGATCCTACGGTCGATATTTCTGTGATCCAAGTGAAGTGAGGCAGGTGCATGCGCGCCAACTCATCCTTGAGGTCGTCGCAGGCGCTGCCATGGGTGATGTGTTTTCGGTAACCAGAGGCGGACGTGAGATAGGTTCGCAGGACAACCTGCTTCTTCTTGTGCGCGTCAATCAGTTCATCGAGCAAGCGATCGTTCACGGGCGCTCCCTGCTCCGCGAGCTTGGCTCGAATCGAGTCGATGTTTTTGATGGCGGCGTTCAGGCGTCCTACCGCCGTTCGCTCCGCGGCCCGAGCGGTCGCGAAAACCCGAATGGGCATAAGGACCACAGCGAAGAAGCTGTGATCCTCGACGTTTAGGTCAACGGGTGTCGTCGTTGTGAACGAATGTCGGATTAGTTGATTGTTGTCGAAGTTATGGGTAGTCGCCGCATCGCGCGTCCGCGGAAGCAGCATGTATGGTCCTGCTTGGTCGTCGTGAACGATGAACGCAGGCACATACTCGGCGAGTTGGTCTGAGGGCGTCTTCTTGGCCGCAAATACGCGGCCGATTACAGTGACGGCATGACCAAGTCCGTCTCCATGCGCGAGGCCAAGAATAACCGGTAGGCCAGACTCGACATAGGGAAGGATCTCTGCGGCAATCTCCTTGCCCGGCTGCTTGCTTGTACCTTCGATGTAGAGCGGCTGAAACCCCATCTCATGAATGGCGCGGATCATATGATCCGGGGTAAGAAACTCAGATCCTGCAGGCAGGGACGTCGCCTGATATGCCGTGGTTGGCGCAGCCATGCGGGTGATATCGGCGACCGACAGCCAATCGTATTTGTGGCGCTGATGCATGTGCCGGGCGCCCATCCAAATGGCTACCTGGGCGCAAGCGCCGACGCGAGAATCCTGCTGCATGAAGCAAGCGGCCGATACATCCAATTCTGCTCCAAGGAGATTGGCGCGAACGTTGGCGCGACAACTAACAATGGATTCGAGGCCGGGACCTTGGGGTCCCGCCTGCAGAAGAGCTGTTCGCCCGATCGGAGCGCTGGGGAGCGGGCGCTTGACGCAGAAGCCGATGTAGCTGCGCTTAGACGTCTTTTGAAGTTCCGCGACGCGGTCACTCCAAGTCGGAAGCGCGAGTATATTTGCTACATCGTCTTTGAAGAAGTGTATCCGCTTGCAGTGGCGCTCGTAGTCACGAAATGTTTGAGCGTAGAAACGGCGATAGTCAGCGGAGTAATCGCGATCGATATAGCGCGTTTCAATCAAATAGGATTTGGCGTCGACCGTAATGAGATGTCTAATGATACTGAGAACCAGACGCTGATCTTTGCCGCCGAGTTCCTCGGCGAGACCTCCCCAGTCTTCAGGCGTATCCAGCTTTCCTACTGCGTAGTCTAGGTTCATAGGCGACCAATCTCGTTAAGACGAAATGCATCGGTGTTCCTCTTTCGGGAGTCGAAGGAATCGGTCGTTACTTTAGCGCAAATTTCTTGACTTCTTGAGCCGCTTTGATCGCGGTCTCCTGAATCTTCTCAATATCGCGAATCGTTTCGTCGTCGCTTTTCAGCGTGAAGCCGATGGACGCAGCGGGCAACTCAACACGTTGACGGGTTGGGGGAACGTTGGTGGGCGCGTTGGTTGGTTTTTCTGTCACGTCGCTCGCGGGGTTCAAATGTTGTTTTGGTGAGACCTTCTGGGCGACGAAGTCGGCAACCAGCCCCAGATCGGCAAACGAATCGGTAAGTATTAAGTCTTGGGGCGATATCGCGTCAACCGCAGATCGAGGGCCGGACACAGGTTCGAGCCTCCCATTGCCAGCGATGGTGGCCGACGTGTTGTTCTGTTCCTGCAAAGGAGAGCAATTGGACACGGGACTGTTCATGACTTATAAGCACCTGTTTTAATTCAATAAACCTCAAATCAGCGCGTAGATCGCGGAAAATCGACTTGTTCTGGACCCGCCAAGCCGCCTCCGACTTGTGCCCCGGCGACCGGCAAGGTCACGCCGCTGACCATATCGTCAGAGGGCATCCGTAGATCCGTCCCTGCTACAATCGCCTACCTCCATTGGTTCGGGTCTGCCTTGCCCAAGTGGTTCGTCTCATAACTCGTCACACGCCGACGCGAAGATCCCGTCCCGCTCAGGAGGCGATGTTGCTCGGCAACTGATTGATCGCGTATGTTTGCGCGCCCTTCGCCAAGCCAATCACTTCATCTCTTCCAGCTGCTTCCGCGCTTCACCCAACAACGCCTGAATCCGTCTTCGCTCTTCGATCGCCTCCCTGGTAAACAGGCCGTGCTTGCGCGCGTTCTAGTTTGCCTTTGGCGCGCCGGATCCCGGTGCGCCGCCGTGCATGCGGCAGCGTTTCTTGCCGTGCACCGCCGGCGAGCGGCACGCGCCGCCGGAGCGCGTCTTGGCACCACAACGCGGGCTCGCCAGCATCGGGCCGGTATTTCTGATGTGATCGCTCATGCCTGTGCGTCCCGCTTGGCTTCAGCGGGATCGCGCCTTCGCCTGGAGCCCGCCGCCTTCGGGGCATTGCGTGCCGCCGATGCCGGCTTCTTCTCCGAGACGATCATGCTCGCATGCTGCGTGACGTTGCCGACAATGGCCTTGCCGCCGTCCGCGACGGAGACGTTCTGCACGGTGATGGCGGGCTCGCCATGACTGCGGTAGCGGTTGAGCGCCTCGATCTGGGCTGGAAACGTCCGGGCGAGCCTGCCCAATGCGCGGGCGGCGCTGTCGTGGTGTGCGAGGTCGTCCGCATTTGCGAGGTGATGGGCGCATCGCATCGCCATCACGTGAACCGAGACCATCTGCGCCACCAGCATGGCCTCGACGGAATCCCGTGGGCGGATGCTCTTCACCATCGAGATCATGAAAGAGAGGTTGACGTCGTCGGGACTTCCGCCGCTCACACTGGCCTTTACCAATTGCCGGAGGATGCCATGCATCGCCTCGCGATCGGTGACTCCCAGTGCATTCGCCATGAGCTGTTCGCCGAGTTCCGGATCAGCGTGGTCGATGGAGAATCCATGCGACGAGATTTTTATCCGCGGGGCTGCGGCAGCCTTGGTCGGGTCGGTTGCGGCAGTTGCCGTTGGCGTCGCGAGGTTCGGAGCGGTGTTCATGTCGGGATTCCCAGGGTGCGCGCGCGGTTCGGCCGCGCGCAAGTGATCGCTCGCCGCGGCGATCCGCTGCAATTTCAATTGTGGGCGAGGATTTTTCGGCTGCAATCACGACGGACGCGCCCGCTATTGCGGAGCGACGGGCGCGTACGCGAGTTCTGAATAATAGAAAAATACCCCTGATTTGCCCGACGTGTCAAGCTGCCTTGTCGAATGCCGGTAGCCGCCAGCTACTTTGCATGGGGTTGTTTTCGAGATTTGGGAGCGTGCACCTTCGGCGGGGAGTTCTCGAACTCCATCCGCAGTTATGCCGGCAAAGGCGCGGTGCGATACACATGGCAACGGGTGCTCGGGTTGACATGGCCGACTTGCTTATGAATATTCCGCGGGGCGCCAAACAGCATACACTGCAATCTCAATCACATAAGAGTTCGCAGTTTTATTCTGGGTGGCGCTCCGGAATGACGTGCGAGGATGATGCCTGTCGATGATCCCGCCCGATCTCCCTGCCAAGCTGAAATCTGCTGTCGCGGCCAGGCTGGAGGGCCTGTCGCGAAGCGAGGCCTCCGCGCGTGCGGCGCTGATCTCGCAAACCTATCGCGACGGCGGCACCTCGCGCGGGATTCGCAGCGCGACCGACGCGCTCGCCTATGCGCTGGCGCGGATGCCCGCGACCCATGCGGCCGTGGCCGCAAGCCTGAATGCACTCTCCGCGATCCGCCCGGACCTTGCGCCAGCGGCGCTCCTCGATATCGGCGCCGGGCCGGGCACGGCAAGCTTTGCTGCGGCCACCGCGTTTCCGTCGCTGACGCGTTTCACCTTGCTCGACGACAACGACGCATTGCGCACGCTGGCGCTCGAACTTGAGCAGGGCGGCAGCCGTCAGGAGCAAATGGACTATCGAAAGGGAAACGCCGTTGCCCTCCTCGCCGACGCTGATCCGGCCGATCTGGTGATCGCAAGCTACGTCGTCGGCGAACTGACCGAGCGCGAGCGGAGCGAACTCGCCGATCTTGCCTGGCGCAAGACCCGCGACGCGCTCGTGATCGTCGAGCCCGGCACGCCGGCGGGTTTTCGGCGAATCCTGGCATTGCGCGATCAGTTGATCGCGGCCGGCGCCCACGTCGCGGCGCCCTGCCCGCACCAGAGCAAATGCCCGCTGGTCGCGCCGGACTGGTGTCATTTTGTGCAGCGCTTGCCACGCTCGCGCGCGCACAAGCAGGTCAAGGGCGCCGAGGTGCCGTTCGAGGACGAAAAGTTCAGTTATCTGGCGCTGACCCGGCACCGGCCGGCACATCGGCCGGCCGCGCGCGTGCTGGCACCGCCTCACATCAGCAAGGCGAGCGTAACCGCAAAGGTGTGCGGCGCGGACGGGGCCTCACGGGTCATGACCGTGCCACGCCGGGACAAGGGCGCCTACGCCGCGGCCCGGCGCTGGAACTGGGGTGATGCGGTCGATGCCGGAGCATAAGCACGCAGCCCATCGCTCCGCCGTCATGGGGAAGGAACGGTTAATTCCACCCGTTCAATTTTGATTTGTCTCAGCGAATCGAAACCAGGAACTAACGAACGTCAGCTACTCTGAGTGGTATTTCGCGCGTCTTCGTGTACCTCAGAATGAGGCTTTTGATGTTCAGGATCGGGTTGATCGTCGCGGCCACGCTGGCCTCGACCGAGCTGGCTGTCGCGCACGAATCGTCGTCTGCGCCGCCGCCCCCCAAGGAGGACAACACGACCATGCCGAAGGTGGCCCAGACCAAGAAGGGCCTGGCGCTGGTCGATCCCCAGGGCATGACACTCTATTATTTCGATCGCGATACCACCGGCGACAAATCGACCTGCGACGGCAAGTGTACCGAAAAATTTCTCCCGCTTGCCGCGCCGAACAATGCCAGGGCCAGCGGCGATTTCACGCTGATCACCCGCAGCGATGGCAGCAAGATGTGGGCCTATCGTTACCGGCCGCTCTATCTGTTCTACGACGACCACGCCCCCGGGGAGACCCACGGCACCGACCTGGAGCTGCTCTGGCACGTCGCCCGGCCGGAATGAAGGACCCCGCTCCGGCGCTCCGGTCAGACTGACGTCCGCGGGCCGGGGCAGTCCGGTGAACTTATCCCAGCCAAGGCCCGACCAAAGCATGCCCACCTCCCGGCGGGCCGGCCGCGCGCCTATATTCTGACCGGCGTCGTCGTTTCGTTCTCCCTCCAGGAGCATCTTTCATGTCCGGCTGGATCGTTCTCGGCATCATCGTCGTGCTCGTGCTGTTTGCTTTCGGCGCCTACAACCGGCTGGTCGCGCTGAACCAGCGCGTCGGCCAGGCCTTTGCCGACATCGACGTCCAGCTCAAGCAACGCCACGACCTGATTCCGAACCTGGTCGAGACCGTGAAGGGCTATGCCGCGCATGAGCGTGGCACCCTCGACGACGTGATCAAGGCCCGCAACTCGGCGATGTCTGCGCAGGGCCCGACCCAGGTATCCGCCGCCGAAAACCAGCTCTCCGGCGCGCTCGGCCGGCTGATCGCGCTGTCGGAGGCCTATCCGGACCTCAAGGCCAACGCCAATTTCCAGCAGCTGTCGAGCGAACTCTCCGACCTCGAGAACAAGATTGCGGCGAGCCGGCGCTTCTTCAACAACGCGGTCCAGGAATACAACACCGGCATCCAGCAGATGCCGGCTGCCTTGTTCGCTCCCATGCTCGGCTTCACCCGCAAGGACTTCTTCGACCTCGGCGCCAGCCGTACCGAGGTCGAGGCCGCGCCCGCCGTGAAATTCTGAGCGTCCGCCGCCGCCGCGAGGACCGCGCCGCATGGCCGCCTATGGTCTCTATACCCACATCGCGTCGAACAGGCTGCGTTCGATGCTGCTGCTGGCGGGCCTGTTCCTGCTCGTCTATGTGCTGGTCTATGCCGGCGCCTTGCTCGCCGAAGTGGTCATCAACGGCAACGCCTCCGTCGACCGTTACCTTGCTGCGGCGCTGTCCGACCTGATCAAGGCGCTTCCCTTTGCAACCCTCGGCGCCGCGCTGTGGATCGCGATCGCCTACTTTTTCCACCAGAGGATCATCGACGCGGTCACTGGCGGCGCTGACGTCACGCGGCAGGAGCAGCCGCGGCTCTACAATCTGCTCGAAAACCTCTGCATCTCGCGCGGCATCCCGATGCCGAAGCTGAAGATCATGGACAGCGAGGCGCTGAATGCCTTCGCAACCGGGCTCAACCGGCGGCAATATGCCGTCACGGTTACCAGCGGTCTTTTGAAGGCGCTCAACGACCAGGAAGTCGAGGCGGTGCTCGGCCACGAGCTGACCCACATCCGCAACGGCGACGTGCAGATGATGGTGATCGCCGTCATCATCGCCGGCGCGGTCGGCTTCTTCGGCGAATTGTTCTTTCGGGTGTTCACCAATCTGGCGTGGAACACGGGCGGCAGTTCGTCCTGGTCGTCGTCGTCCTCCTCTTCGTCGTCTTCATCCTCGTCGTCATCGTCCGACCGGAAAGGCTCAGGCGGCGGCGCAATCGTTATCATCCTCGTCGCGGTTGTATTGATCCTGCTCGCCTGGTTGCTGTCCCAGGTGGTCAAGCTCGCGCTGTCGCGCTCGCGCGAGCTGCTCGCGGACGCCGGATCGGTCGAACTGACCAAGAATCCCGACGCCATGATTTCGGCCTTGCGCAAGATCGAGGGCCGCGGCGAATTGCCCGGCGCGACCTCGGCTGTGATGGAATTATGCGTCGACAATCCGCGCGAGGGCTTTGCCGACCTGTTTGCGACCCACCCCTCCGTGGAATCCCGGATCGAGGCGCTGGTGAAATATGCCGGCGGCCACGATCCCGGGCCGCTGGCACTGCCGACCGGCAATGCGAACGAGATGCAAGAGCGGCCAGCCGAGGCTCAGAGCAGCCCGAATCCACCGCCGCTCCCTTCAGGGCCCTGGGACCGGTCTCGTGATTCGGACGAGGTGGGGCCAGACGCCGCGCGAGAAGAGCAGCCGACGCCGTGGCGTGACGATGCTGTCGGGCCGTGGGGCCGCCATTAATGCCCCTGTTTCGGCGCTTTGTTCGCGCGTCCCGCGCCGGCACAACAGACAACATCAGAAACTCTTCTGCCACTTCCTCGCCGATCTTTGCTAAACTGCAACGCGAAGCGGCCTGTTCGTCACAGCGCGCCCGCTCGGGACACGGTCATGATTTCGGGTTCGGCGTCATTGCGAGAGAGCAGCATTTTGAAAAAACCGGTTACACCCTACCTTGCCTCCTCCCAAAGGTTTGATTTCTCCCTTGTTTCTGCCATGTTCGCGCTCAAAGCAGGAATGGGGCCGGCCATATGGGGTGGCAGGTCGGGGGCATGCAAGGGGCTTACATGGCAAAGCCAGCAGTGATTGTTGTGGGTGCTGACAAGGGCGGGGTCGGCAAAACCACTGTTTCGAGGACCCTGCTTGACTATTTCAACGCCAACAACGTGCCGACCCGTGCCTTCGACACGGAGTCGCCGCGCGGCACCTTGAAGCGCTTTCATCCCGACATCACCGAAATCGTCGACATGACGGCGACGCCGGACCAGATGAAGATCTTCGACACGCTGAACGCCGTGAGCCCGTCGGTCACCGTGATCGACGTCCGCGCCGGCCTGATGTCGCCCTCGCTCGCCGCGCTGCGCGACATCGGCTTTCTCGACGCCGCGAAGAATGGCCAGATCACCTTTGCGGTGTTTCACATCCTGGGCTCCTCGATCGCCTCGCTGGACGAGATCGCCGAAACCGCGAATTTCATGGGCGGGGCCAAGTATTTCCTGGTGAAGAACTTCATCAACAACACCAGCTTCTTCGAGTGGGACCAGTCGACCTACAATTCCTATTTCCATCGCATCAAGGACGCGACGGAACTGACCATCCCGAAGCTGAACGAAATGGCCTACGAACAGGTCGAGGTCGCCTCGGTTCCGTTCCTGAAATTCGTCGCCAACAAGGGCATGCGCGACGAAGCGGCGAACTATTCGTTCGTGCTGCGCGGCTATGTCCGGCATTGGCTTGCCAATGTCTGGAGCGAATACGACCGCATTAAGCTGACGGAAATCGTCGGTTCGAGCAAAATGGGCGCACGCAGCGACGAAAAATAGCCTTGCTTGCAAGGTTTGATCGGCAGTCGCGAGTGCGTGTTTTGAAATGATAAATGCGTGATGACTGCCACGCCGGTTTATATCGTCTGTTCCCCCCGTCCGCAGGCCGGCAAGACCTTGGTCGCGCGCCTGCTCGCCGAGTTTTTGCTGTTGAAGGACGGCAAGGTCGTCGCCTTCGACATCAACCTGAAAGAGCCATCGCTGCTGGATTATCTGCCCGCCATCACCGAGACGGCGGAGATCGACGGCACCTACGGCAAGATGCAGCTGATGGACCGCGTGATCCTCGACGATCGCGTCGCCAAGGTGCTCGACCTCGGCTTCCACGCCTTCGACGAGTTCTTCAAGATGTCCGACGAGATCGGCTTCCTGAAGGAAGCGGCGCGGCGCAACGTTAACCCGATCATCCTGTTCCTGGCGAGCCCGGACCGCCTGTCGGCCCGCGGGCACGAGATGCTGCGCCAGCACATCCCGCCGTCCCAGCTGATCGTGGTCGACAACGAATATGTCGTGCGCGGCGAGCTGCCGCTCGCCTGGGCGCGCGGCCGCCTGCTCAGCATTGGGGCACTTCCGACCTTCCTGAAGACCTATATCGACCGGCAGAATTTCTCGTTCACCGACTATCTGCGCCAGGAAAGGGATTCCTCCACGGAGCTGCACGAGTGGATCCGCAGGAGCTATCTGAGTTTTCGGGATCTCGACCAGCAGATGGCCCTGCAGCGCACGTAAGATTGCGGACGGCGCATCCGCCGCCCGCAAGCGTCAATGCCCCTCGAACGACATCAGCGTCCGCACCGGCACGTTCATCGCGCGCAGTTTTGCCGCCCCGCCGAGATCGGGCAGATCGATGATGAAACAGGCCGCCACGACGTTGGCGCCGATCTGGCGCAGCAGTTTTACCGCGCCCTCCGCGGTGCCGCCGGTCGCGATCAGATCGTCGACCAGGATCACGCGCTCGCCGGGATGCACGGCGTCGACATGCATTTCCATCTCGTCGATGCCGTATTCCAGCGAATAGGCGATCCGCACCGTGGTGTGCGGCAGCTTGCCCTTCTTGCGGATCGGCACGAAACCGGCCGAGACCTGGTGCGCCAGCGCGCCGCCGAGGATGAAGCCGCGGGCCTCGATGCCGGCGACCTTGTCGATCTTGGACCCGGCCCAGGGATGCACCAGCTCGTCGACGGCGCGGCGGAACGCGCGCGCATCCGCCAGCAGCGTGGTGATGTCGCGGAACAGGATCCCCGGCTTCGGGTAATCCGAGATGGTGCGGACGGAAGCCTTGATATCCTGGTCAAACGTCATCGGTAGCCTCTTAATTGACGGCTCTGCCGAGCCGGAATGCATTTTCAACGATACGCAAACCCACCTCGCCGCCGAGCGACATCAGCGATTCCGGGTGAAACTGCACACCCCCGACCGGCAGCGTCCTGTGCTCGATCGCCATGGCGACGCCGTCGTCCGTGGCCGCGGTGACGACGAGCTCGCCCGGCATGTCCGCGCGCTCCACATACAGCGAATGATAGCGGCCGACCACGATCTCGTCGGGCAGGTTCTGCATCAGGCAGCCGCCGCGCACCTTCACGGGCGACGGCCGGCCGTGCGCGGGCTCTGACAACTGGCCGAGCGTGCCGCCAAAATATTCGCCGATCGCCTGCACGCCGAGACAGACGCCGAAGATCGGCAGCTTCTTGTCGAGCGCCGTATCGATGGTGCCCTTGATGCCAAAATCCTCCGGGCGACCCGGCCCCGGCGACAGCACCAGGAGGTCCCATGTGCGCTGCTTCAGCATCGCCTGCGCATGCACATAGCGCACCACGGTGACGCTGGCGCCGACCTGGCGGAAATAATCGGCCAGCATGTGCACGAACGAATCGTCGTGGTCGATCAGGAGCACCTGCTTGCCGCTGCCCGTGGCGTCGGGCGCGAAGGCCGACAAGGGCTTTGCCGGATCGCCGCGCAGCGCCTGGAACAGGGCCGCCGCTTTCACCTGGCATTCGCGGTCTTCCGCAGCCGGATCGGAATCGAACAGGCAGGTGGCGCCGACGCGCACCTCCGCCAGCCCATCCTTCATGCGGATGGTGCGGATGGTGAGGCCGGTGTTGATGCTGCCGTCGAAATTGACCGCGCCGATGGCGCCGGCATACCAGCGCCGCGGCGTGCGCTCGTGGTCCTCGACAAACTGCATCGCCCAGAGTTTTGGCGCGCCGGTCACGGTCACCGCCCAGGCGTGGGTCAAGAACGCATCGAGCGCATCGAACCCGGGCCGCAGCATGCCCTCGACATGGTCGACGGTATGAAACAGTTTTGAGTAGGTCTCGATCTGCCGCCGCGCCAGCACTTTTATGGTGCCGGGCACGCAGACCCGCGCCTTGTCGTTGCGGTCGACATCGGTGCACATGTTGAGCTCGAACTCGTCCTTCTGCGAGTTGAGCAATTGCCGGATCTGCTCGGCGTCCCCGATGGCATCGGACCCGCGCGCGATCGTGCCGGAGATCGGGCAGGTCTCGACCCGCCGTCCGTCGGAGCGCACGAACATTTCCGGCGAGGCCGAGACCAGAAACTCGCCCTCGCCGAGATTCATCAGCGCGCCATAGGGCGAGGGATTGATCCGGCACAGCCGCTGGAAAACTTCCGCAGGCGAGCGCTCGCAGGGCTCGCCGAACAATTGCCCCGGCACCGCCTCGAACAGGTCGCCGCGCGCGAAGGCGGCGCGGGCGACCTCCACGGTCGCCTGATATTCGCCGGGCGCGTGGTCGGCAAAGCCCTGCCGCGGCGTGCGCGCGTAGACGCTGTCACCGGTCTGCCGCTCCAGGCCGTTGCTCGACTGGCTCTTCCAGGAAAAATCATAGGAGATGACGACGCCCCGGCCGGTGGCGCGGTCATAGGCGAGCAGGCGATCCGGAATATAGAGCACGATGTCGCGCTGGTCGGCTTCACGCGCGCGCTTCTGCTCGAGGTCCTCGATCTGGAACACGAGGTCATAGGCAAAGGCGCCATAGAGCCCGAGCAACGGATCGTCGGAGGCGCCGAACGCCGCGACGAGGTTGCGCACCAGCGTCATCACGCTGGCACGGCGGGTGCGTTGATCCTCCTCGACCGGCGCCTCGCCGCGCAAAATGTGGCCGGCGAGGCGCGAGGCCGTGGTCTCCGTGATGACGACAGCGGGATCGCGCAGCACGTCGGACAGGAACGCGATCAAGACCTCGCCGCGCGCGTTCAATGCGGACAGCGTGAAATTGAAGCCAGCAGTCTCCAGCACCAGCGGCGGGTCGGCAAAACCGAGGTCAAAACTGTCATAGCGCCCGGGAACCGTGGTGCCGGACGACAGGACGACGCCGCGCCGGCGATCGAGCAGATCGATCAGCGCGTCGAGCCGGTCGGCATGGCCGGAGAAGATGTCCGCCGTTCGCACCACCCAGAGGCCAGCCTGGGTGCGGTAGCGGCTCACGGACGGAAGCGAAAAAACTGTCCTGTTCATGTCATCCTCTTAAGCAGACTTGCCGAGGGAGCGCCACACAGGACAAACGAACGGGCCGCCGCACTGGGTGGCGGCCTTCGACGATTTAAGGAAAAGGAAAATCGCACCGGCCACCTTTTAGAAGGTGTGCCACCAGAGACCAGAAGGGCGGACGAGCGTGCGCATGGGCGGTACACACCATGATGGCGGCAAAAGGTCAAGGGCCGGAAACCACGCGGAGGGCGATTGGCCGCCTTGGCGCGATCCGTCCGCCGGTCCCGGATCTCAGCCGTCATTTCCGCGAAAGCGGGGTCCAGGACGACGCGATGCATCGGCTCAAGCCCGGCGTCTCTGGAAGAGCGGATCGCCGCTGTCGTTGGCGATGACAGAGGAGCGTGTGACGCACATGCTGCAGCATGAATCAGCATTCTCGCGGCGCATTGCGCCCGAGTTTTTGATCGAATGGCGCCCCGAAAGAACAGAGGGCGCAGGGAATGCCGGGTGCTGGCCGCAACCCATGGCCCGCCTGCAAAAAAGTAAGCAGGCGGCAGTTACCACAGGTCCAGCCGGATCATCCGGCATTCCCTGCACGATGGTTTTAACGCTTATTGCGCGCTCTCCCTGGGAACCGGGCTTTCTTGCTCCCATCGCCCGCGAGATCATCACTCGCGAACTTGGCCTCAGCGTCGGGAGGCCAGGACCACGCGCCTTCACGTCCGCATCGGATCGTTCGTCCGCGCGCGAATGCGCGCTGCGACCCGACACGTCCACCGCATCCCACGCTCCACGTCCGTGACGATCGCGATCCGCCCCTCATGATGAGCGCGGGACGGCGCGGAGAATACTTCTGATTTCAGGAAGCTGTCAAGCATAATTTCCGAAAATCTGAACTCAAGCCGGTGTCGGCGAAGCAGAGGCTCCGCAAACAGAGTGAAGGTCGGCCCGTCTGTCGGTGCCGCAAAACCGTTCTTGATCCAGATCAATACGAGCATGATGCCTCGGCCGAAGCATTTGAAGCGAAGTTGAATGGGATGACAGCGGCACTCCAGCCGTCGTGCAGGATCGATCGAGAGCCAGCCTTCGCAGCCGTCCAGGAAGGTCCGCCAGAGGGCCGACCCGCCGCGGCGGACTTGCATCACGGCAATAGCGTTGGCTGTCGCAGGAAGCGCACCATGAGCGGTCAAGCCGACATGTTTTCGCAAAACAGGAGATGATCATGACGTCTCAACTGAACGTGACACGGCGCGAAACCCTGTTCGTGGCCACCGCGCTCGCCGCATCATCCGCGCTGGCAACGGCCGTCACGCTCAGGACGGCCGAAGCGCAGCAGGGCGCGTCCCCGATGTCGACGGGCCAACCCGCTTCCGCCGATGAAGCGCTGGCGATTGCGCAGGAAGCCTACATCTATCTCTATCCGCTGATCACAATGGACGTCACGCGCAAGCAACTCACGAATCTCGACTCCAAGGTCAATCCGATCGGTGGACCTGCCAATGCGTTCACCCATATCCGCGCGTTTCCGACAGCCGACATGAGAGCGGTCGTCCGTCCGAACTTCGACACACTGTATTCGAGCGCCTGGATTGATCTGACCGAGGGGCCCGTCGTCGTTTCGACGGCCGATACGCACGGTCGATATTTCCTGCTGCCGATGCTCGACATGTGGACCGATGTTTTCGCCGTGCCGGGCAAGCGGACGAACGGCACCGGCGCTGCGAGCTTCGCCCTGGTGCCACCAGGCTGGAACGGGTCTCTTCCGCAGGACGTCGAGCGGATCAACGCACCGACATCGCTGGTCTGGATCATCGGGCGGACCCAGACCAACGGCGTCAAGGACTATGACGCCGTTCACAAAATTCAGGATGGCTACAGGATCACGCTGCTTCAGGACTGGGGCAAAACGCCACGGATGATCCAGCAGAAGATCGACCCGTCGGTCGATACCAGGACCGAACCGCTGCGGCAGGTCAACGAGATGGCGCCGGCCGAATATTTTCGATACGGCGCGGAATTGATGAAGCAGAACCCGCCGCACGCCACCGACTGGTCCATCATCGCACGAATGGAGCGGATCGGTTTGCGGCCGGGCGAGAGTTTTGACGCCAGCAGGATCAGCGCCGACGCCCTCGCGCAGGGCGCCGCTGCCGGCCTGAAACACATCGTGGAGAAGGCGCCGACGATTGCCCGCGTCACCAACGGCTGGCAGATGAACACGGACACGATGGGCGTCTACGGCAACTACTATCTCAAGCGCGCCATCGTTGCGATGGGCGGCCTCGGCGCCAATCAGGTCGATGACGCGATCTATCCGCTCAACGTCGCGGATGCGGACGGCAAGCCGGTCATGGCCGAAAACAAATACGTCCTGCACTTCAACAAGGACGAGTTGCCGCCGGTCGGCGCGTTCTGGTCGCTGACGATGTATGACGCAGAGGGATTTCAGGTCGCCAATCCGCTCAACCGCTTTGCGATCGGCGACCGCGACGCGCTCAAATACACTGCCGACGGCGCGCTCGACCTCTACATCCAGAACGAGAGCCCGGGTGCCGACAAGGAATCGAACTGGCTGCCAGCCCCCAAGAGCGGCAAGCTCGGATTGACGCTGCGTCTCTACGCGCCAAAGCCGCAAGTTGCTGACGGGCGCTGGAACCCGCCGCCTGTCAGACAGACCGAAAGCGGCACCGTGGGCCGTCGATAGGAATGCGTCGACCGGCCGGCCATGTCAGTACGGAGCAGATCGTGCCGGATCCGAAGAATTATCCTGGACACTGGATGCGCGGCGCTGCCGTCGAGCGCGGGAACCGATGTGAGATCACGCCTCACGATGCGTGTTCCCGGCGGCCCCGTTCGTATCCGCGCCGCTGAGGGCAGTCGTAAATCCCGGGCTTTCCCGAAACACCGAAAAGGGCGTCGGATCCGCTTGCGGCGTGGTGCCGCTCGACAGGCCGAGCCGCCAATAACCGATGTCGCACCAGGCCCCCAGCTTGAAGCCGATGTCATGGTGGACGCCGATCTTGCCAAATCCCATCCTTTCATGAAGGCCGACGCTGCCGGCATTGGGCAGGACGATTTCCGCGAACGCTGACCGAAAGCCCTGCCCGCGCAGTACCTCGAGCAGCGACCGATAGAGTTTCGTCCCGACGCCCGCACGCCGGTGTGTCGTGTCGATGTAGATCGTCGTATCGATGGTCCAGCGATAGGCCGGCCGCTCACGATGCCGGCCGGCATATGCGTAGCCCAAAATCTCGCCTGCGGCGTTCTCGGCGACCAGCCACGGATACATCGCAAGCGTATCGACCATTCGCCGCGCCATCGTCGGCGCATCCGGAGGTTCAACCTCGAAGGTGACGACCGTGTCGCGCACGTAGGGCGCGTAGACCCGCGCCACGGAAGCTGCGTCCTCGTGTGTCGCCGCCCGTACACTGAACTCGTCCATGCGCCCTACTTCCCGTCCACCGAGAACGCGAGCAGCACATTGCCAGGCAGCGTGCCGTAATTGGTGTAGCCGGAATTGACATAGAGCATGCCGCCGGCGACGACCGCGCCGGGGCCGTCGAGCGAGCCGCCATGGGCGGCCGCACCGTTGACGGTGGTGTAGTCCTTGACCGTGTCGACGTCCCAGATGATCTCGCCACTCTTCGTCGCGTAGGCGCGCAGATGGCCGTCGAGCCCACCGGAAAACACCACGCCAGGAATCGCAGTTACAGCGGCCGACTGGGCCGGACTGCAGCCAGGCTTGTCGTTGCAGCCGGGATGCGGCGTGTGCCAGACGACCTCGCCGGTGGCAAGTTTCAGGGCAAACATTCCGCCGCCCTGGCGCGGATCCATCTTCAACTCGCCGCCCATGACGGTCTTCTGCGCTCCGGGCGTGCCCGGCGCCACGGGGACGAGGCCGATATCCGACACGGCGACGTAGAGGTTCTCATCGTCCGCGGCCATGCCCCATTGCACGCCGCCCAGCGTCGAGCCCTGACCGACCCGGCGCTGCCACAGGATCGCGCCGGCATGATCCGGATCGAGCGCATGCACCATGCCGGATTTCTGCCCCGCGATCAGCGCGCGCCTGCCGTCCCCAAGGTCGACCAGGATCGCCGACGAGCCGAAGTCGAAGTCAGGCCCCTTTCCTTCGGGACAGTTGGCGCGATACTGCGAGACGCACGCGACGTTGAAGGCATCGCCCTCGGTCATCTGGCGCGACCATTTGAGCTTTCCGCTCGCAGCATCGAACGCGAGGAAGGCGTCGGATGTCTCCTGCGCCGGTTTCGAATAGCTGTCGCCGGTCATCGCATAGATCGTGCTGACAGCAGCATCGATCGTCGGCGACGACCAGATCGCGCCGCCGGCCGGGCCGAACTGCTGGACGCCAATCGCATTGATGCCTTGCGGCTGCGCCGGCGGCGAGACGTAGCTGCGCCATTTCACCTCGCCGGTCATGGCGTCGAGCGCTGCGATCAGGCCGCGAAAGCTGCAACAGCCATAGCGCGGATCGGCGGCCAGCGCCTCTTCGAGCGAGGACACCGGCACGTACAGCACGCCGTCCGCGAGCACAGGCGCGCCGGTGATCAGGGCCGCCTGATGCTCCTCGACCCGGCGCGTCCATCTCGGTTTCCCGGTTTTTGCGTCGAGCGCATAGGCGTTGCCGCGCTGATCGCCGAAATAGGCGGTGAGACCGCGCGCGTCCTCGCCGATGGTGATGGCGCTGCGCACGCCAAAACCCGCGTCGAACACCCAGCGCCGGCATCCACTCGCCGCGTCAAGTGCGTAGACCTTGCCGCCGGCGCTGCCGACGAACAGCACACCGCCAAAGACCGTCGGCTGCGCAGAAGCCCTGACATCGCCGGGAAAGCCGAACGCCCATTTCAGCTTCAGCCGCGGCACATCCTCGGCCGCAAGGTGGGCCTGGTCCGCCGGCTGAAAGCGATGCTGGCGGGCGTCGACGCCCCAGCCGTTCCAGCGCGGCAGCGAGGCATCGGTGAGGTCGGGTCCATTGTCATGGCAACTGGAATCCGGCAGCTCGGCTGCAGGTGCTGGCGCAGTGCCCTTCAGAAAATGGACGATCTCGCCGATCTCTGCCTTGCTCAGGTCCCGCGCCTGCTGGCTCATCAGGCCGTAGGTGAGCTGAAAGCCGATCCGCTGTTCGCCGAGCTGGCGCAAGGCATTGCGATCGGGCGCGCGCGCGACGGAGCCCTCGTGACAGGAGGCGCAGCGCTGCTGATAGAGCGCTTCGCCAGCCGGTGCCGCGGCCCCTTCCGCCTGGGAGGGCGAAATGCCGACGGCGGCAAGAAGCATTCCGATGGAAACCTGCAGACCGACACGCGTCGTACGAACCGCATGCTTGGATGACATCGTCGATCCCTCCTGGCGGGGCTTTAGCCGGCCGCACGACCAAGAGGTAGCAAACCTCGCAAGACCAGTCACGCACCTTCAATCAAAGCGTGAAGCGTTGACGAAATGCAGCTTCCATTTTCGAAGACATTCTTACGCACGATCGCGCGGCCCGGGCATGCATCACAAAATCAATTACGCTGGCGGGCGAAGCGAGTCGCGGCCTGCCGTGGCCTCGGCGGCGATCCGTTCCATCTCCTGCCGCGAGACCGTGGCGATCGGCGTCTGGTCCGGCTTGGTCAGCACGGCACCGGTGCGAGCGACCGCCGCGGCGGCGCGGGTCTGCCCCGTGGCGACGATCCACGTTACGCCCTCATCGACGACGTCCCAGGCGGTGACGATGGCTTTCGGATCCAGGCGCGCCTTCCACAGCAGGAAGACGAGCGCCTCAGGCGCCAGCAACTGATCGGCGGCCTTCGAGAACTGCTGGATCCTGTCCGCGCCGACGCTGGACAGCCGCGCGCCTGCGGCGACGCGCCCGGCATTGCTGTCGAGTTCATAGAGCCGTCCGCCCGCCTTTTCATGGACGCAGAGCCGCGTTCCCTTGTCCGTGCCGACGCCGAAAGCCACGCATTTCTGGCCCTCGATCTCCACATTGACGCCGGCACGCACCGCGAGCTTCACCTCCGGCGCGGGCTTCACCGCGCCGCAGGCTGCGGCGATCGTGATCTGCAGCTGATCGGTCATCTGGTAGCGAAGCTGCTGGACGCTTTGCCAGACCCGGCGTTGCGACAGGTGCGGATTGAGTTGCGCCAACCGATCGATCTCCGCCTGGTATTGTTCGCGCCCCACCACGTGCAAGCCGGACCAGCGTGCGATCCACCTGGCCGCCAGCGGCGCCACCGGCTTGTCGCGCTCGGCAGCCTGAAACCGGTCATCGAAGGCCTTGAGGGCTTCCGCGCGCGCGGTGAAGCCGTTCTGCTTCGCGGCCTCCTCCAGATTGGCTTTCACCCAGGCGAGCATCTCGACCAGGATCTGATGCTGGGCCCCTGCCCCCATCGCGTGCAGGGCCGCAAGCACATCGCCTGCCGTGGTCGGCAGCATCGCAATGCCGGTGTTGCGAATGAACTGGCTGTGACCGCCATTCCTGACCTAG
>Ga0335071_10002154_pt1 | contig 21193 bp, 18 predicted proteins | sample Lox_Sample_15_FD_206724 | JGI IMG/M metagenome (GOLD analysis project Ga0335071, IMG submission 206724) | Soil microbial communities from Loxahatchee National Wildlife Refuge, Florida, United States - Lox_Sample_1.5 | ecosystem: Environmental > Terrestrial > Soil > Wetlands | place: USA...
CGCGGGTGAACGTGTACCTCGACGGCATGATCCGCGAGGCGACGGCCATCCACACCACGTACCCCGAGTACCTGAACGCCGAGCTGAGGAACCAGATCTTCCACGACGGGATGAACCCGTTCCTCGCTCCCTGCTTCGTGCAGGTGGACTCCCCCGAGCGTCGCGAGCAGGTCATGGGCGGTGACCCCTGCGTCATCATCACCACCTCGGGAATGCTGAACGGCGGGCCGGTCATGGAGTACCTGAAGGGCCTCGCCCCCGACGCGAAGAACGCCCTCGTCTTCGTCGGGTACCAGGCAGAGGGGACCATCGGCCGCCGGATCCAGAAGGGCTGGCGGGAGGTCCCGCTCGGCGGCCGGGAGACCATCGCCATCAACATGGAGATCGACACCGTGGACGGGTTCTCGGGCCACTCGGACCGCAGGGAGCTCATGAACTACATCGGGCACCTGCAGCCCCGGCCCGAGAAGATCTTCACCATCCACGGCGATGAGAACAAGACCATCGACCTCGCCGTCTCCCTCCACAAGCGGTACCATATCGAGACCCACTCGCCGCTGAACCTCGAGACCTACCGCATGATCTGAGGGGAGCGCACCCTCCTTTCTCTCTTCTCTCTTCGTCTGACCGTGTTATTCCTGCGGGTGGATGACCACCTTCAGGCTGCCACCCCGGTGTTTTGCAGTTAATTGGAAACCTTCGGCCGTTTTCTGCAGGGGGAACACGTGGGTTATCATATCGACCACGTTGATCCTTCCGTACTGGATCCATTTCAGGGCCGTTGAAAGATCATGGATATCGGCAGCATAGGAATGGGTGATCGTCACCTCTTTCTGCCACAGGCTCCAGAGGTTGATTTCCGACTGGATCTCGGGACGGGTGGGGGCAAAAAACAGGATCGTGCCACCCGGCCCGACAGCTTCCAGCGACTGTTTCACCGCCGCGGGAACGGGTGCGGTCATGATCACGGTGTCAGCACCCTGCCCGCCGTTTAATTCCCTGAACTTCCCCGGAACATCCTCCGCGGCGGGGATGGTTGCATCGGCACCGAATTTCCGGGCGATCTCCAGCCGTTCGGGGCTCGGGTTGGAGACCGCGATGAAACCCGCGCCATTCAGGCGGGCCGCCTGGAGGTGCAGGAGGCCGGTGATACCGGCACCGATGATGAGGACGGATCGGCCGTCCGAGGCCGGGGCCCGCTGCTGCCCGCGTATAACGCTCCCGAGGGGTTCGACGAAGGTTCCCTCGTCAAAGGTAACCGAACCGGGAAGCCGCAGGATCCCCCGATCGACGTTGATCGCCGGAAGGACAACGTATTCTGTAAACGCCCCAAAGGAATTTTTAAACTTAGTTTTTTGAATTGTGTCGCACGCGGTCGTATGCCCGCGGATGCAGGCATTGCAGGTATTGCACGGGACATGGTGGGTCACGACGACCCGGTCCCCGACTTTCCATTTCGGATCGACCCCGGCACCAGCTTCTGCGATGATTCCCGTGCATTCGTGCCCGAACGCCCCGATGCCACCCGGTCTTCCCGCACGCTTGAGCCGGTACCATTCCATGACATCCGAGCCGCACACCCCGCATGCCATGATCCTGACCTTGATCTCTCCCGGCCCGACGGAGAGATCCTCCACGTCCTCGATGCGGATGTCGCTGTTCGAATAGTAGACCGCTGCCTTCATGGTTTTCCCCTCAGGTTCATGGACCTGTTCAGTCGAGCTTTACCGCGTCCGGCAGGCATGCCCGGTAGATATCCATGGCCTCCTTTACCGTGTGATTTCCATGGACAATGGAACCGATTGCCCTGATCATGCCGACCGGGTTGGCATCCTGGAAGATGTTCCGCCCAAAGTCGACTCCCGCCGCACCCGCCTGGACGGAGTCCCAGGCCATCTGGAGAGCATCGGGCGGGCTCGAGTACTTCCCGCCGGCAACGACGACGGGAGTCGGGGCAACCCAGTCAACCAGCTTCGAAAATTCCTCGCAATAGTAGGTCTTGATGATCCGGGCCCCGGCATCCTGGCAGATACGGGAGGCAAGGGCGAGGTAGCGCAGGTCACGGGCCATGTTCTTCCCCACGGCTGTCACGGCAAGAACAGGGAGTCCGTATTCCCCTGCCTGGTTGATCATGTCGGTGAGATTGAGGATCGTCTGCTGCTGGTTGGCTGAGCCGATGTATACACTCACAGCTACGCCGGCCGCATCCATCCGGACGGCTTCCTCGATGGTGACCGTGAGCTGTTCATCGCTGAGCTCTTCGTTGAGAACGCTGTTTCCCCCGGTTACACGCAGCATGATAGGTTTCGACCCGATATCTTCGGGGGCGATATTGCTCCGGACCGCCCCACGTGTCGTCATCAGGCAGTCGCAGTAAGGGAGCAGGGTTTTTATCGTGTTGCTCATGTTCCGCAGGCCCGTCGTCGGCCCCTGGAAATAGGGATGGTCTACCGCGAGCATGACCACCCGGTTATCCTTCGGGCTGATGATCCGGTTCATCCGGCTCTGGATCCCGATATCAAGATACGCGTTCACCATGGGGACACTCCACGAGAATACATCACAACACAACCGTAAAAAGCGTTGGGATTACCAGTCCTTCGGCCTGACGATGAGGTATCCCTTCCCCGTCAGCCACCGGTGGAATTCATGGGTGCTGTGGAGACAATCAGATGCACAAATCGCCCGGATTTCTTCATAGTCCGGAGATTTTTCCGCCTTCTTATCGAGGAGCAGTTGTATGGGACATTTCACGTCATGGCAATATTCCCGACGCCGGTAATCGATATAACCATCTGGCGACTGCATACTAGGTACTGAGAAACCCAGCGAAAAAGGCTTACGGAGAATGAGCATTCCCCCCGAACCCGTCCACCACAACGATCGTCTCCCCATCTACCTCGGGATCTTCGGGGTGATGGCCCTCTCGAACGCCATCGTCCCCGTCCTCCCGGCATTCGCGGCCGGCCCTGCCCTCCAGGGCTCCATCTACTCGGCCTATTTCCTCGGGGCCTTCCTCATGGTCTTCCCTGCCGGGCTCCTCTCGGACCGGATCGGGAGGATGCCCGTCATCCGGGCAGGCCTCGCCGTCACGGTGGCAAGCGGGCTCATGGTCCTCTGGGCCGCCGACCCGGCGCTCGTGCTCGCGGCCCGGTTCGTGGAGGGACTGGGTGCCGGCCTGTTCGTCGCCTCGGCGATGTCCTGGATGAACACCCGACCCGACCACGAGAAAGTATCGGGCGAGTTCATGGCCCTGCTCAACCTGGGCCTGCTCGCCGGCCTCCTCGGGTCCGGGCTGCTCGCCGGTTTCCTCGCGAACGGGCGGGGAGGGATCCTCGCCTTCACCCTCCTCTCCCTTCTCCCCGTGGCCCTCGTTCTCCCGGCGAGGGAAACAGCACCGGTACCACGGCAACCCGGCGGGGACGCAGGCACGGGCCGCCCACCCGGGATTGTCTGGCTGTACCTCTCCTCGGTGATCCTGGTGGGGGCGACGGGGGCGGTGACCGCCCTCTATCCCTCGTACACCGGCGAGAGCCCTGCAGACCTCGGGATCGTCATCGCCTCGATGAACCTCGCGACCATCATCGCGGTCATCCCGGCCTCGCGCCTCCACCTGCCCCCGGTGAGGACCCTCCGGGTCGCCTCGGTGCTCCTCGCCGTGTCTGTCCTCCTCGTCGCCGTCTCGCCCCTGGGCTTTCCCGTCGTCGGGGCCCTCCTCGGGTTCATCATGATCGCCCAGATCGCCTACCTCGCGGGAACCGGCATCTCCCAGGGGGAGGCGATGGGGGCCTACAACGCCGCCTCGTACGCCGGCATGACCTTCCTCCCCTTCGTTGCCGGGCTGGTCGCCGGGAGCTCGGGTTTCCTCACGGCGTTCGGGGTCACTGCCGCCCTGGCCCTTTCGATGGCGGTGACCATTGGCAGATGCGGATGTTCCGGCGAAGAACGCTCATCTCCCTGATTTCCGAGCCCGGTGGGGCACAATCCTTCCTGATTCTCCCTGCCCCGGCCTGCCACTCCCGGCCTCCCGCCCGGGTCCCTGGCTCCGCTTCCCAGGCCCCGGTTGCCCGACTCCGGAGGACCGGTCAAAGAACAGGTTGTACCCGTCACGGGCGGGGTTGTACCTGACGAGGACATGTTCGAGGGAGAATATCCCGCCGTACCGCCCTTCAAGGAGCGCCCGGGCCCGGGCGGCCTGGTGGTCCGGCACCACGGCGAAGACCGGCTTCTGGGGGGTGCCGTCGCAGACCTTGATCACGTGGTTCCCCCGCCCCCCCAGGTCCCCGGACATCTTTGCCACGACGACGTTTACCCGGCGCTTCAGGTGGTTCGCGAGCTTCGAGAGCCTGAGCGCCTTCGTACCATGGGGGACCCGGTACTCCTCCCGGGTGTGCCCACCACTCGTGAGAAGGGCGTAGGAGAACTTCACGTCCGTATTCCGGTACCGGTACCCGTCCTCCGACGAAGCAAGCCGGGCCATGAGCCGTGTCGGGACGATCGGGGCCTCCTCCCTGAAACTCCAGCACCGGTCTGGCCTGCAGGAGGTGGACCAGAGCCGGGTGCATGGTGCGAAAAGGGAGAGACCCTTTTCGGCGAGGCCTGCCGTGGTGATCCTGAGCGCCACGGAGTTTTCCAGGTCGGCAGGCTCGGTGATGATAATGGTGCCGCCCGGCGAAAGGTTTGCCGCGACCGGCTCAACGAGCCGGCCCCGTGCCACGGGGATGAGCTCCCGCTGCTCGGAAAGGACATTCCCGAAGATGACCAGGTCAAGGTCCCGGGGCAGGGATTCAGGGTCAAGGGTCGCCAGATCGGCCTGGAGGGGCTCCTCGATGCGTACCCCCGGTGCCCCCGAGGCGAAGGCCGGCACGATCGACCGGTATGCCTCGAGGTTTTCTGTTTCCCTCTCGAGTGCAAAGACCTGCACCCTGCCCGGAGAAAGACGCCTCCAGGTTTCCGCGATGGCAAGGGGCACGGTGCCGGGGCCCGAACCGATGTCGAGGACCCGCATCCGGCCCGTGAGAAGGCCGTCGGCAGCCATGTCGCCGAGAAGGTGCATGACCTCCACGAACATGACAGGTGCCTGGTACGCAAGGTACGCGAGCACCCGGTACCCGGCTCGGTAGGATATCGCCCTCCTATCGGCCTGGCCCCAGTACTCCCCTTTCTGGGCGCGGATGGCCCCCCTGATACGGTCGAGAACGACCGGGTCGTCCCAGGCTTTCCCGGTCTTTTTCGTGATGTAGGCCTCGACGAGCCCCTGGAGCCGGTCGGGGACAGACGGGCGGGCGAGAAACTCCCCGAAGGAGGAGAGCGCTGTCGCGGAAGGTAGAAAGGGCCTGGCGGCGGGGAGATCCCTGCGACTCATCCCGGAAGGATACTGCAGGCCCGGGAATTAAACCTCCCCCCTTGAAGGAGGTGCGGCTGGCAGCGCCGGGGCAGGAGACAGGGCTGACCCCCGAGGAGAGATCCTCGCCCCCTGCGGCTCCCATCACCGGGACATCCGGGCACCCGCATCTCGGGTTTTGATCGGACGAACGCGCAGAATCTGTCCGGGAATCCGTGGGGCGATAGCCCTCCGGGCGACATTTGGGGAACGGAGCGGGGATCGCCACGGAACGGCCTGTCAAGTGGATCTCTCTGAAGTCCAATTCACAGGGATAAAGCTTTTGCAGCATGGAAAAATGATTTTCCAGAGTCCCCCACCATTTCACATGAGTGAAGGGGGTATTTTTCGACTCTATATGAAGGTTTCCATTTTCTGGAGTCAACTGTTTCTGTTTTATTATATGCAAAAATGTCGGCTCCAATAAGTTGAAATAGTTAACCGTGGAGAATACTCTTTAGGGTCCGGATCAGCAGTGGTCCCTCGGCGGAATTGGATCCGGCCCTGACCTTTCGGGGAAGATTCCGTGGTCGCGATGCATGGTGGGCTGTCCCAATATAGAAGGCTCTCAGTGGAAAGTCCCCAACCCCCGGGATTTGCACGGCTGCATTCTTCGGTGATGGAACCCATAGGCACTAATCTTTTCAGGGCTCCAGTTCCCCCACTCCCCGATTACAGGGGATAGAACCGGTACGGTACACAGACCAATCCCATGCATCGGGAATCCCCCCCGATTTTCTGTCCGGTGAGGAGACCCCATCGGGTATCCTGGTCCTGTTTCTGGCTCCAGGCACGGAAGATCCCCGGCCGCACCTCCACCCCGTTCCCGGGGGTCCAAAATCCAATAATATTATATAAATCTATCTAAAATGATAGAATCTGATTTTACTTTTTGATTTGTTTATTTAAAGGAATATAAATGGATAAATGAATTTGGATTATCAAAATCTTTAATAAAGCCAGATATGAAACTATTTATAGTAAATACAGAATTTGCTTCGAGGCGAATACCAGTGAGAGCCAGTAGAAGAAATGTAGCATACGGGGTTTCACTCCTCGCGATCCTCGCCGTTGCCGGTCTCATTCTCCCGGCGATGGCATGCGATGCCGCCTGGTACAACAGCGGCTGGGGCGAGAGGAAGCCCGTCACCATCGACCGGACGAAGGTCGTCTCGGACCAGAAGGACTTCCCCGTCCTCATCAGCCTTTCCGCGGACCCGGACCTTGCCGCCCGGCTCCAGAGCTCGGGAAACGACCTTATTTTTACCCTTGCCGACGGGACCACGAAGATCCCGCTGAAGATCGAGAGCTACTCGCCTGCCACCGGGGCGCTGACCGCCTGGGTGAAGGTCCCCTACCTCTCGTCGGGCTCGGACACCCAGCTCTTCATGTACTACCAGAACCCGTCCGCCCAGAACCAGCAGGACCGGACTACCGACTGGTCAGAGAAGTACCAGGGGAACTGGCGGAAACGGGATATCATTTCCTGGGTCCAGACCGAGTTCAACAACCATAACAACCCCTCGACATTTGCGAGGATGGGTGCCCAGGAAGGCCGGCCCCAGGCGCCGGCAGCCGTGGCGACGCCCACGCCGACACCGGTGGTCACGCCCGCCCCCACCCCGGTCACCGCCACTGACACGGCCCCTGTCGCGACCCAGCAGTGGTCCGACTGCGGCTGGAACTACCGGAAGGCCATCACCATCGACCACACGAAGGTCGTGGCCGACCAGGCCGATTTCCCGGTCCTCGTGAACCTCGCCTCCGACGCCTCCCTCGCCGCCCATGCCCAGCCGTCGGGGAACGACATCCTCTTCACCCTGTCCGATGAAAAGACCAAGGTCCCCCACAAGATCGAGAGCTATTCGAGCACGAGCGGGGCGCTCGTCGCCTGGGTGAGGGTACCCGTCCTCTCGTCCACCACCGACACGGTCCTCTACATGTACTATGGTGACCCCTCTGCAGCCGTCCAGCAGGACACCTCAGGGGACTGGTCGTACCGGTTCAGGGGCACGTGGAGCAGGAAGGCCATCGCTTCCTGGGTCCAGACGAAGTACAACAACCAGATGAACCCCTCGACCTTCCTCTCCGTCGGTCCCGAGATGTTCCCGCCCCAGTCATGCACGGGAACGCCTGCACCGACGCCGACGCCCTCGCCCGTCACCACCGTGACCCCGACCCCGACCCCGGCGGCGGCCGACCAGGCCGGCCCCACCCCCGAGCCGACCGTGGCGCCGGTTGACCCCACGCCCGCGCCGACCGTGGCGCCGGTTGACCCGACGCCTTCGCCGACCGTCGCTGACCCGGCCCCGACCGTGACTCCGACAGCCACGCCAACGCCGGTGCCATTCACCTGCCCTGACAACGTGTCTCCGCTCGTCACCCCTGACGGGTCGACCGTGGGCTGCGTGGCGTTGACGAACGACTGGTCAACGGACGACGCGAGCGATCTTGTCGACACGGTCTACGTGACCTACACGCTGGCCGACACGTACTGCCTGAAGAGCGCTGACATCGCGGTCACCTTCGACTCGACGTACGTGCCCCCGCAGGTCACCCAGCCCTTCGACGCATCAACCTGCACGCGGAGCTATACGTTCTCCGTGCCTCTCGGGGATACCGGAGACGCGGCCTACCTCTATGTCATCGCCCACGGGTTCGTGACCTCGGGTGTGACCCCGGGCGATATCGAGATCACCTCGCCGGCAAATCCCATCTACTATATCATCCAGGGCTGATCCTGGAATACCCTGCTTTTTTCAGGCCCGGAACCGGAAATCCGGTGTTGCCGCGGCGCATGTTCACGAAAAATGCATTCGTGCCCACCGGAGGAGCACATGACGGGGAGATCCGTCCCGCCCGGGTCAGGCAGGAGGGGACTGCGAGGGTTCCTCGCCGTAGGTAAAGATCTCCTCGACGTTCACCCCGAAGTGCCGGGCGATCCGGAAGGCAAGGTCGAGGGACGGGACATACCTTCCCTTCTCTATGGCGAGGATGGTCTGCCGGGTGACCCCGATCTTTTTCGCAAGGTCCTCCTGCGTGAGGTCATGCATGGCCCGGTAGACCTTGATCTTATTCCTCATCGGTCTCCCACTCCCCGTACTTCCGGGCATAGTAGATGCGGAAGCCGACATACAGGAAGATCATCAGGCAGAGGAGCCCGAGCTGGAGGTAGCCGAGAGACCTGAGCGGGAGGATCTCGGGGGGCCGCTCGGGGGGTCCAAACCGCGGGAAGGAAGGCACGTGGAGGATCTGCATGACCGCCCCGATGGAGAACGCGGCAAAGACCACCCAGAAGACCTGGAAGGTCCGCACCATGGCCTGCTCGGTGATCTTGATGCTTCGTTCGTCCTCGATGAGGTCCTCGACCCTCCGGCGTGCAAGGTAGACGAGGAGGATGGCGACCACGAAGGCAATCTCGACGAAGGGAGGCCGGTAGACCTCCACCGAATACCAGAGGATGGCGAGGAGGGCGACAGCGATGCACCCGGTGAGGAGGTAGAAGGTGTTTTTCTTCATGCCGGTGATCCTGTTTCCTGCTTAGTATATTTAACACTGGATTTAATACCTGATCTCCTCACCCGTTATCCTCCCCTATAAAAGTATGATTCACCATACATAAAGAATCTTTATCATTACATGAGCATATATTCATATCCATGACATCCAGGATTCCGGCAGGAACCCACCCTGCCATGAAGGAGGGGACCGGGCGGCCCGGGTCGTGCGCGGCCGTGGCCCTCGGAGCCCTCGCACTCGTGGTGCTCGTATCAGCCGTGCAGGGGGCGGGGGTCAACGCGACCGCGTCGGCCACGAACGTCTATGTATCATCGGTCGTGGTGGACCCCGCCGAGTTCTCCCCGTACGAGGAGGGGACCATCTCGGTCACCCTGACAAACGCGGGCAGCGATGCGGTGGGCCTGACGAACCCGACCATTCTCTCCAACCAGGTCCATATCGTGACGAGGGACATGGGTGCGAGCACCGTGACCTCCATCGCATCGGGCACCTCGGCCACCTTCACCTTCCTCGTGAGGGTTGACCCCCCCGACGGGACGTATTTCCCCCTCTTCACCGTGGGGACATCAACGAGCAGCATCAACTATCCCGTGACCGTGAAGGTCAGTTCCACGGAGATAGGTGCGATGATCTCCGACAAGCCCTCGGCGTTCCCCCTCTCTGCGGAGGAACAGGTGAACCTGACGGTGTTCAACCCCCGGGGCGGGGAGGTGAAGAATATCCTGGTCGCCGCCTCGGGAGAGGGACTGGACGTGAGCCCGTCGCAGAGGTACGTGAGCTCGCTTGAAAGCGCGAGCAGCGTCGAGCTGTCCTTCGGGGTCACCGCCCACCAGGAATCGAACCTCACCTTCCATATCAGCTACGAGAACGGGGACAATGCCCACACCTCGGAGCTGTTCCTTCCCGTCACCATCGGGAATGACAAGACGGCCGCGGTCCCCATCCTGAACAACGTTGCCCTGACTTCCAAGGGAACCTATTACGACCTGACCGGCGACATCACGAACGCGGGGATTACCGATGCGAAGGGGCTCGTGATCGCCGTGGGGTCACCTGCCATGGGGACGGAGACGTACCCGGAGTACGCGATCGGGAGCCTTGCCTCCGATGATTCGGGAAGCTTCGAGCTCACCTTCACCTGCCGCGACCTCTCATCGGTCCCCCTGGTCATGCGCTGGAAGGACGCGGACGGCAACAACTTCGACCTTACGAAGTACCTCGATCTCGAGTCCGGATCGTCACCGGAAGCAGGTTCCGGGATTTCCGCCGGAACGGCACCGATCAACCGGACCGGTTCGGCGAACGGGTATTCGTCGAGGGGCATGAACGGCGCCTTCGCGCCCGGGGGGGCCAGGGAGGGGGCCGGAAGCATTTTCGGGATCGGAGGCGGAAGGGGAGGAGGCCTTGCCTCCTTCTACCCGGTCATCGCGGGCGCCGTCATCCTGGTGGCGGGCATCGTCGTGTACAGGAAGCGGAAGTGGGTCGCCGCGAAGCTGAAGAGAACCTGAAGGGTACCGGGCATGACGGGGAACCCTCTCATCCGGCTCGCGGACGTCACGAAGGTCTACCACCTTGAGAGCGGTGACTTCACCGCCCTCGACCGGGTCTCGCTCGATATCGGCGAGAAAGACTTCGTGGCCATCATGGGCCCCTCGGGATCGGGGAAATCGACGATGCTCAACCTGGTCGGGATCCTTGACGTCCCCACCTCGGGAACGGTGCAGATCGCCGGGAAGGACGTCGCGCGGATGACGGGCCCCGAGCGGACCCGCATGCGGAGGGACACCATCGGGTTCATCTTCCAGAAGTTCTACCTGATCCCCCTCCTCTCCGCCTACGAGAACGTCGAATACCCGCTCATCCTGAAATACAAGAAGCGGGACACCGCCGGGAGGGCGGCCGCGGTCCTCCGGTCGGTGGGGTTCGACGGGGCGCTGGGGTCCCACCGGCCCTCCCAGCTCTCGGGAGGGCAGCAGCAGCGGGTCGCCATCGCCCGGGCGCTCGTCAATGACCCCGGGATCCTGCTCTGCGACGAGCCGACGGGAAACCTGGACAGGAAGACCGGCCTCCAGATCATGGACATCCTCTGCGAGCTGAACGAAAAGGGGAAGACCATCATCATCGTCACCCATGACCCGAAGATCTCGGAGTACGCGAACCGGACGATCGAGCTCGAGGACGGGAGGATCGCCTCATGAGGGACATCTTCCTCGACCTCTCGGCGCGGAGCGTACACCTGAACCTCCTCCGCTCGGTGCTCGCCTCCATCGGTATCGTCATCGGGGTCGTCGCCATTTCCTCCATGGGGATGCTCGGGACGAACATGCAGCTCGAGGTGAAGGACCAGCTCTCCACGGGTGCGAACACCATCGTGATCACCCCGGACACGGTCCGGATGGGCCCTCCCGGGTCGGAACCCTCCTCGTCATCGTCGTCCACCGACATCACGAAAACGGTGCTTGCCAAGATCAGGATCGCAACCGGTGATTCGGGCACGGTGATCCCGGTCCACCGGACCAACACCCAGTTCACCCTCGGGTCGGTCCCCGGGAGGGCCTCCCTCTACGGGCTCGACCCGGACGACATCACGAAGTTCCTCACCATCGGGAACGGCACGAACATCGTCGGGATGAATGACGCCCTCGTGGGTTCCACCATCGCGAGCAACTTCAACCTGAAGCTCGGGAGCCGCATCCGGATCGGGTCGGAATCGACCGGGCAGTCCGTGGCACGCATCGTCGGGATCATCGATGCGCGGGGGATGTCGTCTGACAACATCAACACCGACAACGCCATCGTCGTATCGGATGACTGGTACGTCAACCAGTACGGGGGGAAGGACGAGTACCCGCAGGTGAACGTCATCGTGAAGGACATCGACACCATCTCCGGCGTAGAGAGCGCCATCGACGCGAAGGTCAACACGAACGAGAAGACCCCCACGGTCCGGATCTCGGACGCGAGCTCGCGGCTCTCGGGGATCTCCTCGTCCCTCTCCACCATGACGACCTTCATCCTCGCCATCGGCGGAATTTCCCTCGTCGTCGCCGCGGTGAGCATCTTCAACGTCATGATGATGTCGGTGAACGAGCGGGTGCAGGAGATCGGCATCCTCCTCTCCATCGGGACCGAGGCGGGGGAGGTGCGCCGGATGTTCCTCTACGAGGCCCTCATCCTGGGCCTCCTCGGGGCCGTCGTGGGCGGGGCGGTGAGCCTCGTCATGGGCTACTCGGTGGTGAGCGCCATGATCGGCACGACGGCGTACTACTTCCTCCCCGCGAGCATGGCCTTCATCCCCGAGGGGATGGTGGTCGGGATGATCGTCTGTCTCGTCTCGGGGCTCTACCCGGCCTGGAGGGCATCGAACCTGGACCCCATCGAGGCGCTCAGGAGCGAGTGAGGCGGTGCCGGGCGGCCCCACGCCCCCCGGCCCGGTTCGGGGGCGGGGTACGTACCCGGGAACCAGGCCGCGTGGTATCGGGTTCCCGGCCTTCCTGTCCGCTGCAGGGGAAAGAAGGGCCACGAGTGTGTGATCGAAATTCATAAATATGTTTTTCGTTGATATCAGACTTAATTAATAATTAATTTCAAAAATACGATGATATTTCGCTTATTTCAGGAAAGAATGATTTTTATAGTTGAACCCTGATATACTTATCAGGTCACTGCATGCAGCTATGGAAGAGTCCATGATACTTCTTCGGTCAGGGGGATCCCCCCCTCCGGGGCGGGCCCGTTTGACCGGTATCCGGATGTTCCCAGCCGCCTGTCACCAGGAAAGGAACCCGGGCATACCCGAGATAGTTGTCTGACATGAAGCTCAGGGAAAAAACACTCCTGATGGTTTCAGGAATTATTATCCTTGTTATCCTGATCTTCGTATTCCTGTCCTCGTCCCTTTTTCTCCAGAGTTACCATGACCTCGAAACGAACCACATCAACGAAACCACGAACCTCATCATCAGGAACCTCGAGAACGAGATGCTGCACCTGAAGTCCGTTGCATGGGACTGGGGGATATGGGATGAAACCTACCAGTTCGTCAATACGGGGGACGAGGAATACGTCCAGGCGAACATGGTGAACACCACCTTCAGGGACCTGCACCTGAATTTCATCATCATCACCGATTCAACCGGGGCGGTGAAATACAGCCAGGGGTATGATTTCGACCAGATGGCCCTGTCTCCCCCGCGTCCCGATCTCCTCGCAGAAGTATCGGACCGTCATTCGGCTTTCAGCAGGCTCACCGGTACCATCAATACGAGCACCGGTTCGGCGCTGACGGGGTTACTCAGCCTTCCCGGCGGCATCGTCATGGTCTCGGCGAGCCCCATCCTCCACAGCGATTACTCCGGGCCCCTGGGAGGTACCATTATCCTGGGGAGATACCTCGATAACACCGAAATTGCCCTGATCGGGAAGGATGCACCCCCCGGCATTTCCATCACCCCGATCAGGGAATCGTCGTTTGCAGGGGATGATCCGTCAGTTCTCACCAGCGGCGACGGGGCCACGATCGTCATCCGGACCCCGAGCGACGAGAAGAACGAGGTCTCTGCCATCATACAGGATATTTACGGGGTGAACGATATCGTCCTCGCATACGACATCCCCCGGGATATTTTCCTCCAGGGAAGGTACACCGTTTTCCTGTTCATCATCCTGATGCTCACGATAGTCTCCATCACCGGGGGGCTTATTTTCTGGCTGCTGGATGGCCAGGTGCTGAGGCGCCTTGTCAACATCAACGAGGACATAGCCCTGATCAAGCGGCAGGACGCGCCCATGGCCCTCGTGAAAAATGAAGGAAATGACGAGATTTCGGAGCTCGTCGACTCCATGAACCAGCTGTTCGGCCAGATTAACGAACACGAGCAGATCATTGCCGAAAGCGAGCGGCGGTTCCGCCAGCTGGCGGAAGACTTCCCTGAAATGATGTTCGAGGCCGATGTAGAGGGGACTCTCACCTTCGTGAACCGCATGGCATATGAAATTACGGGCTACCAGCAGAGCGACCTCGCCCGTGCGGGGGCCATCTTCCAGATGGTCGTTCCCGAGGACCGCGAGAGGGCACGGGAGAATTTCGGGAGGCTGACGAAGGGAGAATCCCTGAAGGGAAATGAATATACCCTGATCAAGAAGGACGGCACCCGGTTCCCGGTCATCCTGTACTCCGCCCCCTCTCACCAGGGGAAAAACATCGTCGGTGTCCGGATCTTTGCCGGGGACATATCCCACCGGAAGGAGGCGGAAAACGTCCTGAAGAAGGAGATCGATACCCGCCTCGCCGCCGAGAAACAGCTCACCACGGCCCTCAAGGAGAAGGAAATCCTCCTCCGCGAGGTACACCACCGGGTGAAGAACAACCTCCAGGTGATATCGAGCCTGCTCTCGATCCAGGCGGAGAAGAAAAAGGACCCGGAGATCAGGGCGTCGCTCATCGACAGCAGGAACCGGGTGAAGACCATCGCTCTCGTCCACGAGCAGCTCTACCAGTCGAAAAACTTCGACCGGATCGAGTACGGGGCATATCTCAGGAAGGTCGTCGCCGACCTGTTCAAGACCTATAACGTGAACCCGGCCCAGATAACCTCCCGTATCCACACCGATAACCTGTACCTCGATATCAACAATGCCGTTCCCTGCAGCCTCATCCTCAACGAGATGATCATCAATTCGCTGAAATACGCTTTTCCGGACGGCAGGAAAGGGGAAATTTCCATCGAATTCCTGGACGATGAAAAGAACTACCACCTGACCTACCACGACAACGGGATAGGGATACCTGAAGGTGTTACGCCTGAACGGAAGGAATCGCTCGGCATGACGCTGATCTACGGGCTGACCAGGCAGATAAACGGGGAGATCGTGCTGGACCGGGGAAACGGTACCACGTTCCACATTACCTTCCCCTATAAGCTGAATCCCGGTGAAAACAAGGAGAAAGCCGGTACTACGCCGTGACCCTGTTTCCTTCCCGGTGGCGTCATCGCCGGCCAGGGGAGACCTCCGGATTTCTCTTCAGTGAGTGCTCATCGACTGATGACACCCCGTCATCCGGGATGCGTTACCATTAAATAACTAAATGTAAAACATATATTACAATTTCAGGAGGAATGTTTATACCTATCCGGACCGCACATGAGCGACGCGGACAGCATATCCAGACGGTGATTGCAATGAAATTCCCTGCGTGCCTCATTCTCCTTCTCATGGTCGCCTGCCTCGGGGGCATCGCCTCGGCACAGACCACGGCCTTCTCCCAGGTTATCGTTTCAAGGACCGCGACTGATCCCGGGGTATTCATGACCGGTGACATCGGGACCATCACCATCACGGTGGAGAATACCGGCACAGAGGCGGTCCCCATCGCCCGTGCCACCCTCTTCACGGACGGTATCACCCTCCTGAACCCCGATGCCTATGACCAGGTGGTCACCCTCGGGCCGGGGAACTCCCGCGACTTCGTGTTCAACGTGCAGGCCACCGGGACCGGGGGCCTGTACCAGCCCAAGGTGTACCTCGATTTCCAGGGATCCGGGAGCCTTGCCTCCTACGTTTCCCTGAGGATAGACAACACCCCCCTCCAGGTATCGGTGGACAGCGTCCCCGATTACTTCGCCACCGGGAGGACCGATGTCATTACCCTCCGGGTGGGGAACCCCCGTGACGACAACCTCACCGGGATCACGGTTGTCCCCTCGGGGACGGGGGTGAGGACCATCCAGAGCAATTATTTTATCGGGGACCTCGGGCCGGGCCGGTCGGCCGACGCGTCCTTCTCCGTCATTCCTTCGCAGCAGACGGAAATCACCTTCCATACCACCTACCGGAACGGGATCAATACCCATACCACCGATACCACCGTCCCCATCATGATCGACAACAGCCGCCGGAGCGCCGACCTCGTCGTGAACAACGTGAAGCTCACCCCGTCGGGAGGGAGCTACGAGCTTGACGGGGATATCACGAACGGCGGCCTCGACGACGCGAAATCGGTGGTGGTCACCGCCGGGAACCCGGCCCAGCCGGTCGATCCCTACCCCTCCTACGTCGTGGGGTCCCTTGCCGTTGACGACTTCTCGAGCTTCTCCGTCACCTTCACCGCCCCGGCCCTCACGTCGATCCCCGTCCTCGTCCAGTGGAAGGATACCGACGGGAATTCGTACCAGGAAACCATCGACGTGAACCTGAGGACTGTGGCCGTCGGGACGGGAAGCTCGACCGGTTCCTCAACCTTCACCAGGGGTGGCGGGGGCGGGCCCCTGGGGTTCTTCGGGGGAGGCGGGCGCGGCGGGTTCCAGTTCCCCTTCGTTGAGGTCATCGTGATCATCGTGATCGCGGTGGTCCTCGTCGTCGCATGGCGCAGGGGCGTCTTCCGCCGGTTCACGGGCCGGGGGAAGGAGAAACAGGCGCCCCCGCAGGCAAAGAAGTGAGCGGGAACCGGGGATTATGAGCGGTGACCCGGTCATCAGCCTCGTCGACGTGACGAAGGTCTACCACATGCCTGCCGAGGACGTGGTGGCCCTCGACCACGTCACCCTCGACATCCGGCGGGGGGACTTCATAGCCATCATGGGCCCCTCGGGCTCGGGGAAGTCCACCCTGCTCAACCAGATCGGCTGCCTTGACAGGCCGACGGAGGGTGACGTCCTCATCAATGGCCGGTCCATCCGGGAGATGAACGACAACGAGCTCACCGACCTGCGCCGCGACACCCTCGGGTACATCTTCCAGACCTTCAACCTGATCCCCCTCCTCACCGCATACGAGAATGTTGAATATCCCCTCATCCTGCGGTACAAGAGCCGGGCAGACCCCGGGAAAATTTACGAACTCCTCCGGCAGGTCGGGATCGACGAGGCCCTTGCCATCCATACCCCGGCCAAGCTCTCGGGCGGGCAGCAGCAGCGGGTGGCCATCGCGAGGGCCCTCGTGAACAACCCCGACATCCTCCTCTGCGACGAACCGACGGGCAATCTCGATTCGAAGACCGGGACCCAGATCATGGAGATGCTCTGCAGCTTCAACGAGAAGGGGAAGACCATCATCATGGTCACCCACGACACCCGGATCGCGGGGTATGCCCATGAGACCATCACGATACGGGATGGGAAGATTGCATGATCGGAATGGACATTTTCACTTCGCTCGCCTTCCGGAGCGTGAGGCTCCACCTGCTCAGGTCCCTCCTCGCCGCCCTCGGCATCGTGATCGGGGTGATCGCCATCACCACCCTCGGCATCATGGGCGCGAACCTGACCCTCTCGGTATCCGCCCAGCTGTCCCGGGGTGCGAATGTCGTCACCGTGACCCCCTATACGGGAGGCGGCAGGGGCTTCATGGTCGGTCCTGGTGGGGGCGGGGGAGAGGCCAACACGAACCTGAACATCACCCAGAGCCAGCTCCAGGACATCGAGCAGGTGGCTGGTTCGAACACCGTGATCCCCATCTACGCGACCTCGGACCAGATCACCGTCGGGCCGAGCGTCGGGAGGGCGACCATCTACGGCCTCCCGCCCGACAAGGTCTCGGACCTCCTCACGGTCTCCGAGGGGACCCCGCTCAGGGGAGGGGAAGGGGCCCTCGTCGGGGCGACCCTTTCCTCCGACTTCGACCTGACCATCGGGAGCCGCATCAAGCTCGGGTCCACCGCCAATAACGCGACAGCGAAGATGGTCCGGGTCTCCGGCATCCTCGAGCAGCAGGGGGCGTCCTTTTCGATCAACGCCGACCGCGCCATCATCGTGACCGACAAGTACTACACGGCGGCTTACGGCGGCTCCGGTGACTACACCCAGGTCCAGATCATCGTAAACGACCTCAGCCAGATCGGGAACGTCATCAACAACACCGACAAGCGGCTGAACCGGAACGAGAAAATTCCTGCCGTGCGGATCAGCAGCCCCAGCCAGTTCCTCTCGACCGTCACCTCGACCCTCGGCTCCATCACCTCCTTCATGACGATGCTCGGGGCCATCTCGCTCATCGTCGCAGCCGTGAGCATCTTCAACGTGATGATCATGTCGGTGTCCGAGCGCGTTCGGGAGATCGGGATCCTGCGGTCCATCGGCACGAGGAGGAGCGAGATCCGGAAGATGTTCCTCTACGAAGCGTTCATCATCGGGTTCATCGGCGCGGGCATCGGGGCGCTCCTCTCGGTATTCTCCGGGTACCTGATCGTGCTTGCCATCGTCGGGAATACGACGTACTTCTTCACGCCGGCGAGCCTGATCTTCGTCCCGCAGGGAATGTTCATCGGCGTCGCGACCTGTGTCCTGTCGGGCATTTACCCCGCATGGCGGGCGTCGGACCTCGACCCCATCGAGGCGCTGAGGGCAGAGTAACACCGGGGTGCGTGCGAACCGGCGAAGCCGGTTCGTGAGTACCCCCCGGGACATCCCCCGTCCACCCTCACCCAAAACGAGAAACCTTTTCCGTTCCCGGATACCTGAGATACGAGGAGGAGTGGGATGGATCTGAAGGACCTCGGGATCGAGGATATCTGGCTCATCGGCCTGTGCCGGAGGTACGGGCAGGCGTTCAGTATTGACCAGCTGAAAGAGGAATTTGACGTCAAGGGGCTGATCTGCGGCTTCCTCGTTGCCCTGGAACGGGTCTCGGGCAGGACGATGCTCCTCGACTCGGCACTTTCGCCGAGGGGCGAGCGGTGGTTCTACCCGATCTGAATCACCAGTCTCTTTTCTTCGAGAATTCGATTCCCATCGTTTCAAATGGCCATGGCACGAACCGGTCACCATGGCAGGACTTTCCGAAACCCTCTCGAAACGGGACAAGGATCGTGAACGTATCCAGCGCATGGCCCCCGACTTCGCGTCGGCGGTATCGGGCATGATCTCATCGAACCTGAAGCCCGGGGCGCTCGACAGGAAGCAGAAGGAGCTGATCGGCGTCGCCGGATCGGTCATCACCCGGTGCGAGCCGTGCCTCTCCCACCACGTCCGCGACGCCCTCGCCGCAGGGGCAACGAAGCAGCAGGTGATCGAGGCGGCCGCGGTCGGGGTGAACTTCGGCGGTGCCCCATCGTTCGTGTTCTGCTACTCGGTGCTCATGGGGTTCCTCGAAGAATCGTGACCGGGCGAATCCATTACCACCTAAGCTTTTCCCCGAAGAACCCGGTGACGATCCCGCTCAGATATTCATGCACCCTCCGGCGGTCTACCCCTTCACGGTCACGGCACAGGGCAACCCCGTTCGCCTGGCGGTCATGGTCGCATTCGTCGAGGAAAACAAAGTGCCCCTCTCCGCCGTCAAGGCGGACCAGTATCGCACCGGGTATGTGGCCGGCATAATGCCCTGCATGGGCCCCGAAGGGGAGGAAGTCGTTTTCCACGGCTCCGACGATGAAGACCGGCACCGATACCATGGCAAGGTTCTCCGCATCGTACCCCGGACCGAGTGCCGGGTCGAAGGCGACAATCGCCTTGATCCGTTTGTCGAGGTACGACCGGGATGCGTCCTCCGGGGGAGAAACATGAGGGCCGCCGCGGGCGTAACTGCAACCGCGGTCGCCAGCTGCACTTTTGGAAACACAGTACCGCATCATCGCCGCGAAATCGTACCTCGGGCCGGCCAGGGAGAGCACCGTGGCGCCACCCGAAGAATGCCCCAGTGCCCCGACCCTCGCGGGGTCGATCAGGTGGCGGAACGGCGACTCGCCGAGAAGGTAGTCCAGGGCGGCAATGCAGTCCTGCGACCTGAGCCAGGGCATGAGAGCCGTTGCAGGATTGATGGTCTCCGGTCCGTACACGAACGATTCGCCGAAGTGGGAAACCCCGGCGACGAGGTACCCCTGCCGGGCCAGGTGAAAGGCGATCCACGTGTAATTCCTCGCCGCACCAAAAGCCCCGTGGGAAAGCACGATTGCCGGATGCTTCCCCTCGAGGGCATCGACGTCCTCGGCACCCCGTCCCCCGCCCATGCCGTCAGGGTACGGCTTTTCCTTTGCCGGGGAGACGGCGGGATACCAGAGGTCGATGAGGATGGGTCTCCTCCGGTTCCGGTCCTCGGTCCGCAGAATGGTGTGACCGGCGGGGGAAAGCACCGTCATCAGGCCGACCTCCCGCCGTCGTTCATTATGGGATGCGAGGGGTGAGATTTGAACTCACGAACCCCTACGAGAATGGACCCTGAATCCATCGCCTTTGACCTGGCTTGGCAACCCTCGCGCAGCTACACCGTTCGGTGAGAAACGTCATAAAGATAGTGATACCGGCGACGACGGCCGGCTCCGGCTCTCCGCGTTTCCTGGAGCCGCCCGCAGGATGGCAGGTTCCCATCAGAGGTATTTCTTCAGCCACCTCACCGCCTCTGCCGCCGCGGCGCTCACGTACGGGTCCTGGTCATAGAGCTCGATGTGGTTGTGGGTCTCGATCCAGACGAACTCCTTCGGTTCGAGGGCAGCGTCGTAGGCCGCCTGGGCGAACTCGGGGAGGAGGGCGGTGTCCATGGTCCCGTGGATGAAGAGGAGGGGCGTCGGGGCGACGAGAGGGGCGTGCACGATGGAGTTGTACAGGAAGTACGGCTCGAGGGATGCAACGGTCATCTTCTCGGACCAGTTCGGGGCATCCGATTTGTAGGTGCGGTCATAGTAGGAATACGCCTCCTCGAGAGGCATCACCGCGAGCGGGATCTCAGGGGTGAACCCCTTCGAGATGGTGGGGATGTACTGCACCTCGCCGGTCCGGTACTCCTTCATCACGATCTCGTTGATCTGCTCCCGGAACTTTGCGAACCCGTCCACGCCCATAAATCGTTGGAACGTCCCGCCGATACTATACCCGCCGGCGATGGCCACCACCGCCTTCACCTTCCGGTGCCGGGCAGCGGTTGACACAGCGAACCCGCCTCCCATGCAGACCCCGACGATGCCGATCCGCGCGGGGTCGATGTCGCCCCGGGTGGAAAGGTAGGTGACCGCAATCGCGAAGTCCGCGATAACCCGGTTGGGATCGTAATGAGCCCGGGGCTCTCCCCCGCTCTCGCCAAAGGATCGGGGATCGAAGGTGAGAACGGTGAAACCCGCGTCCGAGATCCGCTCGGCGTAGTGGGGGAGAGTCTGCTCCTTGACGCTGCTGATCGGGCCGCACATGACGATCCCGGGCGTCCGCTCCCCCTCCTTTGTACCGGGAGGCCGGTAGAGGTGGCCCGCGAGATCGGCCCCGGCGCCCGGGAAACTGACGGCAATCCTGCGACGGGGGTCTGCCTTCAGGAGGTCCTTCGGGTCAGGGGGCAGGAAATGGGATGCATCGGCAGGCTCGGCCATTG
>Ga0335071_10002155_pt1 | contig 21175 bp, 16 predicted proteins | sample Lox_Sample_15_FD_206724 | JGI IMG/M metagenome (GOLD analysis project Ga0335071, IMG submission 206724) | Soil microbial communities from Loxahatchee National Wildlife Refuge, Florida, United States - Lox_Sample_1.5 | ecosystem: Environmental > Terrestrial > Soil > Wetlands | place: USA...
ACCGGGATCTACGCCTCTCGCTCGAAGGACTACCCCACCGCCACCTACGGGACCGACTTCAACACCGCCCCCGCCTTCCAGCGCGACACCACCACCGCCCTCGACCTTCGGTACGAGCGGGAGTTCGCCGCCAAGGGGCATCTCATCGCCCGGCTCTTCGCCGACGACTACCGCTACGGGGCGGCCTGGCCCTACTCCGGAGTCGTGAACCGCGACGCGGACGAGGGGCGCTGGATCGGCACGGAGCTCCTCGGGACTCTGCCGTGGGGGGAGGTCGCCCAGCTCGCCGCCGGAGGGGAAGTGCGAGACAACGTCCGCCAGGACCAGCACAACTACGACGAGAACCCTCCCTCCAACCACCTCGACGTCCACCAGACCTCCTGGGTCGGGGGCCTGTTCGCAGAGGGGGAGTTCCGCATTCCCTTCTCGCTCGCGCTGCACCTCGGCTTGAGGGAGGACTTTTCCTCGACCTACGGGAGCGCGATGAGCCCCCGGGCCGCCCTGGTCTATGCGCCGGCCCGGGCGACCACCCTGAAGGCCATCATCGGCCGCGCCTACCGGGCCCCGAGCGCTTACGAGGACACCTATGCGGCCAAGCAGGGCGTCGAGGTCGCGCCCCTCCTCCCCGAGCGGATCGCCACCGCCGAGCTCGTCCTGGAGCAGGGGCTGGGCGAGCGGGTGCGCCTCGTCCTGGACGCGTTCCACAACCAGATCTTCAACCTCATCACGCAGCAGGGCAGCGCCAGCTCCTCCGCGGTGGTGTACGCCAACCAGGGGATGGTCCAGGCCCTCGGGGTCGAGACGGAGGTCGAGGCCCGTGCCAGCCGGGCGCTTTGGGCCCGGGTCTCGTATGCCTTGCAAGAGGCCCGGAACTCTTCCGGAGCGCTCCTGCCCAACTGCCCCGTGCACCAGCTGAAGCTGAACCTCTCGACCCCGATCGTGAGCGAGCGGGTGCGGGCAGGGCTGGAGGGCCAGTTCATCGGGCCGAGGCTCACCGACGCGCGTCGCTTTCTCCCGGCCGTCTACCTCATGAACCTGAACGTCGTGGCGCGCGATGTCCTGCCCGGGCTGGATCTCGACGGAGGGGTCAGGAACCTCCTCGGCCGGCCCTATGAGGACCCCGCCTCCCCGCTCGTGTACGCGATGGATTCCCTCCCCCAGGACGGGCTTACCTTCCACCTCGGCGCCCGCTACCGCTTCTGACCATGCCCGCCCCTTCCCGCCCCCCGCGCTCGCGACCGTCCGCCCCGTTCCTCGCGGTGGCGCTCTCCGCGGCGTTGGAGCTCGCGGGCGGGGGGGCCCGGGCGGGCGAGGCGGTGGCCGAGTACCAGCTCAAGGCGGCCTTCCTCCTCCTCGTGCGTCAGTTCGTGGCTCGCCCGGACGGCGAGTCCATCTCCCAGATCTGCATCCTGGGGGACGATCCCTTCGGGGAGGCCTTCGGGGCGGCCCCCGCGGCCGGCGTCCCCGAGGTCCGCCACCTCGGGCCCTCGGACGACCCCGGCTCCTGCCCCCTCCTCTTCATCGCCCGGTCGGAGCGGGCCCGCCTGCGCTCGGTCCTTGAGGCGGTCCGTTCCCGACCCGTCCTGACCGTGGGCGACACCCCGGGGTACGCGTCCCAGGGGGTGATCCTCAATCTCTTCCTGGACGAGAACAAGGTTCGGTTCGAGGTCAACGTGGATGCCGCGCGCCGGGCGGAGCTCACCCTGAGCCCACGGCTCACGAGCCTGGCCCGCCTGGTCCGGGAGGGGCGCTAGCTTGGCGCGGGCCCGCGAGATGCCGTTCCGCAGCCGGATCCGGCTACTGCCCGCCACCGCGCTCGCAGCCTTCGGTGTGGTCCTGCTCGTTTCCCAGGTGCTCGGGTCGCGCGAGCGCCGCCTGCTCGACCGGATCGAGACCGGGCTCGTCCCGGAGCTGGAGCTATTCCGGGGGGTGGAGCAGAGCCTCGCCGCCCTCGATCAGGCGCTCCAGGACGCGATCCAGGCGAGAGACCCCCACGCCGTGGAGCGGACTGCGCGGCCGCGCGACGAGCTCTTGGGCGAGCTTCGGCGCACCGCGCTCGTGGCCGGGGCCGACCCTCGAGCGGTGGAGAAGCTCTCGTCCGACGTCACCGAGTACCACCGGCTCGCCGTCTCGAACGCTCTCGAGATCCTGTCCGACCGAGTGGAGGGGGCGGACGTGGAGGTGCTGGTCCGGGACGATGCCCTGCGCAAGGCGGTCGCGGGGCGGACGAGCGAGAAGCGGAAGGAGCTCACCGTCGCCCTGGAGGCGGCCAGGCGCTTGAGCGCCCTCACCCGGTGGGCGACGGGCGGGGCGATCGCCATCGCCGCCGCGGTGATCGCCGCGCTCGCGGTCTGGGTCTCGGCCAGCGTGGTGAGCCCCCTCATGAAGATCTCCCAGGTGGCGGCTCGGATCTCGCAAGACGGAGATCTGACCCAGCCGTTCCTCGTGGAGGGGCCGGGCGAGTTCGCCGTCCTGGGCCAGAGCTTCCAGGCCATGATGGAGCGGCTGCGCCAGATGCCGCGGACCCTCGCCGCCGCCGAAAAGGTCCTTCGAGAGACGCTGGGGGAAGCCTCGGCCGATGCCGTGCAGCAACAGGCCGACCTGCAGCGCCAGGTGAGGGCCCTCGCCGGGGCGCGCTCGATCATGGAACGGGCCTCGCGCGCCCGTGGGGCGACCACTCGGAACCTGGAGAGGGTGGCGGAGCTGGCGGCCAGCGTGGCGCCGAACGCACAGGAGGGTCAGACGGCCGCCCGGGCGAGCCTCGAGGCTTTCCAGGCGGCGATCGAGCAGCTCGAGAAGCTCGGCCGGACGCACTCCGCGCTCCAGCAGCGAGTGGAGCAGTGCCTGAGGTTCACCGACACCGTCCGCAAGCTCGCGACGGGCGAGAACGACTTCGCCCTGCGCCTGGCGGTGGAGGCCTCGCGGCTCGGGGCGGCGGGGGAGGAGGTCCTGAACGGTGCCCGGGAGCTTCGCCAGAGCTCGGGTCGCACCGCCCAGGCGGCGGGGAAGATGGAAACCCTCCTCCAAGACCTCCGCCGCGACCTCGAGGTGTCCTCTTCCTCCTTGGGAGAGAGCGCGGCCGGGGCGAAGGGCGGGATGGAGAACCTCGAGGAGGTGGGCGTGAGCCTGCGCGACCTCCTCGCCGTCGCCCGGCGCATCGCCAGCTCCGCGCGGGAGGCGACCGCGGTCCTCGTCGAGCAGCAGCACGCCCTGGACGAGATCGCGAGCGCCATGGTCGACCTCGACCACGGCGCGGCGGCGACCCTTGGCGGCCTCGAGCGAACCCAGGGGAGAACCGAGACCTTGAAGGAGACCTCCCGCAGGCTCGACGAGATCGTCTCCTCCTTCCGATTCTAGGACGAGAAACCACCCGGGCCCCCAAATGACAGAGAGATCCGGAGAGAAGGACGACGGGCTCGAGCGCCTCCTGCGCGTCCTCGACGAGCGCCTCTCGGACGCCGTGAACGGGGGAGCGGTTCCTCTCCCCGCCTACCCTCCCGTCGCGCTCCGGGTGCAGGAGCTGCTCGTCCACGGAGCCGGGCTCGCCGAGGTGGCGCGGGCGGTGGAAGCGGACTCGGCCCTTGCGGCGGACGTCCTGCGGTGTGCCAACTCCCCTCTGTACCTTCGGGCGGGCCGGGTGACCACCCTCGCCCAGGCGGTCACGAACCTCGGCGCCCAGCTGGTCCTGCGGCTCGCCTTCGCCTCGGGCCTCGCCGGCCGGGCGCTCTCGGACGGCCCCTTGGCCTCGCTGCGCCGCAAGGCCTGGATCGAGGGGCTCGCCAGCGCCGCGTTCTGCCAGGAGCTCGCCCGGCTTCGCCAGTTGCCCGGGGAGAAGGCCTTCCTCCTCGGGCTCCTCCACGACTTCGGAAAGGTGGCGGCGCTCTCGTGCCTCGAGCGCCTCGGCCAGGACGCCCCCGCTCGGCCTGCTCCCTCGGCCGCCGCGGTCGAGGCCCTCATCGAGCGGTACCACGTGGCCCTGGCGCAGGACCTCGCCCGCCGCTGGGGGCTCCCCGAGCTCCTCGTCGAGGTGATCGCGGCGCACCACGGCGAGGGAACGGCGAGCGACCCGAAACTCCTTCAAACGGTGGTGGCCTCCGATGCGGTGGTGGCGCTCATGTGGCGCGGGCCGGCGGTGCTGGCGGCGGACCTCGCCACCCTGTCCGGGCTCGAGGGGCTCGACGAGGTGAACGCGGTGCGGCGCATGGTGGCGCAGATCCCCCAGTTCGTGGCCGCCTTCGAGGCGCCCTTGCCGACCCGCGCCCGGTCGCGGTCGGCGTTGGCCCGGCCGAGCCCCCGCCCGGCCACCCCCTTAAGTTCTCCGTTCCCGCTCAAGGTCTCGGTCGCCCGGAGGCCGCTCGAGTACCGAGCGGTGGCCATCGACCGGGCCGCGATCGTGGCGGAAGGAGAGGAGCCCTTGCCGGAGAACCAGCTCTTCGCGGTGACGCTCATCCCGGCCCCGAACCGGGCCTTCGAGCTCTGGTCCCTCTCGGCCGGCATGGAGGAGAACGCCGACGGGTCGGTCCGGGTTGAGCTGCGCCCCTACGCGCTCGGAAGCGAGCTGCAAGCGCGGTGGGCGGCTCTGGCGGATGCGGCGGGACGGTGAACGGTAGCCGTCATCGAGGAAACCGAGTGGGGGAGGGGACGGGCGAGTCCTTCTCGCGAAGAGGATCCGCTGCGACGCGGCGAAGCTGTCCGATGGTCTCGGCGATCCGCTGGACCGCGGCGACCATCTCTTTCAGGACCTCGCTCCGCTCGGCTGCCGGAAGGTCGAGATCCTCGAGCAGGCAGGCGAGGTTGGCCCGGACGGCGGCGAGCGGGTTATTCACCTCGTGCGAGACGGCGGCCGCGAGCCGGCCCGCCTCGGCGAGACGCTCGAGTTGCAGCCGTCTCACCTCGGCCGAGGCCAGACCCTCGAGGGCCTGCCGGCGCTCCCGTTCCAGCTCGAGCTGCCGGGCGAACTGCCGTCGTGCGAGTTCCGCGGCGGTGAGGGACAGGGTGGCGATCCCGGTGCCGAGGGTTCCCCAGTAGACCACGTCCAGGAGGCTTCGGCCCTCGGAGATGCGGATCCAGGTCCCCACACAGATGGAGAGGGCACCGGTCCCGGCCGCCGCCGCGGGAATCTCCGGGCCGACGAGCGCCGCCAAGGGGGCGAGGGCGAAGAGCAGCCCGAAGAAGAGGCTCTGCGAACCCCCGTTCATGAGGATCTTGGCGGTGGTCGCGCCGGCGCTCACCAGGACCGCGAGCAACGCCCAGACGTTGGCCGCATGCCGGTGACCATCGCGCTGGAACAGGCCCGCCGCGACGAGTACGCCCGCCCAGGTGATGCCGACGAGCGCGATCCAAGGGCCGTGTGGCAGGCCCAGGTCGAGGAGCACGAAGGGAGCGATGAACCCCGCGGAGAGGACCATGCCGAGGCGCCGCCGCCGCATCTCGGCGGAGCGCGTCTCGAGGCGGCTCGATTCGACGCCATCGTCGCGGGCGCCGGTCGCCGTCCGCGGTGAGGTTCTCACCCCCTCTCCATAGCACGGCGGCCGGGGTGGGGGAGGTGGGGCGGGAATCACCCGCGAGCCAACTCCTCGTGGGGTGAAAGGTCTCCGAAGCGCACAAGGGCCGTCGCGCCGCGTTGTGGAAGCTGCGACCCCAAGGCCGGGCTTTTCTTAGGAGCGAGCCTTGGGTGAGGCACCCGGGGGAGGCTCGCCTACGGCCCTAAGGAGAAGGCTCGCTGGGGCTACCCGCCGATGCCGCGCATCGAGAGGAGGACGAGGCCGTGTCCGGCCTCTTCCATGTGATGGCGAGGAGCCTTGCGCTTCAAGGCGCCGCGGATGGCCTCCTCGAGTTCCTCGTCCCGGGCGCCGGAGCGCAAGAGCCCGCGAAGGTCGGCCCGGCTCTCCCCTCCCAGGCAAGCCTGGAAGCCGCCGTCGGCGGTGACCCGGGCCCGGTTGCAGTCATCGCAGAAGTTCTCGGTCATGGCCCCGATGAACCCGATGAGTCCCTCGCGCCCGTCGGCCCGGCGGGCGAGCATGTGGCGGGCCGGCCCCCAGCCGCGCGATCCATGGGGCGAGAGAGCGAACCCCTCTTCCGTGAGGAGTTCGCGGACCGAAGCGAGCGGAACGGGCGACCCGCCGCCGAAGGGCATCTGCTCGATGAACCGCGGGAGCGCCCCCCGGTCCCAGGCATGGAGGACGAGGTCGCCGAGCTCGTCCTCGTTCACCCCCCGCATCACCACCGCGTTCAGCTTCAGCGACCGGAACCGCCCGGCGGCCGCGTCGATCCCGGAGAGGATGCGGTCGAGCCGCGAGCCCCGGCCCGAGATCCCGAGGAGCCGGTCGGGGCGAAGGGTGTCGAGCGAGACGTTCAGGGCGCCGAGCCCCGCCGCCCGGAGGGGCTCGACGAGCTCCTTGAGCCGGTGGCCGTTCGTGGTGAGGGCGACCTCCTGGATGCCGGCCGTGGAGGCCGCATCGGCGGTGATCTCGACCACGTCCTTGCGCAGGGTGGGCTCTCCGCCGGTGAGTCGGATGCGTCGCACCCCGAGCCCGGCGAACACCCGGAAGAGCCTGGCCAGCTCGGCCCGATCGAGGAGGCCGTCGGCCGGCTCGTTCTCCGCCGGCGAGCAGTAGGTGCACCGGAAGTTGCACCGGTCCGTGAGCGAGACTCGCAGGTACCGGATGAGACGTCCCTGCGCGTCCCATAGAGGCGTGGACACCGCGGTGGCGGCGGCGGGGGTGGGGGAGGAAAGGGCTCGCAGCTCCATGGGCCTTTTCTACACCGGCGGCCATTCTCGTCCCCGGGGCCGCCGGCATCACGTCTTTTCTCTCCATAGCAAGTTCCCTTGCCCCGCGCATAAGCCCGCTTCTGTTCGGGCGTTCGAGCCGGGCAGGGCCGGGCGCCCTCTAAAGACCGGCCGGGCCGTCGGGGTTCCGTCGACCGGCAAGGTCCCGTCCTCTGCCGGGGCGTGCGAGACGCGCTCCGAGCGCCTCGCCTCGACTCGCTCGTCCGTCGTCGAAAGGCGCCGAGCGAAAAGGCCGCTTGGCCGGCGACCCGAGCGAGGAGGTCGCCCGCCGCGGTGCCGCCCCTCATGCGGTGGGACCTGTTCTCCCGGGCAGCGACCGAGTGCGAGGACAGCCCTTGAACGACCACCCCGGCGCCGGGGATTACGAGAAGCGGCGTTGTGAGGGAGCAGCGGGGGCTCGGCAGGAGGATCGCCTCGGAGCGGTGCGGCTCTCCCGCCGCCGCGAGAGGGCGAACCCACCCTGGGGGCTTCATGGGCGGTGGGCGCGAACGAGAAGCGCTCCCCAGGTTTCGTTCCGCAAGCGGCGCTTGCCGGGCTACCATGCTCGATTCCGCGCGTGCGCGGCCAGGGGAGCGAACTTAAGGAATTCGGCTTGACCCGGACCCGGACAGAGGCCCTCGCGGGCACAGCCACCGCGCTCGCCCCCGAGGAGCGAAGGCTCATCGAGGAAGAGGAGTCGCTCCTCGTCTCCGTGCAGAGAGCGCTCGCCGATCGGCGGGCCGGGATACGGGCCGAGGGGGACCTGGCCGATCGCCTGCGGGAGCTTCGCGACGAGGCGCTCGAGTCGAGCTCGAAGGACCTCCCCACGGTCTTCCAGGAGATGGGGCTCGTCCGCGCGGTGATGGAGCGGGCCCGGCCCGAGGCCCTTCCCGATCCCGCCACGCCCTACTTCGCCCACCTGCGGGTGCGGGAGGGGGGCGAGGAGCGCGACTACCTTCTCGGCCGGACCACGTTCGTCGATCGGCAGGCGGGGGTGCGGGTGGTGGACTGGCGCTGGGCCCCGGTGGCAGCGATCTTCTACCGCTACCGGGAGGGCGAGGAGTTCGAGGAGAGGTTTCCGGGCCGCGTCTCGCAGGGCCTGGTCCTGGCGCGGCGGGTGGTGGTGGTGGAGGGGGGCAGGCTCACGCGGGTGAGCGACGGGCGTCGCTCGCTCTTGCGTGGGCCCGACGGGGCGTGGCGGACGAGCGCGCCCGAGACGGCGGCGCTGGGAGGGGGCGCGGGACGGGCAGCGCGGGCCGGGACTCTCGGGACCGGGGCCGGTGCCCGCGGACGCTTGGCCGCACCGGAGGTCACGGCGCTGCTCGATCCGGACCAGTACGAGGCGGTCTCGGCCCCGCCCGAGCGGGCCCTGCTCGTCCTCGGTAGCGCCGGGAGCGGCAAGACCACCGTGGCCCTCCACCGGCTGGCCCGCATCGCCTTCGACGCGCCCCGGCGCTACCCGGCCTCGCGGTTGCAGGTGGTGGTTCCGGAGCTGGGGCTAGCCCGGCTCGCGGCGCGGCTGCTCGAGCCGCTCGGGCTCGCCCGGGTGCCGGTGCGGACCCTCGAGAGCTGGTCCCGGGGCGCCTTTCAGAGCGCCTATGGAGTCCCGCCCCCGAGGCTTTTCGGCGAGACGCCTCCCCTCGTCGCCCGCCTGAAGCGCCACCCCGCCCTCTACCAGGTGCTGCGCCGGCGCCCTTACCTGCAGGAGCCCCCGAGTCTCAAGAAGGCGCGTCGCGAGCTCGGGGACTTGCTCCTCGACCGGACCTTCCTCACGGGCGTCGTCCGGACCGCCGGGGGGGACCTGCCCCTGACCGCGATCGACGAGGTCATCCGGCACACCCGGCTCCAGCTCGCGCCCCCGCTGTCCGAGTTCCTCGCCGGGATCGACCCGGATCGGCGAGAGACTTTGGATGGCCGCCCCATCGAGGACGACACGCCCGACGCGGTGGCGGGCACTCTCGATCCCGAAGACCTCCCCATCCTGCTCTTCTTCGCCGCCCTGCGCGGCGGCGCGGGCGGCCGCAAGGCGGCTCACCTCGTGGTGGACGAGGCCGAGGACGTCTCCCTCTTCGAGCTGTTCGCGCTCGGGCGGCACCTTTCCGGCAAGAGCGTCACCATGGCGGGCGACGAGAGCCAGCAGACCTTCTCCTCCTATGCCGGCTGGGGGGAGGCGCTAGCGGCCCTGGGGGTGGCGGACGCGGCCCTGGTGCGCCTGCCCACCACCTACCGGTGCCCGCGTCCCATCGCCGAGGTGGCCCAGGCCATCCTGGGCCCCATCGCCCCCGAGGTGCCGCCCCGGGTCGGCCGCGAGGGCGTTCCGGTGTCCCGGTTCGACTTCCCCACCGAGGCGCACGCCCAGCTCTTCCTCACCGAGGCCATCCGCGACCTCGTCGAGCGAGAGCCGCACGCGTCGCTGGCCGTGGTCTGCCACGCGCCCGAGGGGGCCCGGGGGCTCCACCGTCTGCTCGCGGACATGCCCGAGGCGCGGCTCTCGCTCGACGGCGCCTTCAGCTTCCGGCCCGGCGTGGACGTGACCGACGTGGCGAGCGTCAAGGGGCTCGAGTTCGACTACGTCATCGTGCCGGACGCTTCGGCGCGCGCCTACCCGGAGGCGGACGAGGCGCGGCGGCGGCTGCACGTGGCCGTGACCCGGGCCGCGCACCAGCTCTGGATCGCCGCGCCGGGAACTCCGTCTCCCCTGTTGCGCGGCATCGCGGCGTCTTAGCGCAAGGGGTCCGCGAAGCAGGGCGGAGGGCGGGAGACCCACCCGGGGCGGTCGACGAACGTGCTCCCGGCCCCGGATCCGTTAGATCCTGGGCCAAACTAGAACTAGAACGGACCCGAGGACCCTCCGCCGTCTCGAGGCGTTCCTCGAACAGGAGACGACATGGCCCAAGTGACGCTGCGGGGTACCGCCTTCCACACGAACGGAGAGCTGCCCACCGTGGGTGCAAAGGCGCCCGACTTCAAGCTCGTGAACGGCGATCTCAAGGACGTCTCGCTCGCGGACTATCGGGGCAAGAAGAAGATCCTGAACATCGTCCCGAGCCTCGACACGTCCACCTGCGCGGCCTCGACCCGGAGGTTCAACAAGGAGGCGAGTTCGCTCGCGAACACCGTCGTCCTCGTGGTCTCGGCTGACCTGCCCTTCGCCGCGAAGCGCTTCTGCTCGACCGAGGGGCTCGAGAACGTCGTGCCGCTCTCGCTCATGCGGTCGAAGAACTTCGCCAAGGACTACGGGGTGCTTTTGCAGGACGGTCCCCTCGAGGGGATCACCGCCCGCGCGGTGGTGGTGCTCGACGAGAACGACAAGGTGGTCTACCGGCAGCTCGTGACCGAGATCGCCAACGAGCCGGACTATGCGGGCGCGCTCAAGGCCTTGACGTAGTTCAAGAGGCGGAAGGAAGGGAGAAGAGCCCTCGAAGGAGACCGGACCGAGGAAGGGAGATCCGGGACCGGCGAGGTGTTTCTAAAGGGCGATGCCAGCCGAGGTGGGCGGCGGGCGCTTCTCGTCACGTTGGGCCGCCTCCCTCCCGCTTCAGGGCCTCGAACCTTTTCTGCGCCTCCTCCCATTCCGGGTAGAGCCGGGCGAGCTCTTCTCGCGCCGCCGCCTGCCGCTCGATGAGCGGCCGCGCCCGGGCGAAGTCCTCGTAGAGGGCGGGGTCCGAGAGCGCGCCGCTCGTCTCCCGCTCCTCGGCCTCGCAGGCCTCGATCCGGGCCTCGAGCCGCTCGATCTCCTCCCGGAGCGGCCGCTCCCGGCGCGAGCGGGCATTGCGCTCCTCGGCCTCCATGCGCCGGCGCAGGGCGGGGCGCAGCGCGGCGCTCTCTTCCGGGCGGGCCTCGGGCGCGACCGTCCCAGCCCCGGCCTCCTCGCTCGGCTCGAGCTGGCGTTCGTGGTACAGCCAGTCGTCCAGGTTCCCGGGGAAGGGCAGGATCCCGCCGTCCTTCACCTCCCAGATGACGGTCGCGAGCCCGTTCAAGAAGCTCCGGTTGTGCGACACGAAGAGGAGGGTCCCCCGGTAGGCCTTCAGGGCCTCGATGAGGGCCTCGGACGACTCCAGGTCGAGATGGTTCGTGGGCTCGTCCATCACGAGCAGGTTCGCGGGGACGAGGAGGAGCTTCGCGAGCGCCACTCGCGCCCGCTCGCCCCCGGAGAGCACTCCCACCTTCTTCTCCACGTCGTCGCCGGAGAAGAGGAACGAGCCGGCCACCCCACGCACGTAGGCCTCGCCCCGGTCCGGAACGAGGTCCCACAGGGTCTCGAGGATGGTCCGGTCGGGGTTGAGCGTCCCGGCGGCGGCGGCGCGGATCCTGGCCGGGTGAAGGGGGGCCTTTGGGTGCGGAGCCTGGGAGGGGTCTAACGGTGCGGGCCATTCGGTCCCGCGGGCAATGGGCCAGTGCTCCTGGGCGTAGTAACCCGCGAGGACCCCGTGCCCGAGCGCGATCTCCCCGGCGTCCGGCAAAAGCTCGCCCGCCACGAGCCGTAGGAGCGTGGTCTTGCCCGCGCCGTTCGGTCCGATGACCCCCACCCGCTCCCCCCGTTCCACCCGGGCGGAAAGGCCCCGGTACACCACCCGCGGGGGGAAGGCCTTTGAAACCCCCGAGAGCCGCACCACCTCCCGGCCCGATCTCGGCCCCTCGGCGAACTGGAACCTGAGGGTGTCCCTTCGGTCGAGGACCTTCACCTCCTCCATCCGCAAGAGCTCCTTCTCCTTGCTCTTCGCCTGCCGCGCCTTCGTGGCCTTGGCCCCGAACCGCTCGATGAAGCGCTCGAGCTGGGCGCGCTTCTGATCCTGGCGCTCGGCCCTTGCGAGGAGCCGCTCCTCCTCCTGGGCCCGCTGCCGCCGGTAGTGATCGTAGTCGCCGGGGTAGGTTCGAAGCCCCTCGGGCTCGAGGGCGATCACCCGGTCGATCTGGCGGTTCAAAAACTCCCGGTCGTGGGAGACGAGGAGGAGCGCCTTTTCCTTCGCGCGCAAGAAGCCGTCGAACCAGGTGAGGGTGGGGACGTCGAGGTGGTTCGTGGGCTCGTCGAGGAGGAGGAGGTCGGGGTCGGTGAGGAGGAGCCCGGAGAGCGCGGCCCGCATCTTCCACCCGCCCGAGAGGGCCCGGGCCGGCTCGAAAAGTTGGGGGGAGGCGAACCCGAGGCCCCGGAGGATCCGCTCCGCGCGCCGCCGCCCGAAGTGCTCCTCAAAGTGGTCGAGCTCCTCGTGCAGCTCGGCGAGGTCCTGGGCGAGCTCGAGCTGCTCGCCCTCCTCGCCCGCCCGGGCCAGGGCCGCCTCGGTCGAAAGGAGCCGCTCCTCGAGGGCCGCTCGGCCCGGCACGGTGGCGAGGACCGCCTCGAGCAGGGGGAGGTCGGGGAGCGCGGTCGCGTCCTGGGGGAGGTGGCCGACCCGGACCCCGCGGCGGAAGGAGAGCTCGCCCGAGTCCAAAGAAAGCTCGCCGGACAGGATCTTGAGGAGCGAGGACTTGCCCGTGCCGTTCGCCCCGATGAGGCCCACCCGGTCCTTGGGGCCGATGGAGAAGGCGGCCCGCCGGAGAAGGACGCGCGACCCGAAGGCGAGGGAGATCTCTCTGGCGGCGACGAGGCTCATCTCTCTTGGCTAGGGCGGCACAGTTAACGTTTCTTCATCCCAGAGACAACACCGCTCGGGCGGCAGGCCGCATCCTACCGCCCGTCAAGGCCGCCCGCTCCGGGCGGCCCTGGCTCTTGGCGCCCCGCCCATTTCGGGGAGAACGGAGGAGGACCATGTGGAAGAGGATCTTGTTCGGCCTCGCCGGCGCGGCCGGCCTGCTCGTCTTGGCCGGCTTTGGCCGGTGCGGCCATTCCCAGACCCCGGCCGAGGTGGCGGCCTACGTGACTGAGCGGGTGGATGATGCGCTCGACGAGCTCAACGCCACGGACGCGCAGAAGACCCAGGTCCACGCCCTGAAGGACCGGCTCCTCGCGAAGGGGCTCGAGCTGCACACGGAGGGCGAGCCCATCCGGGCAGAGGTCCTCTCGCAGTGGCAGAGCGCGACGCCGGATCGATCTCGCCTCCACGCCCTGGTCGACGAGCGGATCGAGGCCATGCGGGCGTTCGCCCACGAGGCGGTGGACGCGGGGATCGAGCTGCATGACATCCTTACCCCCGAGCAGCGGGCCAAGGTCGCGAAGAAGATCGAGCGGATGCACCGGCTCCACCCGTGACCGGGACCGCCTTCCGAAGGGGAACGGGTGGGCCAGGGCCGCCCCCTTCCCCCGGCGAAGGCCCCTAGGTCCCCTTTCGAACTATGATGCTCTCCGTGAACGAGCCCACCCGCTCGACCCCGCTCCTCGCCCTCCTCGTCGAGGACGACGTGCGACTGGCCGCGCTCACCCGTGACTACCTCGAGTCGCACGGGGTGGCGGTGGTGAGCGTGACCGACGGGCGCCGGGGGCTCTCCGAGGCGGTGACCGGGCGCTACGACGTCGTGCTCCTCGACCTCATGCTGCCGGGCAAGGACGGGCTGGAGGTGTGCCGGGAGGTCCGGGCCCGCTCCGACGTCCCCATCATCGTGCTCACCGCGCGCGGCGAAGAGGCCGACCGGGTGATGGGCCTCGAGCTGGGGGCCGACGACTACCTCGCGAAGCCTTACTCGCCGCGCGAGCTTCTGGCGCGGATCCGGGCCGTCACCCGCCGCGCCAAGGGGCGGGCCGGCCCGGCCCTGGGGGCCTTCCGGGTGGGCTCCCTCACCATCGATCCGGGGGCCCGCCGGGTCGAGCTCGAGGGAGAGGAGGTACACCTCACCGGCTACGAGTTCGCCCTGCTCGAGGCCTTGGCCCGGCGCGCCGGCCGCGTGCTCTCCCGCGAGCAGCTCATGGAGCTCGCCAAGGGCAGCGCCGAGGACGCCTTCGACCGGTCCATCGACGTGCACGTGTCGCGCCTTCGCCAGAAGCTCGGGGACGATCCGAAGCGCCCGCGCCTCATCAAGACGGTGCGGGGCTCCGGGTACGTCTTGGCGGGGGAGCCCGAGTGAGGGGGAGGGGCCCTTCCTCCGGGCGGTGGCGAAGACCCCATCGCCGGCGCCACGGTCGCCGGCTCTTCTGGCGGATCTTCGGACACGGGCTCTTCCTCATCGCCCTCGTCCTGGCGGCGATTCTGGGGGTGAGCCTCATCTTCCATACCGGCCCCTGGCACGAGGCGGATGCGGTCGCCCGGTACTCGGCCGATCGGGTGGCCGAGCTCGGGGGAGACCCGCGGGCGCTCGAGGTGGAGCTCGCGCGGGTGAAGGAGGCGTTCGGGGTGGTGGCCACCGTCTACGCCGACGACGCCCGGACGGTGGTGGCCTCGAGCGCGAGCCCTCCCCTCGCCCCCTTGCTTCCGAGGGGGGCCCTTTCGGCCCGGGGATTTGCCTGGCAGCGGGGGAGGGGGCGCGCCCTGCCGCTCCGGAGCGGGGGGCAGGTGGTGTTCGCGTTCGAGCGGCAGGCCGCGCCGATGCGGGCTCCGGCGGTGCTCCTTCTCGTCCTGTGCCTCATCGCCCTCGCCTCGGTCCCGGTGGCGCGATCCATCGCCGCGCCGGTGGAGGAGCTCACCCGCGCGGCCCGGGCGCTCGGGGAGGGCGACCTCACCACCCGCGCCCGGGTGCGCGCCCGGGGCGAGGTGGGCGAGCTCGGGAGGGCGTTCGACGAGATGGCGGAGCGGCTCGAGAGCCTGGTCCTTTCCGAGAAGCAGCTCCTCGCCAACGTCTCGCACGAGGTGCGCACGCCCCTCGCCCGGATCCGGGTGGCGCTCGAGCTGGCGGCGGAGGGGGACTTGGTGCGCGCCCGGCGCTACCTCGGGGAGATCGCCTCGGACCTCGACGAGCTCGACCGGCTCGTGGAGGACGTCCTCTCGGCGGCGCGGCTCGATCTCAAGGCCCGGGGCGGGGCAGAGGTCCGGGGCGAGCCCTTGGATCTCCTCTCGGTGACGGCGGACGCCGCCCGCCGCTTCCGGGAGCGGTGGCCTGACCGCACCCTCGACCTCAAGCTCTCCGAGGGGGTTCCCAGGATCCGGGGCGATGCCGCGCTCCTCAGGCGGCTCCTCGAGAACCTGCTCGACAACGCCGCCAAGTACTCGGAGGCAGAAACGCCCATCGCGCTCGAAGTGAGGGAGGAAGCGGGGGGAGCGGTCTTTCTGGTGAAGGACCAAGGCATCGGAATCTCGCCCGAGGACCTCCCCCGGCTCTTCACCCCCTTCTTCCGCACCGATCGGAGCCGCGCGCGAAGCACGGGCGGGGTGGGGCTCGGGCTGGCCCTCGCCCGGCGGATCGCACGGGCCCACGGCGGAGACATCGAGGTCGAGAGCGAAGTGGACAAGGGGACGGTGTTCCGGGTGCGGCTCTAGGGGCCCCTTGGGGCCACCACGTCACGGGTGGAGGTTTGCGGTCCGCGGCCATTTCGGTTTAGGAAGCGAGGCTTGGCCACCACCTATCAGATCTTCGCCACGGCGGAGCGCATCGAGGAGATATCGGCCGAGATCTACGGCCTCCTCGCCGTGCAGCTCTCGGGCGAGTCCGGGGCCCGCGCGCTCTTCCAAAGGCTGGCGGAGGAGGAGCTCCAGCACGCGAAACGCGTCCGGCTCCTCGCCTCGCGCTACCGGCACGATCCCCATCTCCTCGGGGCGGCCAGCCCGGCGGCCCTGGACGAGGTCTTGGCCGAGGCCGAGGCGATCCTGTCGGCGGTGAAGCAGGGCGGCTTCGCGAAGAACTTGGCCGAGGCGCGCCACAAGCTCGCGGAGGTGGAGGAGCGGAGCTCCCGCGCCCACGCCGAGCTCATCGCCAGCGAGGGTCACCCGGCGCTCAGGGAGTTCTTCAGGAGGCTCGCGGCCCAGGACCGGGCCCACCAGGAGTTCCTCGCGGGAGAGTAGTCACCCCTCGCCGCCTTGGGCCTCCCCCTCGTCCGCGTCGGCGGGCCCGAGGCCGTACTTCCGGAGCTTGTCGTGGAGGGTGACCCGGGACATGCCGAGCCGGCGGGCGGCTTCGCTCCGGTTGCCCCTCGCCGCCCGGACCGCCTCCACGATGAGGCCTCTCTCGTAGGCCTCGACCCGCTGCTTGAGCGGCAGGGCGGCGCCGCCCTCGCCGCTCGCGGAGGAGAGGGCGCTCGCTTCGGGGCGGGCCGCCCCGGGGAGGAGCCCGAGGTCCAGGCTCTCCGGGGGCGACAGAGCCACGAGCCCCTCCAGGGCGTTCTCCAGCTCGCGCACGTTGCCCGGCCAGGGGTGGGCGAGCAGCCGGTCGAAGAGGGCCTCGGGGACGTGGAGGGGCGAGACCCCGAACCGATCGGCGAACCGCTGGAGGAAGAAGCGGGCCAAGACGGGGATGTCCTCGGGCCGGCTGCGCAACGGCGGGATGGAGAGGTGGACGACGTTCAGGCGGTAGAAGAGGTCCTCGCGGAACCGTGAGGCCCGGACCAGCTCCTCCAGGTCGCGATGGGTGGCGGCCAGGACCCGGACGTCCACGGTGCGGGTGCGCTCCTCGCCCACCGGCCGAACCTCGCCCTCCTGGAGGACCCGGAGGAGCTTCGCCTGGGCGGTGGGGGCGAGCTCGGCCACCTCGTCGAGGAGGATCGTGCCCCCGTCCGCCTCTCCGAAGAGGCCGGGGCGGGCCCGGATGGCGCCGGTGAAGGCGCCCCGGGCGTGGCCGAAGAGCTCCGCCTCGGCCAGCTCGGGGGCGAGCGCGGCGCAGTTGAAGCGGATGAAGGGCCGGTCGGCTCGGCGAGAGGCCCGGACGATGGCCTCGGCCACCCGCTCCTTGCCAGTCCCGCTCTCCCCGGTGATGAGCACGGTCACGTCCCGGGGCGCCACCCGGCCCACCAGGACGCCCACCCGTCGCATCGCCTCCGAGGCGAAGACCATCGAACGGGCCAGGGCCAGCTCTCCCTGGAGCTTCTCGTTCTCGTAGGTGAGGCGGACGGCCTCGATGGAGCGCCGGACCACCGCGAGCAGCTCCTCGGTCTCGAACGGCTTCTTGAAGTAGTCGTAGGCGCCGGCCTTCATCGCCTCGACCGCCTGTCGCTCCGAGCCGTGGGCGGTGATGAGCACCACCCGCGGCGGGGGCGTGCGGCGCGAGAGCTCGCGGAGGAGCTGCATCCCGTCGAGCCGCGGCATGCGCAGGTCGGTGAGCACGAGCGCGGCGGGGGCGGCGTCGAAGCGGGAAAGGGCCTCCGCGCCGTCGGTCGCCTCGTCCACCGTGAGCCCCTCGGAGACGAGGATCTCGCGGAGGGTGTAGCGAATGCCGGGGTCGTCGTCGACGATGAGGACCCGCGCCGGCGGCTCGACCTCCCCGCGCGGGGGCCTACCGGTCAAGCCGCCCTCCCCGGACCCGCCTGGGACGGCTCCGCGGGCAGGACCAGCAAGGCCTCGGTCCCGCCGCCGGTCCGGGCCCGGAGGAGGAGGTCGCCGCCGTGCTGGCGTGCCAGCGAGCGAGCGATGGTGAGCCCGAGCCCCGACCCGTTGGACTTGGTCGTCACCCCGGGGGAGAAGACCGTGTCGCCGAGGGCCGGGTCGACGCCGCTCCCCTGGTCCAAGACCCGGACGAGCGCCCCCCCGGCGTCGGTCCGCTCGGCGGCGATGCGCACTTCGGATCCGGGGCCGCTCGCGTCGAGGGCGTTCTGCACGAGGTTGATGAGGACCTGTTTCACCTTGCGTGGGTCGCAGCGGGCCGAGACCACGCCCGCCTCCACCGCGAGGTGCACCGAGCGCTCTCGCGCGAGCCCCTCGTGCAGGGCCGCCACCTCCTGGCAGAGCGCCGCCACGTCCGCGTCTCCCAGGGCGAGCGGAACGAGCGGCCGGGAGAAGTTCAAGAACTCGTCCAGGATGGACTGCATCCGGTCCACCTCGCGCCGCAGGACCCCGAGCCGCTCCGCCCCCTTGCCGTCGACGAGGTGCTGGGCGAGAAGCCCGGCGAGCCCCTTCACGCTCGCGAGCGGGTTCTTGAGCTCGTGGGCGATCTCGGCGGAGAGGGCGGTCAGCTCCTCGGCCTGCTCGCGGTGCTCCCGCAGGGTCTCCTGCTGGGCAGCGAGCTTGCGCCGGAGGATGTTCTCATAGGTCTTGCGGTAGGCGCGCCCGACGAGCTGGCTCACCACGAGGACGAAGGACAGGACCCCGGCGAGGGCCCAGAGGTGGGCGGTGTCGGCTCCGAGCCGGGCGCCGCCTCCGAACACCAGGGGGTTCAGGTCGGGGATCTTGCCCGACGCGCCCAGGAAGGCCATGAGCCAGACCGCGGACACCTGCGCGAGCGGCACGAGAAGCTGCAGGGGCGGGCGGAAGAGGGCCGAGGTCAGCATCCCCAGGGGGACCGCCCCGACCAAGAACGGGCTCTCGATCCCGCCGCTCGCGAAGCTGATGACGAGCTGGCTCGCGATGGCCACGCCGAGGTTGGCGGCCAGGGCGCCTCGAGTCATCCCCCGCCTCCGGTACCGTAGCCACTCGACGAGGAAGAACCCCGTGATGACCACGAGGGTGAGGAGGAGGACGGTCTTGCGCCAGGAGGAGGGCTCGACCCACCAAAGCCACCCCACCACCCCGAGGACCAGGGGGAGGGCGACGACGCGCAAGACCACCATCTGTCCGAAGACGCGCGACAGCTCCTCGCGCTCGATGGCCCTCTGTACATCCGCCATGGACCTAGCCCGGCCCAGGATAAGTCGGCGGACCCGGGAAAGCATCTTGCGTCTCACACGGTCCTCCCGAGGCCGGCAGGGGGCGGGTGCGGGAACGCTCCTCGTCGGCTCTTGCTCTTGGCAAGGATCCCTCGCAAGGATGGTGCCGAAACGCGTCTCGAGCACGGGGTTCGCAGGGGAGGGGCCGAGAAGAGGCATTCTGGAGGCCCGGGTTCCGAGGTAGTCGTTGGCCAAGGCGTTCGGACTCCTTCGGGCGGGTGTCGGGTTTCCGACCTCGGGAAAGGCGTCCGCCCGCCGAAAGGCGAGTTCGGGAAGGCCCGTTTGGTTGTCCCGGGCGCGGCATGGCGCTTGCGAGCGGGCTCTTCTCTTGAAGGAGCCCTGCCGGCCGGCTTTTCTGGAGGCTTACGCATGCGAAGGGTCATCGTCGTCTTGGGCGTGCTCGTAGTGGTGCTCTCCGGGCTCATCGCCTACCGGCTCTTCACCCAGGCGAGAGAAGAGAAGGCTCCCTCGGGCGGATCGGGGGAGATCGAGGGAACGGTGGTCGAGCTCTCGTCCCGGGTCGGGGCGCGCATCACCTCGGTGAAGGTGCGCGAGGGAGAGTCGGTGAAGGAGGGCGACCTCCTCTTGCGGCTCGACTGCGCCGACCCCGACGCGGCGGTGGCGGAGGCGGAGGCGCGGGTGAAGGTGGCGGAGGCCCAGGCCCAGGCGGCCCAGGCCCAGGTGAAGGCCTCCGATCGGAACCGGATCGCGGCGAGCGCCTCCGAGGAGGCAGCGCGGGCGCAGGCGGAGGCGATGAAGGCCCAGGCGGACCTGGCCGAGCGGCAGGCGAAGCGCCTCGCGCAGCTCCCCGCCGACGTGCCCGCCTCGAGCATCGACGAGACCCAGGCCAGCGCCTCCGGCCTCTCGAAGCAGGTGCTCGCGGCCCGGGCCCAGGCCGAGGCCAGCGCCCACCAGGCCCAGGCGGCCGAGGTGGTCACGCGGGCGAGCTCCCTGCAGGCCGAGGCGGCGCTCTCGCAGGTGCGGGCCGCGCGGGCGCAGCTCACCCGGGCAGAGCTCCTCGCGGCCGAGTGCGAGATCCGCGCGCCCCGGGACGCGGTGGTGCAGACCCTGCCGCACGAGGCGGGCGAGCTCGTCTCCCCCGGGGCGGTGCTTGTGCGGCTCGTCGATCTCTCCCTTGTGAAGGCGACCTTCTATCTCCCGAACGCCGAGGTGGGGGTGGTGAAGCCCGGGGCCCGGGCCGAGGTGGTGGCGGACGCCTACCCGGGGGAGGTGTTCGAGGGGACGGTGCGGACGGTCTACCTCGAGGCCGAGTTCACGCCCCGAAACATCCAGACCCGCACCGATCGCGACCGCCTCGTCTATCCCATCGAGGTCACGGTGGCGAACCGCGGCGGCAAGCTGCGGGCCGGCATGCCGGTGCAGGTCATGCTGCCGGGAACGGGGAAGTAGGGTGGCGGAGGAGCCCCCAAGGACGGTGGAGGCGAGCGGCCTCGTGCGGCGCTTCGGGTCCGTGACGGCGCTCGACGGCCTCGGGTTCCTTGCCCGACGGGGGGAGCTCCTTGGCCTCGTCGGGCCGGACGGCGCCGGCAAGACCACCGCCATCCGCATCCTGGCCGGGCTCATCGCCCCGGACGGCGGGAGGGCCCGGGTTCTGGGCGAGGACCCGCTCAAGGGCGCTGTCCGGGAGAAGCTCGGGCTCATGCCCCAGCAGTACAGCCTCTACCGCGACCTCACGGTCTCGGAGAACCTCCGCTTCTTCGCCCGGCTCTACGTGCTCCCCCGCGGGGTCTATCGGGAGCGCGCCGACCGGCTCCTCGCCATCACCCGCCTCGCGCCCTTCGTCGACCGCCGGGCCGACGCCCTCTCCGGCGGCATGTACAAGAAGCTGGCGCTCGCCTGCGCGCTGCTCCACGAGCCCGAGGTGCTGCTCCTCGACGAGCCCACGAACGGCGTCGATCCGGTCTCGCGGCGCGACCTGTGGGAGCTGCTCCACGAGTTCGTGGAGGGCGGCATGACCGTGCTCCTCTCCACCCCGTACATGGACGAGGCTGAGCGCTGCAGCCGGGTGGCGCTCGTCCACCGGGGCAAGGTGCTCGTCGAGGGAGAGCCGCGGGCGCTCCTCTCGGGCTTCGAGGACGAGGTGCACGAGGTGAGGGGCGGCGACCGCGAAGAGCTCGACGCCTTTCTCGCCCGGCACCCGGCGGTCCTCGCCGCATCGCCGGCGGGGGCTCGGCTCCGGGTGGTGGTGTCGCGGGGCGCCGGCGCGGAGCTTTCCCGGGCGCTCGCTCCGCTCGGCGCCACGCTCTCTTCCGCCACCCCCGATTTCGAGGATCTCTTCCTCTCCCGCATCCGAGAGGCAGCGGCGTGAGCGGATCGGCTCCTCTCGGGGGGGCGGGCCTTGGCCCCGCCATCGTGGCCCACGAGCTCACGAGGCGCTTCGGGTCGTTCACCGCGGTCGACCGGGTGAGCTTCGAGGTGGAGCGCGGGGAGATCTTCGGCTACCTCGGGGCGAACGGCGCCGGGAAGTCCACCACCATCCGCATGCTCACCGGGCTCCTCTCCCCGACGAGCGGCAGCGGGCGGGTGGCGGGGCACGACCTCGCGAAAGACCCGGAGAAGGTCAAGGCCGCCATCGGCTACATGTCGCAGAAGTTCTCGCTCTACCTCGACCTGCCGGTGCGGGAGAACGTGGCCTTCTTCGGGGGCGCCTACGGGCTCGCCGGGAAGGCTCTCGCGGCGCGGGCGGACGAGGTCTTGGAGCTCGCGGACCTGCGCGGTCTCAAAGGGACCAC
>Ga0335071_10002156_pt1 | contig 21175 bp, 19 predicted proteins | sample Lox_Sample_15_FD_206724 | JGI IMG/M metagenome (GOLD analysis project Ga0335071, IMG submission 206724) | Soil microbial communities from Loxahatchee National Wildlife Refuge, Florida, United States - Lox_Sample_1.5 | ecosystem: Environmental > Terrestrial > Soil > Wetlands | place: USA...
TTCGATATTGCAGAATGCGGGAATTATCCCGGGGTTGGCACCGGTAAATGGACAAAGGATCAGGCCCGATGAGTTTTGTGCCTGGGATGCACCGTCAAGGAGCAGGTCCTCAGAATTTGTAGCACGGCCGGTATCTACCGCGATAAACTGGATATTTGTATTCGCATTGATATTGCTCTGATCCGCAATTTTATTGGCAGCAGAGAGTGCCATCGACTTTGTAAAGGTCTGCTGCCCCGATCCTCCTGAATACTGGGCATTATAACCGGCGGTGTATTGGACTTGTCCGGGATCGAGGATTCCACTGTGGATGCCCAACTCGAACTCGAAAGCCTTTCTCAGATCTCATTGGGGTATACGGAAGATGAGTTAGATCTCTTCACTCAAACAAGACTTAATGGGCTGTCAATTGCGTCCAAATATTGGGTTAAAAGAGCATGCCATGAAATCTGGAAGATAACCCAAGGAAGTATCAGTTAGGAATCTTTGACAAATCTTCGTAACTATGTGTTAAGTCGCTGGACATCATCAGACGCACATAGAAAGGTGCTAGGACCGACCAATTCTTTCCTTAAATATCTAGCCAAAATACGGATGGATATTCGTTACAGCAATTTTGGCTTATGTTTGGAACTAAGCCGGTCTATTAAAGAAAGGAAGATGATTACACAGCGTATTGTAACACTAAATGATATTTCCAGTATCTTGGCTCACATTAAAAAATCATATAATGTAGGTCTGATTGAGGAAAATCGATATAACCAATATACTGCTATTGTTCTCTTCGGGGCCTATACTGGCCAGAGAAGTATGGCAACCATTTCCAAATTAACCGTTGATCAATTTAGAAACGCGCTGGTGTCAGAAAATCCCGCATTGTTGGTTAAATCTTCACACGACAAGATCAGAATGAAACATTATGTCCCAATACATCCAAATCTAGTTGATCTCCTTTCTCACTTATCGGAAGGAAAATCTGAAAACGACCTGATGTTTGAGTATAACAGTTTTTGGATGTGGAATAAACGGCAGCAAATTCCGATGTCACATAACGGCAATCATTTTGTCTTAGGGGATTTAAGGAAGTTTGCTGAGCAATATGGGGATGTAATAGGATGGGAACAATCCAATCGTGCATATATTCTTACTCACGGCGCTTCAGGGATAGATTGGAAACACTATAAACATCCAATGCCAGAGCATGTGTATGATAATTACATGAAATATTGGAGTGATACCCACATAGGAATACAAACCCCAAGAATATGAATATGCAAGATCTTCAGATTTTATTGGATCGAATTCAAACAAAATATTCTTTAAAATAAGTATGATTACGAAAAATATTGTGTAGTCTTAATCTATTGCAGGTAAAACCGTGGGTGGTTGTAAAACCGCTGAAGCCTGTGATGAATAACTCATGGATTTGCTGAACTTGCTAATTAATCCACTTGCTGTTGAAGTCTCTGAATATGCAAGATCTTCAGATTTAGTCGGATCTACCGCATTCGGGAACGAATAGTATTCTCTTCCCTGTCCGAATGCTGGGGCTGTTATACCTATTATACCTGAAATAGTGCTTTCATTACGGGATTCCTGCACATGCATCTTCAGATATGCTGAAACAGAACCAATCATCGGTGATGATGTCCCATCACTCAGGGTAATTCCCTGAGCATTAATGTTATAGTTCAGAACCGTTGGAATCGTTGCATCGGTTCCGACAAAGCGGGCATCTGCCGAAGTCACCGTTGAAGTTAACGTTGTGTCAAAGGCACTCCCTGCCTGCTCGATGTTACAGAAGGCCGGAATTATTCCCGGATTCGCATTTGCAAATGGGCAGAGGATCAGGCTGGATGAATTTTGTGCCTGTGATGCACCGTCTACGAGTAGGTCTTCGGAATTTGTCGCGCGGCCTGTGTCTATTGCAATGAATTGAACATTGGTATTTGCCTTAATGTTGCTTTGGTCGGCTATTGTATTTGCAGTTGAAACTGCCATTGATTTAGCAAAAGTCTGCTGCCCGGAAACACCTGAATACTGGGCATTGTATCCCGTGGTATACTGAACCTGTCCGGGATCAAGAACGCCATTATGGATACCTGAAGACGTTATCGTCGGGCCGGAAAAAGGACCGTTGGTCAGTAAATATTGCCATGTCCAAGGATAACCTGGAACCTGCGTATTTAGTAATGATTGGGGGACATTATATTGAAGTGGTGGGCCCGTAGTCACAGAACCACCTGCAGCCTGTAATTGTGCCAAAGCTGCGCTATTTACAATCCCATCAGATTCAATACCTGAGACTCTCTCTGTATATGAATAGAGTGTAAATGGATCATTCGTTGTCGTCCATGCCCCTGAATCTGTTTCCGTCACCGTTCCTTGAACATTCGATGATGTCCCAGTTGATATGCCCTGAATCTCAGGTACTGCTGGTACTCCAGTATCGGCATAAACTATTCCTATGAATGCGATCATTAATATGACAGTAATAAGCGAAACAACCTTAATTTGTCTTTTTCTCATTTTGTAAAACCCCCGATTGATGAGTAAGGCTACCCTAAAATATTAATGCATGGATGATCAGAGTGGGATGAAATAAAACTTTCTAGGATATGTACCTAATAATATTGAAACCCGGCTCACCAAATTAGAGCAGAAAATAGAGCAATTGACTGAAATCGTTAATAATAACGAATGGGCTCGGCCGGATTCGAACCGGCGACCTCCGCCGTGTAAGGGCGACGTCATAACCGACTAGACCACGGGCCCGCATTAACTGACCTACTAATTTTGACCCGGGTTGTATTAATGTTGTTGATTTCAGAGTCCCTGTGCACGGATCTGAACCGGTCTCTGTTATGGCAGGTGCTCCTGGATCTGATCTTTTCTCGCTGTCTGATCGAATCCTTGTATTGTCTGCCCTTGATAAAAAAATGATTGGTATCGATAGAGATATCAGGGAAAAGAAATGTAGTCCGCACTTCTGATCCTGGGATGACTTCCAGGTCTCGTTATTTTAATGAATCGGCGTTATGCCAGGGAAAACAGGAGAGTAAAGACCGGGTTACCTGAATTTTTTGCCAACCCAAACTGAGGTCCTCTCCGGTATAAGCCGGTATAAACCTTCAGTACTTCAAATATTAATCGGCATAAATAATAATTGTAGCATCCAGAATAGTAAGTGAAATAATTACAATTAATAAATTGAAATTCTCCTCCCGTACCTGGAAATCGAAAATATTGGAATTTCTTGAGAAAAAATGAATGAAAACTGGTGATGGCTGAATGCCGGTTGATAAGTTTCCTGACGTCATGCTGATATCCGTTGTGATGCCATCATATAATGAAGAAAAAACTATTGGAAAATGTATTGGGAAAATTCAGCAGATTTTTGAAAAAAATAGCATTAACGGTGAGATTATTGTATCCGATTCCTCAACGGACAGGACAGCCGAGATCGCAGGATCTCTCGGTGCTAAAATTGTTCATCCTGTGAAAAGAGGGTATGGGAATGCATACCTCGAAGCATTCCGCCACGTGAACACTGAATTCATCGTCATACTGGATTCGGATGGCACCTACGATCCGGCGGCAATCCCGGAGATGATAAAATTACTAAGGGACGGAGCAGATCTCGTTATTGGTTCCCGTTTCAGAGGGACTATTTATCCTGGAGCAATGACGCCCCTCCATCGTTATATTGGAAATCCTCTTCTCACCGGTGTGCTGAATGTTGTTTTTCATACCCGGTATTCCGATGCTCATAGCGGATTCCGGGCGATCCGTCGTGATGCATTGGAAAAACTCCAGTTGAAAACCGGTGGGATGGAGTTCGCATCTGAAATGCTTATCATAGCATCTGTAAAGGGTCTGAAGATTGCAGAAGTGCCAATATCTTATTCGCCAAGGGTTACACCTTCCAAGCTCCATACTTTTGCAGACGGCTGGCGGCACCTGAGGTTTATTTTGCTCATGAAACCTGTTCCCTTTCTTGCAATACCAGGAGTCATCTTTTCAGTTCTCGGGATAGCATTGATGGCCCTGTTTTATATACATGGGAACATCGAGACATCTCACCTTCATTCATTTATTCTTGGTTCCATTTTGCTTATAGGTGGTATTCAGGTCGTTACCATGGGGATCAACACTGAAGTGTATTCGATTGCTCATGGTTTCCAGGAAAAAAACCGTTTTATCGAGACGTTTCTTAATTACCATAACCTCGAGACCTTCCTTGTAATGGGAGGTGCAATGATCCTGATCGGCGTTATTCTGGGAATATCTGTCATCCTGGACTGGATACATGTCAATTATGGGGAAATTTCCCAGATTTCAACGAGCGTTATCGCATTATCGTTGATTGTTATTGGCATTCAGGTAATTTCCTGTTCGATCTTTCTCAGCATGATGCTTCTGAATAATGAGCATGGTCTTTGAGGTACCAGATGAGAATTGCATACATATATGATGCTGTTTACCCCTATCGAATCGGTGGAGTAGAAAGGCGGATCTATGAGCTGGCATGGCGGCTTGCTGAAAGGGGGCATGAAGTTCATGTTTATGGCATTAAAGAATGGGATGGCGCCTCCTCATTTGAAAAAGATGGGGTTTTTTATCATGGTATAGGGAATGCATTGCCGTTTTATGTCAATGGGCGGAGGGCCGTCAGGGAGGCAGTTTCTTTCGGGTGGAGTGCATTGAAACCCTTGCTGCGTGAGCGTTTTGATATTATCGATTGCCAGAATTTCCCGTATTTCAATTGTTTTTCCATGGCTTTTATCTCATGGGTAAAAGGAAATCCGCTTATTATCACCTGGCATGAGGTATGGGGAGACTATTGGTATGAATATCTAGGCAATTTGGGTTTTTTTGGTAAATTAGTTGAGAAAATGACTTCAAAATTGTCCACGCACGTGGTGGCAGTTTCCGAAGTAACAAAAAAAAATTTCAGCTCCCTAGGTTGTCCCGATTATGTAACCGTTATTTACAATGGAATCGATCTTAAAAAACTCGATTCGATCAGCCACTCTGATTTAATTTCGGATATTTTTTTTGCAGGGAGGTTGGTAAAAGAAAAAAATGTCGACCTTCTCGTGAGGTCAGTTGAGATCATTAAGAGAGGATTACCCGGTATCAGGGTCTTTATTGTGGGGGAAGGTCCTGAAATGGGAAAATTACGAAATCTGGTGCAGCAATGCGATTTAGACAACAATATCAGCTTTTTAGGGGTCATCCCCGATAGTGATACGCTAATTTCATTAATGAAGTCTTCAAAATTATTTGCTTCTCCATCGATAAGAGAAGGCTTTGGCATGGCTGCAGCTGAGGCGCTGGCATGCGGTCTTCCACTCGTGACCTGTAATGCCCCTGAAAATGCTGTAAAGGATCTTATCGATGAAAAGACAGGAATCATAAGCAACAGGACCCCGGAAGCATTCGCGGGTGCAATTCTCGAAGTTCTCATGAGGAGGGATGAGATGACCCTGGATTGCAAAAATTTAGCACGAAGATATGACTGGGAAAAAATTGTTGCGGAAATTGAGGATTATTACATGAGCGTGGTATCGGGGCAATCGCGATGATATCGTATACCTGAATCTTTTTCTTATTGAAAGAATGCAGGCAATTGGTGTTTATCGGTGAGATACAATGCCGGCGACTTGTAAGGTTCTTGGGAAAATCACAACTGAAAGTATTATCGGAACCCGGATTAATATTTTGAATGAGAAGAATGAATATCCTCCACACCCCGGCACGATTTTATCCGTCAGTCGGAGGGGTTGAAAAATATGTGCTGACACTTGCCCGGGCATTAATCAGGAAAAAACAGGACATCTGTGTTATATGCGCAGGCGAGCCTGGAGAAGAGAGCATCAGGGACTACGAGGGTATCAGGATTAAAAAAATTTTTTCCATCGGTAAAATTGCAAATACCAATATAACTCCCCTTCTCCCGTTCCGGTTACTGAAAAATGATGCCGATGTATTTCATACACATGTCCCTACCCCATGGTCAGCAGACTGGAGCGCACTTATTTCACGAATCAGAAAAATACCCTTAATTGTAACCTATCACAATGATATTGCCGGAAATGGTGTTTATCAACCAGTTGCGGCCGTGTATAACAGGACAGCTCTTCATGTAGTATTAAAACAGGCGAGATGCATCATTCTCACCAATCAGAATTTTAAATCACACTTTCTTGATCCATATCAGGAAAAAATTTTTATCGTACCGAATAGCGTCGAGTCTTCAATTTTTACCCCCATATCGAAACCGATGATTGGGGATATTTTCTTTTTATCGGTTCTCGACGACTACCACCAGTATAAAGGCCTCGACTATCTCATCGCTGCGGTCCGTTCCCTTTCTCGTGAATTCCCTGATATTAAGCTTATTGTCGGTGGATCAGGGCCGATGCGCGAATATTATACCAATTTATCCAGAACACTTGGCGTTATGGATAATGTCTCGTTTGTCGGATACATCCCTGACGAAAATTTGGCAGAATATTACAATAGTTGCAAACTATTTGTCCTCCCATCGACTGATCCGACCCGTGAAGGGTTCGGCATAGTCCTTCTCGAGGCGATGTCCTGCGGAAGGCCCGTCATTTCTACGAAAATAACCGGTGTTGCAGAAGATATCGCCAATCGGCGAGCCGGAATCGTGGTGGAACCGGAAAATACAGAAGCCCTGGCGCAGGGAATAAGGACAATTCTGCTCGATAATAACCTCGCGGATAACATGGGGGCAGCAGGAAGATCCCTGGTTCTAGAAAAATACAGTTCAGAAAAAATTGCAGATCAAATGATGAAAATTTACCTGGAAACAGTAAAACAGAAGGCGGAGTTGCCTGGGGGTTTCTAAACTTTGTCGAAGAATTAACGAGTGCATATGCGGTTTCCGAGGAGACCCGGTTCGGGCATGATGAAGCTCAAGCAACTCAGATCCAGTCTTATTATGGGATATTAACTTTTTTTTTGATTAAGAGCGGGTACTGTGCCGGTTAAGCTGTAATTTCAGCTCCCATATCCTGAGGGGATATCTCTCCCTGTTCAGATAAACACAGGTTACTTGTGATCCACTTCTCATTAATGTCTATCGTATTAATCCTGAAATTCCCAATAACGATGACTCATCAGGGGAAAGAAACCAATAAAGGGAGATCTACGTTTTAATCTTTTATGGGCTGAAGCGGATATGGCACATCTGCGAGGACGATCCATGAAGCGATCGTTATACGGCTTTCTATATACCCTCGTGGACAGCTGAAGCAACCATATCCACATGCTGAAAACCACGATCTTTCAGATCCGAAAACCAGTTTTTCAAGTTAGTTCTTCGCAATCAGCATCCTTGTTCCCAAAACTTCACGGAATCCCGTCTTTTCTTATCTTCGTGATGACGAGTTTTGCCTTGTTGAATACATTATTTCATCCCGTTATTTTAAACATAATCGGATACGAAAGATATAATTTATAAATTTGTGTGATTTAGTAAATATTTATTAAATGCCGAGAGAAATGCCAAATCATTTTCCAAATCATATTTTTTTTACGGAAGTTGCAGAGGAAAATATTATTCCTGGGTAATGGTTGGAACTTATATCGGGGGAAGAAATTACTGTGGTACCAGAAATTACAAACGCTATAAAAATATTTTACCAAGGGTTTCTAAATCAGATCTATTCAAATATCCTTTGCATCAGAAATTCGATAAAAAATAATTTGTATTTAAAAATTCTTTTAATACTTACTTTCTCTGGTCTCATTCTACGGTTATACCATCTGGATGATGTTTCAATCTGGCTTGATGAAGGATTAACATTAGCGTATTCATCTCATTCGATCTATGATATTTGGGTAATCTCTACCACAACCAGCCCAAATCCTCCATTATTTTATTGGTTGGAGCATTTTATGTTCATATTAGGCCATAATGAAGTGATATTGAGACTCATTTCAGTTATTATCGGGACATTTACAATTCCTTTTTTTTATTATGCCGGAAAACAATTTTATAATGAAGATATTGGTATTATTTCCGCAGCATTGTTAACATTTTCATCATTTCACATTTTTTATTCGCAGGAGGCCAGAGCATATGTTTTATTATTATTTTTTTTAACTATTGCCTTTATATGGTATTTAAAAGCATTAGAGACAAATAATCTTAAAATCTGGCTGTTTTTTGGCGTTTTTTCAGCACTTGCCTTCTGGACTCATTTTTTTGCAATAATTCCAGTCGGGACGCTTTTTTTATATGCTTTTATTCGCTGCCTGATAAAATCCAGATATAAAATCTCCAAAATAAAGCCGATTCTACTATCTGGAATTTTTTTTCTGATACTATCATCACCACTTTTTTTAATTATTCTCCACGCCATTAAGGCGAAAGCCGGATCAATCGAGAATTGGGGAATTCAGGGATTCAATTTGAATCTCGTTACATTCATTGATATTTTAGGGCCCTGGCGTATTCAGGCCTTGCTTCTCGGCACTTTCCTTATCATTGGAGTTATTTCATTATTTTCGATCAACCGGGAAAAATTTTTATTTCTTGTTTTTTTAATTTTAGTTCCCCTTAGTGTTCTTTATTACATATCTTTCCGGATGACAATAGTTAGCAGGTATGCAATATTCCTGGTCCTTTTTATTATCCTTGGTATCTCTTTTTTCTTTTATCTTTTCCATTCTCGTGTAAAAAAACCCTTGTTCCCCGTGATAATAATAATAATCATTGCACTTATTTGCCTTCCCTCTCTAGATGCATATTATTTATTGGATTCTAAAAACGGGGAAGATTGGAGAGGTGCAGCTATGAACATCAGAAACATGGCCGGGCAGGGAGATAGCATCTTGATCGTTCCTGGATTTTATTCGGTTCCATTTAATTATTATTATAACAACACTTCTGAAAAAACGTACGAACTTACAGTAAAAAATCAATCAGAACTAAATACTGTTTTATCTGCGAACAAAGAAAAAACTGTTTTCCTTATTGTAACCAATTTAGACTTATTCAATAGCTCCTCGTGGTTGAGTATGAGTTGGATAAAAGAACATTTTACTTTGAAATTCAAAAAAGACTCGATTTCAATTTACAGCACCAGATAAAAAATAAAAATTTCGACTTCTTAGATCTCTACTTTTCGAAAATTTGAGGCGATAAGAACGAAAGATCTAATGTTCCAGGGCTCTTTGAAGCTTTGTGCAAAAGAATCACACCTAACTGATATTATCGGGTCCCGCACCTCAGACGCTCCAAAAAAATTTCTCAACGAATTAGTTCTCAGGTATTCAACAGACTGTTAAACAAGCTCATGAAATTGTTAATAATTGGGTGAGCAAATTGCTTGTACTGCCATTGATTCTCCGGATCCATAGTTCGTATACCAGCCACTATTATTCAGGGAGAAATGGTATAACACGAATAAGGCTCCGAAAACGCCGATCTGCGTTGACACAGACAACCAGATAGTGTAGGTTTCAAAATCTATCAGAATCCCGTTTATGATAATCCTACACACATAAAAATTGTTAAAGTATTGTCACATCCTGATCAGGTTCATTTTGGATCCTACGATTATTTTCAATTATAAAACCCTAATAACAGATCTTTAAACCTGATAATATCATTTTCACGAATCTCTCCTATAATATAGAGGATTGCAAAATAAAACGCTCCACCAACGAGGTACCCAATAACAAAATTCAGTCCATGGGATATTGCTATGTTCATGATGACGAAAAGAAGTACTCCTGCTGCAAAAACCCTGATCAATGAAAAAGCCGAGAAAAAATTTCCATGTGATCTGAACACGAGAAGGGCTGTTATTATTAACCCAATTGAACTTGATGCCGCCAGAGAGAGAGCTACTCCTGCCAATCCCAGAGGGGGTGTGAGCAGTATCTGTAACACTATATTCAGCAGCACTATAAAAATACTGATGTACATGGAAGTTGCAGGCCTTCCGGAGGCACTTATTACGGTTGAAAGCATTAATAAAATGGAAAATATACACGTACCGACAGTAAGTATCGATAGCGGGACAGCAGCCATAGCATACTCACTTGTATACACCAGGGACAGCAATGATCCGGATGTGGTAATAACAAATACTACAAGAGGCACCATAAAAATCAGGGAATATCGCATTGATTCATTGATATATGAGATGATCCTGGCTTTTTTATCCACAGATCCGGATATTGCAGGAAAAATGGCGGTATTAACGGCAACCATTGCTAAATAGGGCAGTTGTGAAATAGTGGATGCGGCCGAATAAAGACCTGCAGATACATCGGTTAAAAAAAATATTTTGACGTAAAAGAGGCCCATATTGATAAAAAAATAGGTGGAAAACGAAAAAACAATGCTAGGAAAAGCAAATGAGAGAATTTTTCTCATAGGATAACAAGTCCCTTTGACGAAACCAAATCCGATCATGAGAAATGCGGCTAATAGGGGAATAATTGGTGAAATTGCATAACCAATAACTGCACTCATGACTGAAGCATTTAATGCAATAAAAAGGATAATAAAGACAATTCGTGATGCATAGAGACAAATTGTGAGAAATGCCTGATTCTTATAATCCAATTTTCCATTGTAATAGCCCTGGATTACCGATACCAGAGTCAGGGCTGGCACAGTCAGGGCGACCAATTGTAGTAAGCCGGTTAATTCCGGATCCTTGAAAAGGGCGGAAATAAAGGGTGAAAGAATAACAACCAGGACGGCAATGACCAGGCTTAAAATGAAGGAAAGAAGTAAGGAGGATTTGAGAATATTCAAAGAGTTTGTATCAAATTTTGAGGTATAATACGACGTCGCCAGGGGGATACCTGAAATTAAAATGAGGCTGCATAACACCGCAAAGGAAGTGACAACCGAATAAATACCGTACCCTGAGGCACCAAGGATTCTTCCGAGGCTGACATTGATGACGAGGCCTGCTATCACCAGAGAACATTGCCCGGCGAGAAGGTACGTTGTTCCTTTTATTAGTCCATAGGATTCCATGGCGTACCAGTATTTCTTCTGGTTAAATGTTATATGAATATCGTGATTAAGAACAGACGCAGACAAATCCAGGAATCCTTAACTGTGTTGGGCCATAATTTCTGCCCTAAAATAGTGACATAATTTATATCCGTTTTCCGGAGCAACGAAATAAAGCGGACGGTAATTGTGGCACACAATACTCAACATTAAGTAAATTAAATTTGGATAACTGCCAAGTTCTATTCGGTTCTCTCATCGTATTTCGGATGAGATAATCCATCCCTTTTCATTTTAGCGATGGAGGTTCAATAAACAGGCAATTTTTTTTCTTTAAAAATTTGAAAAGTTCCTGCAAAATAACCCATTCCACGGGACAGATAAAGTCCTGACAGGATCAGTGGGATCCAGGCAATGCTCCATATTTGATTAATTTTTCGAGAATTAATAATGATAATCCCGATAAATACAACCACGTATAATGCAACCAGAAAAAGAAGGAAAAACTGAAAGGTCTTGAAAAAAAGTGATCCGATTGTCACAACCAGGAATAAGATTATTCCAAAAATAAGTGATCGGTGCAGGAGAGTGTGAATACGAAGTTTCCGGCAGGTCAGGCCCATATGAAAATTTCGGAATAAAAAATCCTTAAAATTTGTATTCCTGTGATGATACACATAGAGCATGGAATTATAGCAGATTTTATAACCTTTGGATTCAACCCTTCTGTCAATGTCAACATCTTCAAATACATCCAGATTCTCATTAAAAACGTGAATTTCAGGCTCTTTATTGGATATACTCAACAATGCTGGTCGTGTGATACACATATTCCATAACCGCGGATAATATTGTCCGAAAAATCCATACCTTTTATCACGGATGCCTGCGCTCCCCCAGAAAGATGAAAACACAATATCAAGCGATTCTCCGAATGAGCTTCTGTCATTAACCAGCACGTCCCGTCCCCCTACTACTCCACATGCTGGATTGAGATTCATAAACTGCTCAAGTGTATTCAGCCAATCGTGAGGTACGAGACAATCATCGTCAATGAAGGCGATATAATACCCCTTTGAATATCCGACAGCTGAATTCAGCATTTCAGCACGTTTACATCCCAATGAGCGGACTGAAATAACATTAAAGGGTGCAGATAGCATAAATTCAGAAACAATCTGTTTTGAATCGATATCGTCCTGAGGGAATACTATAATAGCCTCCAACTGATTCGGATCAAAGTCAATCCGAAGCAATGAACAAAGTGACCTCTTTAAGAATTCTTTTCCGTGAAAAATTGGAATAATAATCGAAAATTTCATAATTTTTGCCACTATTTCTCATGCATCATGTTATTCAGCCCTCTGATAGCTCCCTTACACCAGGCAAGCCTGATTATTAAAATCACAGGAAATGTATGGAGATAACGGAGAAGCCGGGGATTACTGACAAAATTCTCGATGGTTGAATACATTGCAATTACGGGACTCGCGAAAAAAATCAGCAAGGGCGATTTCAGTAAAAAAGGGGTTTTTAGGAGATTAGAATACTGTATTCGTAATTGGATCGTTGATTCCGCATGGGCAGTAGCATAATTAAGTATCTGCCACAGCTTCGATCTACCTTCGGGAATATGAGTGATCATTGCATCAGGTTCAAAAATAGGTTGGAATCCATGGGTTCTCGCACGGAGTAACCATTCCATATCCTGGGCCATGGGACGTCCTTTCTCAAACATACCCGATTCCCTGAAGACTGATTTTCGAATACCCATGTTTGCACCTGCGATAAATTCTGTCCGCCCTCTGCTCATTTCGGGCAGGAAATGATGAAATTGAGCCACATTATGGCATAACATGAAGTAATCTGATGTCGGGCTTGCAACAGAACCTGCGATGATGAAACCGTTGGTGAGAGATTGTACCATTAACTCAACCCAGTTCTTCCCAGGTACGCAATCAGAATCAGTAAAGAGAATATTGTCGCCTGAAGCTGCTCTGATTCCAATATTTCCGGATTCAGCAAGACCAGCATGAAGCATTTTATCCAGACCTATGTAGACGAGATTTGGTATATCATTAGAAAAATTTCTGCAGAGGTAGGCGGTAGTATCGGTAGATCCGTCATCGACAACAATTATTTCAAAATTATTCGTTGTCTGTTCAGATAACGACGCCAGAGCACGTTTTAACAAGTGTGCCTGATTGTATGTTACAATAATAACACTTGTCATCAAAATATCAACGTCCAATTTAGTAAGTTAAGGGATTTTTTCGTGTATATTCATTTTCATTACTGTACAGTCATCCTGTACGATATTTTTATACGTGCATTTTTGACACAAATAAAATTCATTATTTCCCCGGGAGAAATGGCGTCTGAAATCAGATGATGCGGCACTCTTCCAGGATTCAATTGCAGCACCTCCAGATGCGATATTTCCAAAGGGATGTACACCCAGATAGTCATATTCACAGGGAATTATCCGGCCGCCACTGTCCAGGGTTATTCGTTTCCACGGTCTCATACACTCAAAAATACGTGTTTTCCGGATAAAATCAGTCCCGGAATATTCATATCGGCGTAAACTCTCCTGATTTGGGACATATTCAGAATCCAGGTCATCCCGCCCCGGTATAGGAAGGTCCACAGTTTTGACGGTGAAATAATCGACACCCAAATCCTTTGCTAATTGATGAACCTGATCGATCTCATGTTCATTATGACGCATAGCAACAAACCTCAGGTTAATCCGCGGGGTCCGCGATCCCATCTGACCCCGGACTTTTATTATTGCACGTATTCCTTCAATGACCCGATCAAGATTGCCTCCTTTCCGATAGTGGGAGTATGTGGCCTGTGTGGCACCATCAACAGCGATTACGAGACTGTCCAGACCCGATTCAACCAGAAGTCTGATGGTATCCTCATTATCAAAACCGACATTTCCATTGGTACTGGAACATACAATAATTCCGTGAGCTTTGGCATCAGCAATCATCCTGAATATGTCCGGATGAAGGAACGGCTCTCCCCAGTTCCAGAGAACCATAAGAAGGAGGTAATCCCCGACTTCATCGATAAACCTTTTATAAGCATTATAATCGAGAAAGGACGGAGGACGCCCTCCAACCTGGGCAACGGTCAGACATAACGGGCAGGACAGGTTACACATATTTGTTGGTTCAACCTGGGCGAACACGGGCCGACCCAAAGGACGGGAAGGTAAAATATATTGATTCAAACCGGCCAGAAAGAAATTTACAATTTTTTTGAGAGGTATATGTTCCGCACTGTAGGGGATTTTTTCAAATTCAAAATCTATTTTGCGCCGGACAATCAGGTGAGGGATTTTCGGAATTAGTTGTAATGGTTCAAAAATTCTCATGTTTCTCACCTTTCATGTTAGTTATGTCGAATTCCAATATAGACACGGCCAGATGATCCCAACTCATTTCGGGAACCTGGAGGTCTTCTGACAGGATCATGTCAGGAAAGTGCGCCATATCTTTAATAGCTCTTGCCAATTCTTCCGGATTACCAGATTCAAATAAAAGCCCCTTCAGAATTCCCTGGTCAATCAATGCCTTCAGGCTTGGGATATCGGAAATAATAACCGGTTTATTGTAATGATATGCGAGAGCTCCAATACCTGATCCCGTCGCAGTAATGTAAGGAAGAATAATTGCGTCAGCCCGTGAAAAAAATTCTGCTACTACGGAATTATCCACATACTGATCAACAAGCTCCACCCTGTCATCGGATTCGAGTTGTTTACGAAGGCTGGAATCGTTGTGCAACCACTCACCTACAATACTAAGGTGGATATTCTCACCTTTTAAGATCCGCATTGCCTTTGCAAGTATGTCAAGTCCTTTATAAGGGCGTACAAAGCCAAAGAAAAGTAGTTCGAGTGGCGCCTGACGAAGCATAGTTCCTTTTGGCTGGGGATATTGATCAAAAACAGGGTGTAAAATGTTTAATATCCTTGCGTCCGGGTTATATTTCTGAATCTCGATTTCACAATCCTTACAGTTAACAATGAAACCGGAGGCACTATTAAGGATCACCCAGATCAAAATGCTCTTTCTTTTCGGTCTGTCATGGTCACCAATATTGTGACATACGAGTATTACCGGGATATTCGAAAGTCTCAGTAGCCATGTGATAATAAAAGTCCATGGGAAATGAACAACCGACCACCAGGGAATAATCACAGAATCGACTCCTGAACTACGCAACTTTCGTACGGCGCTGATCCAGGTTCCAAAATTCAATACATCGATGCTATATGACACTCCCGGTTCTGATGCGCTATCTGAAAAGGGTTCATATTGGGATTTACCGGGATAGATGAAACGAGGATAAAGCCTCCTGAAAGAAATCGGATATACCAGACATCGTTTATTGAGAGCTCTGATGAGTTGTGTAGAGTATTGTGAAATTCCTCCGCGATAAGGGAATACCGGGCTAATCAAGCCAATTGATTGATTTTTTTCGGGTCTATGATCCGGTATCATAGGGAATTAATACTATCAGATCGTGTGTGAATCAATTTATCGAAATAAAGTTACTTTCTCAAATTTTCACCAACATTCAGCATTTGGAGTCATGTTTAACATTATTCTTTACTACTGAGACATGACTTAATTTTTTTTGTTTCAGCCCGATGTAGGTGTGAGAAGTTGCGAATATGAGATTACTATTCAATTATTTTTTTTGATGGCAATTACCGTATTGTTATGGTTATCTGGCATGAATGTGCCCGAATACCGCTGAAGATATAAAACGAAAAAAAGAATCGGCCATATCTCTCATTAAAAAAAGACCACTTTGAAAGCCGGACTTAGTAGTGTCAAAGGGGTGGAAAATAAATGCTCCTGTCAGTGTCCAAATACTCGGGTCAAATCTGCGGACCTCCTGATTTGACGGATACAACAGCAGTAAGCCAGAAAACTGCATTATTTTTGATCTCGATAAGAGAAAAATGAGGGGATAATGCCAGTTTAAGTAAATTTTTATTAAAATGGCAGATATGATCACGAGGATTCCCAAATGTTTTTAGGTTTTTACCGCGCAAAAAATTTGCAATCATAAAATACGGATCATTGGGAACAGTAATTATCACTACAGATTTCACAACTCTTTTCAATTCAACAATTGCATTTTTATTATCTGGGAGATGTTCAATAATTTCGATAGCAAGGGCAACGTCGAAAACCTTGTCCTTGAATGGCAGGCAATTGATATCAGCGATAATTGTTTCAAGGCCGAAATACCTATTGGCAATTGATATTCTGGTTTTATCCAGATCAAACGAAATCATTGTCCCGTTGAAAGATTTTTTAATTTCATTCGAGATATAACCGGTTCCACAGCCAGCATCTAAAATTGACTCAGGGTTGTATTTTTGCAATTGATCGATAATATTCCTGATAAATAACCCTGTGATCCATCTTGTTGTGAACCGGTAATACTTTTCACTCAGCTCATCATGCAAAAGTATTAAATTATCAGACAATATGCTCTCCAATTACTGTTTCTATGTAATGGTCTACCTTCAAATCCCGATGTTCCTTAAGTGTGATCATTTCTCCAAGCAATCCCATTGAGACGAATTGCAATCCAATAAAAATCAGGAGGACTGCAAGCAGGAGGAGTGGTCGGTCCCCGATAGCCACATTCTGGAAATATTTTAAAATCAAGAGATAGATGCCGATAATAAATCCTGCTAATAACGATATAATGCCCAGCAGTCCGAAAATATGGAGGGGACGACTCGAATAATTTGTTAAGAATTTCACGGTAATAAGGTCTAATAGCCCTCTGAATAACCTGGAAGCATCAAACTTTGATCTTCCAAACCGTCTCGGACGATGATTAATTTTTATTTCAGATATTTTAAACCCATTCCATGCAGCAAGGGCAGGTATGTACCGGTGCATTTCCCCGTAAAGATCGATATTTTCAAGGACAATTTTCTTATATGCCTTGTATCCGCAGTTAAAATCATGAATATTTACCCCGGTAATAATTCTCGTCAGGTGATTAAATATTTTCGAAGGTAGTATTTTAGAAAGTGGATCATTTCTCGGATATTTCCATCCGGAAACAAGATCATATCCTTCCTCAATTTTTGCAATAAATTGTGGTATTTCTTTGGGATCGTCCTGAAGATCTCCATCCATGGTTATGACTATTTCTGAATGAACGAATTTAAATGCGGTATTAAAAGCGGTTGCTTTTCCGAAATTTTTTCTTAATTTGATAATGGTTAGTTGGGGATATAAATTTTGATTTTTAATTAAAAGTGAGAAAGTCGAATCTGTTGACCCATCATCAACTATTATAATTTCATAATTTTTTTGATCCGCCAATACTGCCTGAATTTCATCTAACAAAGTGATAATGTTGTCACTCTCATTATAAACGGGGATAACAATTGACAAGAATGGCGAAACCGTGTTTTTCATCGATATTGGGAACACTTCATAGTATATTTCGTGCGAATATTCATATATTGTTTTTTGCATTTTTTCGTAGGTTTTTCTATTTAGCAGAAAAACAATTATCCTCAAGAGAAAATAACCGGACTTATCCTGAATAAAAGATTACTATGGGTTGAAAAAAAAAAAAATTCAACCAATCTTGATATTACCAGACTTTTTATCTTCCTGTTCTGTCAACTCCTCATACGTTCTGCGATATTCTTCCACCATTCGGCGGCATGAAAAATCACATCTCCCTACAAGGTCTGCTGCTGATTTAAAAATTGAATAGCGGTTTTGAAGTTCGCTGATCGCAGAAATAAGCCCGTAAGTAGCCAGACTTTCGACGACAATTCCACAGCCATTCTTTTCTACATAATACGACATCGGAATGGCCCTGCTTATCAGAACAGGCTTACCCGCCACCAGTGCCTCCATTAACGAGTTGGGGTATGATTTTACGAGGTCCGCCTTTGAAGCCAGGACCACTGCAGCATGGCATCGCGAGAGGATCCTGGAGATGTCTCCCTTTTCCCGGATTATCTCTACCCGATTGGATAGTCCTGCGGAACTCACCTTTTCACACCATTCATGGTATAATGTCCCCCTCCACAGGCATATGAGCCTGATTTTTGGCAGATGAACCATGGCTTCCAGCACAAGGTCGAATCCCTTACTTGCGAACTGGCTCTTTACCCATGGTGCAGACCCGAACAGGAGGACAAATTCATCGTGTGGACCAGTGTATGGGGAAGAATCAATCCGGGCATAGTCTATACCAGGCCTGATAATCCTGACCAGTTCATGACCCTTCGTTTGAAGAATATCTGCTTCCTGTTTCGAGCTGACTACGATGTGAAACGGTACAGCTGACCTCGGAAGAGTTTCAGAAATCACACCCGAGGTAAGGGAAAAAATTACCGGTTTGGACAGAGATCGAAGGATACGAAAATCTACCAGGTGAGGGAAAAACACGTGATGCAAATCGACCTCTCTGTCAAGTTTTCCGATAAATGGCAAATGTTGAATTCCATAGAGATTTACAGGAAATATTGGCGGAATTGACCGGAATGGCGATAAAGCAATGTTCTTTCCCTTAAAAGATTTCTCCAGATACCCTATTTCAGTAAAAAGGCCGTCGGTACCTGGAATGGGTGGAGGTGGAGACGGGCTGATATAGAGAATTTTCATAACGTTCTCTTCCTGTTCACCGCGAACCATTCGGGAATGGAAATATCTTCCCTGCAATTAACCAAAAATTTGTCAATTTTCTCGTGAATCAGGGAACCCTCGGCAGGGGTCTGGTACCCCTTTTCAGGCAACTGAACCTCAGCCCGAGCAACAATTGTGATATTACCGGTTGAATTGGGCATTCCGATTACCGAACCTTCCTGATAGTCCATCTTTTAATCCGAGCCAGAGAGCAATAGAACGCGTTTTCCTGCCGGTGATGCGGGCAAGGAGGACCTGCACGACCCCGGCTGCCACCCATCGGAGGATGAAAATTTTTTTTGAATACCTGAAATGGTTGCGAACGAAAAGAAAACGGTTTCTCAGGGTATAATAATTGTATAATGTTTCCCTTGCCATTAATTTATCATCGGGGTTATGAATTGCTTCACATTTCCGGTACACAGCACATTTCATTCCTGATTGTTTCACTCTACGGCAGAAATCGGCAATTTCCCCGCTGAAAAAAAATTCCTCATCGAGGAGTCCTGCCTTCCTGAATGCATCTCCGCGGGCCAGGAAGACAGTTCCCGGTACATAATCCACCTCCCTGAATGCAGTTTCACCGTTCTCTGGCTTGTATGGAATTCTTGTATCCGAATATACTCCAATATTTCGCCCCCCCTCATATATCCTGCCATTTTCCCTGATTAATGGACCTATCACACCAATATTGGGATCATGGTCCATACATTCAAGGAGTTTCTTAACACATGGTTCCTTAATCTGGGTATCGGCGTTTAAAAGCATGATGAAGGGAAATCCTTTTTCCAGTGCAAAAGTAATTCCCACATTATTTCCTCCTGCAAACCCCTCGTTGGTCTTGTTTTTAATAATGGTACACCCCTGGTTCAAACCAGATAGCCGGGAAAGGTCTTCTTCAGCTGAACCATTGTCCACGATGATTACCTCCACCGTCAACCCCGACCAGGTGGAGATCACAGAAAGGCACTCCAATGTCGGTACAGCGTTATTCCAATTAAGCACTATCACCGATAATCCCAGGTCTTTATCCATAATTGCCTGCAATAAATGGAAAATATTTGTTATTCCTCTATAGATGATCTGAGAAACAATCCGATAAATACTATGTGGGTATAACCGATTTGAAATCGTGCATTGTGGAAATTTCCGGGTCTTATTTTCCTGTAAAGAATTGGAAGTTCGTTTTAAAATGACCCGGATATTGCAGAAAATTCGTGTTACCGGATAGAAAAACCTTAGTTTCAGATTATTTTTTGCCGGTTTTTAAAATTTTATGATATAAGGAATACAATTCCGGAAGGTTTTTTTTCAATTTCGGTCCAAAAAAATCAGCATTTTTTCGATAAAATCTTTTTGATAATAGAGAAAGTGCAAACATCAGGGAGTCCTCTTCATCACGGTCTGCAAAATGGCGACGAAACACCCTTTGGAGGCCCTTATTCTCTCCGGTCCATTCCCATAGTCCCTGCGAATCTTTTATTATGTCTGTATCTGGATTATAATTTGCCTCACAGATTTTTTTATGCCGCCCCCAATAGTCCCTGTTTTCAATCTTACCATGCCATAAATGTAAAACAGCTCCTTCTGAAACAAATACACTTCCCTTGATTTCCCTGGTGGCAACGCTGTACCATTTTAAATATTTCTGCCTGAATGTGTCAGGATACAGATCCAGTTTTGTTGTTATCGGAATGGAACTGGTGAAGGCATGTAACATCCATGTATCACCCCCTCCGACTATATCATATTCAAAAAATTGTATAATATCAAAAATTTTTCTCCTTGCTGCCCAGATACCCCGTGAATTGGGATCGATATAACTTTTCGATTTGGCTTTTTTTTCAATGTCTATAAGGCTGACACCATAGCTATGTTTTCCACTGGTTATCAGCTCATTTATCTGATCAGGACCAAGATCCCGTTTTCCTTTCGGTAATCTTATAAAATAGCGGTACGGCTGGACCAGGGCGTATCGTTCAAGCAATGTCGACGTTTCGCTGATCCACCTGTCGTTCTTAAAAATGATATCACAATCAAGCCAGACAAATTTGTCGCAATCTGCCGGTAGGTTTTTCAGGCCGATATTCAGCATCGCCTCTTTGTGCCAGATTATATTCTCTTTTTTTGTTCTTAACCTGATTAAAATGTCTGCATCCGTTTCTTTCAGCTCAAATGGTGTTTTTCCAAATGCCAGTTCTACGGTCAGAAGTTTCAAACCCTGTTTTTTACTGGATTCTCTGAATATGCTGTAATTTTCGGATTTATTTGCGTAGCCTAATGGATTAAAATAGGTCGTCACTCCCCAAAATGTTCCGGGCAATAAAACAGGATTTTCAGGAATGGTGTCCTCGGGTTCCATTGTGTTGGAAGTTATTTAAGATATATTTTAAGATATTTCTTATGTTTCGGAACCCTTGATAAGTCTTTTGGGGATTTTCCGAATATTACAATCTGTACC
>Ga0335071_10002157_pt1 | contig 21174 bp, 16 predicted proteins | sample Lox_Sample_15_FD_206724 | JGI IMG/M metagenome (GOLD analysis project Ga0335071, IMG submission 206724) | Soil microbial communities from Loxahatchee National Wildlife Refuge, Florida, United States - Lox_Sample_1.5 | ecosystem: Environmental > Terrestrial > Soil > Wetlands | place: USA...
TGCTGCTCATAGGCTCGACGTTAGTGCCGCTCAACCCGGCCCGGAGGGATACGTCTTGAGCGTCACTTCAAATGAGGTCGTGATTGCGGGCAGTGACGAGCGTGGGGCGTTCTATGGTCTGCAATCTTTGCGCCAGTTGGTCGAATCCGATTCCACTGGTGTTCGCGTACCGGGTGTCCAGATTCGCGATTGGCCCTATTCGAAATTTCGTGGCATCAAGCTCTATTTGCCTGGCCGCGACCATGTCGGCTTCTTCAAGCGTTTCGTTCGCGATTACATGGCTCTCTACAAGTACAACCGGTTGATTATCGAAATGAACGGCGCGATGCGCCTGGACCGCCATCCTGAGATCAATTCTGGTTGGCTGGATTTCGCTGGCAACATGCGAGCCCGACGGCTACTCGATCCGCCTGGCCTGTGGTTCCATGGAACCAATGCGAGCCACTACGACGTGGCCGATGGCGGCGTCCTGGAGAAACAGGAAGTGGCCGACCTAGTGCGGTGGGCGGAATCAAATTACATAGAAGTCATTCCGGAGCTGCCGTCCTTAACACACAGCTACTATTTGCTCTCTCGTCATCGGGAACTCGCGGAGATTCCCCAGGAGGAGTGGCCAGATACCTACTGCCCATCCCTCCCGGCCGTTTACAACCTCCTGTTTGACGTTTACGACGAGTACATCGAGGTAATGAAGCCCGCTATGGTTCATATTGGCCATGACGAATGGCGCATGCCGTGGGGCGTTTGCCCGCGGTGTCGCGATAAAGACCCGCGTGAATTGTACGCGCAGGATGTGAACAAGATCTACAACTACCTCAAGCGCAAAGGCATCCGAACTGCGATGTGGAGCGACCACCTGCTCGAAAACGTGCGCGGTGCCAAGCTATCGAAGCCATGGTGGGATGCGCCAGGCTACGACTACAAGATCCCAGGTTCCCTCTCGCCTTACCAGGTGAATCGCTGGATTCCTAAAGACATTCTGATGTTCAATTGGCTCTGGCACTACACTGACGATCCGAAATTCCCGCCCGTTACTAATGAAGAGCGTCTCAGCGACTGGGGATTCGAACAAGTCTATGGCAACTTCGAGGCTTGGATTCCCGATTTCCATAGGCGAACACAACGACCCAGGATCATCGGGGGCGCTCCTTCCTCGTGGCAGGCTGTTACAGAGTTTAATTTTGGAAAGGACCTGTTGGCCGATTCTACAGGTTGCGCGGAATTGCTCTGGTCCGGCCGGGATCACACAGCGGCCGAACAGACCGAGGCACTCGATGCTCTCATGCCGGATATCCGCCGGAATCTGAGTGGCTCTTTGGAGCCGAGTGCAACCGATCCCGTCGTTCCCATTGACATCAGTGCAAATTTCAACAGTGATGCTCCAGGTGCCGTGATGCCGGCGCCGAGGTCTGCGAGAGTTGGCCGTGGGCGACTGGTATTCGAACTGTCGGGCACCGCGATTCAGGGCAAGGCTACGATAGTGGTGGGTAGCCAAGGCAGTGACGGCAATCCTTATCCCCAGCGCTCAGGCTGGATACCAATCGGAAGGGATGTCACAAGCCTTATATTTCTTCACGCACTCACAAAGCCGGCGGGCTACGTTACCGGCGACAATTACATTTTCGACTTCGCGGATTCAGCCGACCTACTCGGATCGTATGAAATTGAGTACGAAGACGGACTCGTCACTACGGTTCCCCTTCGATACCGCTGGAACATTCTGGACATTAGGAACGAGACCGGGGTCGTTGCCTACCGGGCGGATATTCTCGATCGCGGTGACGGAACTAAGTTCTATGCTCTCGAATGGAGCAACCCACGGCTTGGGAAGGTCATCAAACAGATCCGCTTAAGCGGGTCACACGGCTTCAAGAACTACAAGGGGCAAAGTATCAACAGCAACGCAGTGATACTAGCAGCTATAAGTGTGGTTCCGGAGCGCGAAAGGCCGGAGCGGCAGGACCCACCATTTCCGAAGTAGGCAAGGCTCACCGAGTAGTTTACTTCATGGTCCGGGACTTCACGGGATTGATGTTGCGGGGCAACGCCGACGCACGTTCTTTTCAGGAGCCTACGGCGTTTCTCATTCCTTATCGCAAGGAGGAACGTTAACGTCGTTCAATCCAGCAACTTAGAAAAGAGGCGTGAGGCCCGGCGCAGGTGCAACATTGTCCTTTGCTGGCAGCCGGAAGAAGCGCTGATGCGCCTCAGCTTGACGCTTTGTCGTATCCCTGCCTCCATTCCGGTTCCTGCCGCGATCGATCAGCCGGACAACGATTCCATTAACAGCCGACCAAGTATTGTGATTGCCGACGATGATGTTACCGTACGCACACTGGTGCGATCCGCGTTAGAGAACGAGGGAATGCAATGCCAACTGGCATCCAATGGCCCCGATGCCCTTCAGTTAGTCCACGATCATCAACCGGACGCCGCCGTGCTGGATACCAACATGCCTGGCATGGATGGCTTCGAGGTGCTGGCAGCGGTCCGTGCCGAGGTCCCTCCCGTCGCATCATTCTGCTTACCGCATGTCAACACCAAAACGACATCCTGCGCGGTTTCTCACTGGGAGCTGACGATTACATTATCAAACCGTTCAAACCCATGGAACTGTCGTGCGCGTGAAAAGACATCTCGCCTGCTGAACATCGTCTCGCCGGGCGGGGCGTTGGTTGACCACTAAGCTTAGGCTCACAACCAACGAATGCAACCGGGTCTCAGATTGGGTGTTATAGATTGGTCCCTACTGACAGTTAACTATGAGGCTGGTCGAATGGTCACGAGGGAGCGCGAACTGAGGACCGCTAGAGGAACACCTCCTCTCGTGCGTACCGTGCGTCCAACGCGCCGCAGAAACGCAAGATTACGTCGATGCAATGCGAGTGGCGATACTGGATTTCGAGTATCCGTGCTAGGCGAGGAGTTCAACAAATCTCACGAGTGTGCGGCTAGCACCTTGCAAACCTCCGGCAACAGCACATCTTCTGTCACGGGCTTATGCAGACACGAGGTGGCACCCAGGCGTTTGACGGCAGGAAGAAACGCTCCGCCCAAGAATTCCGACACCGCGAGTACCTTGACGTGCGGAAGCTCGGCACGAATCGAACAGATCAGTTCAATGCCATCTTCCTCCGGCATGCTCAAATCGAGAACGACCAAATCATAGAAGCGATCTACGACGGCCTTCCAAGCTTCTCGCCCGTTTTCCGCCTCGGACACGAAGTAACCAACTTGTTCCAAGGTGCGGCGAAAGGTGCACCGTGTATCGGGATCATCGTCCACAACGAGAATTGATGGCCTATATGGGCTTGGAGTTTTCTTCTCCGTCAATTGCCAATGACCCCCGATTGATTTCCTAAGTAAGAACGAGTGAAGGTGCCTACTGGCAATGTCGTTGTGCCCACTGTTGTCTCATGCATCAGCCGCAGGTGCTGCCGGTACGAATCCTCGGCGCGGCTCATCTTGACTTGAGTTTCGTGCATCGTCACGTCAAGAGGACTCAGATTTTCTGAGACTTCGAGAGCGGCACGAAGATGCCGAACCGCGTGCCAGTGTTCGAACACTGCTTTTTTGAGTAATCGCTCTTTTTCTGTACAGATCCAACAACATGCGAATCCCGGTATCCTTTCTACCTGCGCCGGAGCTGTGAGGGGAAACCACGCTTCGCGGAATTGCGCAGCGGACGCATTCCAGACGGATGGCTTCCCCTCTACGCCAGACACGGGATGGGTTGGCAGCTTGAACACCACAGGAGATTTGCTGTATACAAAGGGAGTTGTGGACGAGGTTGTGGTTCAGCGCGGGAAATCGCCACCGGAGCGGGAAGCTTTTTGGGGAATTTAACGCTGGTCCGCACAAAGTGTTCGGATCGTGACTCGACAAGACTGTGGGATATCTAATACCTAATATGAGGTTAATGACTCCCCCATACGGGGATAGCGATGAGAGAGTCTCGCAAAGCCCCTGGGGCGTGGCAAGTGCTGATAAGACCATCCAACTTTACCGTGTCAGGCGGTTTCCGGTACGGAAGAAGGCTACGAGTCGAGTCCAGCGCTGCGTCGTCCATTGGGGAGATTGGCGTGGAAGGTACTGCCTGCTCCAGGAATACTTTGTACACCCACCGTCCCACCCTGGGCTTCCACAATGCGTTTTGTGAGGGCTAATCCTAGGCCGGCTCCCTGGCCTGCCCGTTTCTGCGTGCGGTCGAGTTGGTGAAAGTCAGCGAATATCGATGACAGTTGCTCCGGCGACATTCCGGGGCCTTGATCAGCCACTTCCACCCGGAAAGTCTCACTTCCGTTTGAGGCTGCGCGAACGTGCACAACGCTTCCAGACGGCGAAAACTTAATTGCGTTCGACAAGTAGTTGTACACGATCTGGCGCAGGCGAACCGGATCCGTCATAACCGTGGCTAGTGGCGAGTCCACGGTCACGGATACCGTAACTTGATTCTCCTCTGCTACCGTACGCAAAACGTCACGGACTTCAGTGAGGAGTCGGTTGACCTCAACCTCCTCGGGCGAGAAGGTCATCTTGCCGAGCTCGACGCGTTCCAAATCGAGCAAGTTGTTCACGAGATCTAGGAGGTGACGCCCGCTTGCTAGAATGTCGTGGACATATTCTTTCTGCAATGGACACAGACTTCCAGCGAGTTCGTCATAAAGTACTTCGGAGAGTCCGATAACCCCGTTTAGAGGCGTCCGCAATTCATGTGACATGTTCGCGAGGAAACGGCTCTTAATCGTTAGCGCATGGCGGGCAGCTTCCAGCGCTTCGACGAGTTCGTCGTTCTTGATCTTTAGCTCCAAAGCGTATCGTTCAGTTTTCCGTGACGCCTTTTCGGCAATTTTACGTTGCCGGTTGTCCAGGAGTGCGGCGCGGAGTCCCGCGATCTGCCCTCCCCTGCCATGGATCAGCGTCTCGTGAATTTCAACTGGGATTGCCGAGCCGTCTTTGGAGAGAATCTCCACCTCAAATGGGACGACCGGTGCGCCGCGATTTACTTTTTGAATTACTGCTTCCCGAACAAACGGTCTGAGAGCGGGAGCGATGAAGTCCCACACGAACTTGCCAACCAACTCATCCTCGGCGTACCCAAGCAGAGTGCAACTGGCACGATTGACCCTACGAATGACGCCCTGCTCATCGATTTCGTTATACGCAACCGGCGCCTCCTCGAATAACGACCGGAACCGATTCTCGTTTTCATTCGCCTCGTAGGCCAACTGATAGTGCTGCGCCGCGCGGAGGACGGTGACTTTAAACTCCATCGCGTCCCACGGCTTGGCAACGTAGGCGTAGATCTGGCCATTGTTAACGGCTCGGACCAGCGCCTGGATATCAGAATAACCGGTGATCAATATGCGAGTCGCTTGGGAGAGCTCTTTGGCTTTTTTCAGAAACTCGTCACCACTGACGCCAGGCATACGTTGATCAGAGAGGATGACGGCGATCTCGTGGTCTTCCAGCAGATGCAACGCGGTTTCGGCATCGGCAGCCGTCGACACGGTAAAGTCGTCCTCCAGCAGATCGCGTATGGAGCTGAGTATCTGGGGCTCATCGTCGACCACCAGAACCTCTCTATTTTGCTCTAGGTGTGTCATGGCCTAATCTAGGTTGGCCCAATCGCACCACGACCAACCTCGTCGTGCACTAGCTCGTGCAGCGATTTGTGTTCGATTATGCCGTATGAAACAGACGAGGCAAAACGGACACCTTGAGATGCGAAACCATGCGATAGAACCATACTTCTTACCAACGAACGGCGACGCGCGCGAAGCGTTGACCTAGTGGGGTGGCCGCCGAATCTATCAACCATAATGGACCCGGAAGCGGGTAAAGACAATATCTAACTAGCAACTAGAGTTGTGCTTACTTTTGTAAGTTCCTTTGTAACGCCATAGCGCTTGGGGGGTAGCGTGGCCGAGTCGGCCGAAAGAAACAAAAATACCAATAGACTCTTTCGTGGTGTTCGTATGACCCGTTTGGGGGCATCACCTCTAAACGAATGCGCGGCATATCTGAGCCTCGAGAAATGCCGTTTGGCGCGTGGCGGCGCTATCGCACTTGTTGGGCTGCCCGGGCTTCCGCGAACAAACGTGATAAATCGGCTAGTAGTGCGCGCCTGCGGTCGGCTAAATCTGGACCATTCTGCTGGAGTACGTCTTCCAGTTCGCGCGCTTTCTGACTGATTTCAAGGTAACCAACTTGCGCTGCCGCACCCTTCCAACGGTGTGCGGTGACCTTGGCTGCAGCTGAGTCGAATCCCGTGTCCTGTGCATTTACAAGCTGTTGTACCTGCTCGGTTCCGTCAGTCGTGAAGCTTTGTCGGATTTCCCGAAGTAGCGCCTCTTGAGGATCTTCCTGCTGTGGCAGAGCATCGCTGTTGCTTGGCGCCCCACCAGTCTCTCCCAAGTGTTGTTGAATCAACTTCGGAAAGTTACGTGTGTCAATGGGCTTGGTGATGAATCCGTCGCATCCGGAATCAAAAGCCCTCTTCTCATCACTTTTCATCGCGTAAGCCGTGAGAGCAAGCACAACCACGTGGGATGTGGCCGGGTCGGCTTTTAGCCGTCGGGTCAACTCCAGGCCATCAATTCCAGGCAATTGAATATCCGTGAGAACGATGCGTGGGCGAAAGTCCTTGAGTATTTCCAAAGCCTCTTCCGCCGAGGCTGCCGTACGCACATCGAAACCTTCCCGAGTGAGCAAAAAGTGAACTAATTTCAAATTGACCGGAGTGTCCTCCACAATGAGGACCGGATCGTTCGACACTTGTATGACTCCTATGTGCGCTTGGCTCACGAGCGCAGAACGGGTTACGTCGTGTCCTGCGATGCCTAATTGTAGCTCAAAGTGACAACGAATAACAGCTGTTTACCGCAATGGTTACTTTTCCGATGGCTTACTTCGGTTATAGTCATTACCACATATTAAGTTAGCACGGTATTGCGAACCTGGGTAATACCACTATTTCGTCCTACATTGAGACAGGAAGGCCGTGTTATAGTCTGTGTCAGTGCAGGATGGGAGCAGTTCTCGGACTGTTGTGCGATCAAGCATCCACACTCTAAGCCTTGTAATACGCTGGACGAACCGCACACCCTGGCAAGTGCCCTCACCCCCGATATTTCTCCCATTTCATTAGGTTATGAATGTTTTAGTTGCTGACGACGATCCCGTATTTCAAAAGCTCCTGGCTGGACTTTTAAGAAGCTGGGGCCACAGTGTCACGATTGCGGGAGACGGGGAGGAAGCCTGGAGCCGCCTGCAATCCGATGATGGACTGCGCCTTTCAATCATCGACTGGGTGATGCCGGGTGTTGACGGGCTCGAAGTGTGCCGTCGAATCCGCAGTATACCCAGGAGCCACTACGTCTATATCCTGGTGATGACGGCTAAAAAAGACAGCCTACTCACTGTTATGGAAGCTGGCGCAGATGACTATGTGACCAAGCCGTTCGACCCTCAGGAGCTAAGGCTTCGGATTCGAGCCGGTTGTCGGGTTCTGGACTCCGAGGAGCGCTATCGCGTTATCGCCCAGACCGCCTCAGACGGCATTCTCACGACCGATGAAACCGGCCGCATTCAATTCGCAAACGCCGCCGCTGCAACGATATTCGGTTTGAAAAGCGACGAGCTTATCAACGGCGATCTGGAAGCTCTTGCGCCTAGCAGCCTAAATCACTACTGGTCGATGATGGCTGATGGCGAATCAGCATGTGCGCCGATCGAATTGACGGGAAGACATAGCAGTGGCCGGGACATACCTCTGGAAATATCGCTATCGAACTGCCTTCAGGGTCCCCAAAATCACAGGGTGACGGCCGTCATTCGAGACATTACCGATCGAAGGCGCAAGGAGCGCCAAGTCGCCCTTTCTCAAAAGCTCGAGTCAATCGGCCAGTTGGCAGCGGGCGTTGCTCATGAAATCAACACGCCGATCCAGTATGTGGGTGACAACCTTAATTTCCTCCTGGACTCCTGGAACAGCCTTTTCAAATTACTGGCGGCCTACCGGGGGTCGGGAGATAGGGAGTTGGCATCCAACCAGAGCAAAACATCGGAGGGGATATACAAGCTGGCTGCTGAGATCGATGTCGAGTATCTGCAGTTGGAGATCCCCAAAGCGATACAGCAGTCGTTGGACGGCGTAAAGAAAGTTGCAGAAATTGTCGGGGCAATGAGAGAACTGTCGCATCCTGGTGGTGCGGCCAAAGCTGCCGTGGATTTGAACCACGCTATCAAGAATACGATTGTGGTATCGAAGAACTCGTGGAAGTATGTCGCGGACTTGACCACGGATTTCGACCCGGATCTCGGATTGGTAAATTGCATTGCAGGGGACATCAACCAGGTGATGTTGAACCTCATCATCAATGCGGCGGATGCAATTTCCGAGCGGGTCAGGAATGGTGACAGCGAAAGAGGGCGTATTACGGTCTCCACGCGGCGCGAGGGAGACTCGGTTGAAATTCGCGTGTCTGATACCGGCTCTGGGATTCCAGAGGCCGTCCAGTCGAGAATCTTCGACCCCTTTTTCACGACGAAGGGCGTAGGAAAGGGTACCGGGCAGGGCTTAGCGATCGCGCATGCGATTGTCGTACAAAAGCATCAGGGAACCATTCAGTTTGAAACAAAGAGTGATGTCGGGACAACATTTGTGATCCGCTTGCCGATCGGCGAAGATCGTACACCGTCTGAAAGCGGGGAGGCCTCTTGCGTTGCCTAAGCTAGATCATGTCGGTTGGGTGAAGCCAGAATGGAAGTAGATTCCAAGGTCACTGCAGACGGAAGTCTTTTCACTGCTGGTGAAGAGAGCTGTCGCGTCCATCTGCCGTCAACATCAAAGCGTGCGCTGTTTGTTGACGATGAACAATACGTTCTGGATGGGCTGAAGAGAACGCTTCACAGCCTTCGTTCCGAGTGGCAAATCGAATTTAGTGTCAGCGGAAAGGAAGCTCTGCGGAAGCTGGCAGAGCGTGAATTCGACGTCATTGTCACCGACATGCGAATGCCGGGAATGAGCGGAGCGGAGCTCCTGACCCAGGTTCTCGAACGTTATCCCAACACAGTCAGGATCATGCTTTCGGGCACGGTAGAACACGACGCCGTGCTGCGCTCTGCGACCACGGTCCATCAATACCTATCCAAGCCCTGTGATGCAACAACCTTGCGGGCCACTCTGGACGCGGCTCTTCGAATTCGCTCCATGCTCTCGTCCCCGAGGCTTAGAACACTAATTTCGCGAATGACATCGTTGCCGAGTTTGCCAACTGTGTACGCAGAATTAGTCAAGTCTTTGGAGAATGAGGAAGTGTCGTGCAGGGAATTGGGTGCCATTATTGCCAAAGACATCGGTATGACGGTAAAGACTCTGCAACTGGCGAACTCCGCATTTTTCGGTTTAAGCCGCCAAATAGCAAGTCCTGAAGATGCGGCAGTCTATTTGGGAGTAGATACCATCCGGGCACTCACCCTTTCCACGTCGGTATTCTCGGCATTCCGGGATACCGGTCTGACTGACGGCCTCATCGGACAGTTGCAGCGGCACAGCATGGCCACCGGAACGCTGGCTGCCTCCATTGCGAAGGTGGAGCGTCTTCCCAAGAAGGCTTGCGATAACAGCGTGATCGGTGGCTTCCTTCATGATGTCGGCAAGCTAGTGCTGGCGGTTAATTGCGCAAACGAATATAAGAGCGTGACAGTCGCAGCCCAGGAGAAAGGACGTAGCTGCCATGAACTCGAACAAACCGCGTTTGGAGCCACGCATGCGGAAATCGGTGCCTGCCTGTTATGGCTCTGGGGACTGCCGGACGCCGTCTGCCAGGCAGTAGCCTTTCATCATAGCCCCGCCCGATGTTCCGACACGACATTTACCGCAGCCGCCGCCATTCATGCTGCAGACGCATTAGAATACGAATCCCTGCCGCCCGCGAACACATTGGGCAAAGAGTCCATCGATACAGAGTTCCTGAGCAATCTGAGGTTGACCGACCGTCTTCCGGCGTGGCGGCGGCTGCAAACACCAAATGGGAGCAAGGCGTGACTAGAAGAATCCTTTTCGTAGATGACGAGCCGCACGTACTCGACGCGCTGGAACGTCAGTTGAGGAAGCAATTCGACGTCTCCACCGCCGAGGGGCCGGTACAGGGCTTGCTGGCAATCGAAAAGGATGGTCCCTTTGCAGTGGTTGTGTCGGATCTCCGCATGCCGGTTATGGACGGGATTCAGTTCCTGGCAAAGACCAAGCAGTTGTACCCTGATAGCATTCGCATCGTCCTGTCCGGGCAGGGCGATTTCGCCACCGTAATTGATGCCGTCAACGAAGGAAGTATCTTCCGTTTTCTGACCAAGCCTTGCGTGACCGATCAGTTGGCGAAAGCACTCCTCGCGGCCCTGGAGCAATATCGGCTCGTTCAGGCAGAGCGGGAACTACTGGAGCAGACGCTGAGCGGCTGTATCGAGGTGCTCAGTGAGATCCTTAGCCTCATGAATCCCTCCGCGTTTAGCCGTTCTCACCGAATTCGCCGTTACGTAAAACACATGACGAGTGAACTCGGATTGCCCGACGCCTGGCAATATGAAGTAGCGGCGATGCTTTCGCACATTGGAAGCGTCACCATCTCCCAAGACGTGATCGAAAAAGTTTATTCCGGATTCCCTTTGTCCAACTCCGAAACGGAGGCATTTGCATCACAATATGAGGTCGCCGGGCGGCTACTTGCGCGCATTCCAAGGTTGGAACAGATTGCGAGGATTGTCGCAGCCCAGCATCAGCCAAGTGCCGGTGCTTCTGATAGCAAGACTCCCGACCACCTAGAAATCGGCGTGCAGATGTTACAGGTTGCTAGTTTCTTTGACCAAGGCTTGATCCGCGGGCTAACCCGCGACGCTATCATTTCTGAGATCAAGGCTCAGCGAAGATATAGCGCCGAATTGATCTCAGCGATGCGCACGGCCGAGATACCGCAGTTTGGAGGTCAGGCACGCTCGATAAAGCTTCACGACCTGCTGTGTGGGATGGTGATCGACGGTGAGGTGCGGTCAAAAAACGGAATCTTACTGTATACAAAGGGTCAGGAAGTTACAGACACTCTGATTAACCGGCTTAAGAACTTTGCTGGGTCTATGGGAATTGTAGAGCCGATTTCCGTGCTAGTCCCGCAGACACAAGGAAATAGTGTCAGGGTGGCGGTTTCAGAGAGTTTCCGAGTGCCACGCGCCGATATCGTAGCTACTGGCTTACAGCCAGGATCGTAGTCGGCAAGTCCAGCCATAGTCTCGACGGTTATCTTAATCTGATAACTACTGTCAACGTCACCCTACTGTCAACTCGAAGTATTGCTGAGAATGCTAACCCATCGTATCATCTTACTGACGTAGTTACTTCCTTTATGTGCCGAGGCTTCGTCGGCACTCGATGATAAACCGTGTAGGGTGAGCGATATTTCATTGCGCCACAGCGGAAGCCATTCAAGCCCGGCTTAGGCGCCGGTAAGACGGCAATGGCTGCAACGCACTTTGATGCCAAGTATGTCAGGCCGACGCGACCTTCTCGTCTTTGATATTTCGGGAAAGTTCTGCGCCCTCCCCGTCGAGGATCTGCTGGAGATTATTCCGATGGCATCGCTTTCACGTCCCCCCAGTATGCCCACCATAATGGAAGGGTTTTTAAATCTTCGTGGCACTGCTGTTCCAGTCATCTCATTGAGCCGTATGTTCCGGCTACAGGAAAGACCGCTTGAATTGTATACGCCGATTATTGTTGTTCGGGGACGCGATTACCCGCTCGCCTTTCTAGTGGATCATGTCACTCAAATTCTCCCGCTTTCCTTCGAAGATGCGGTGGCGCTCCAAAAAGATCACTCTTTTAACGACTGTGCGGAGGCGCAGGCAGCCACGAGAGAGGTTGTCGTTCACATCTTTTCGTCAAAGCGTCTCCTGATCGAGAAAGAAAGGCAATGCCTGAATGAGTTCCAGGTGATGGAACAACGGCGTTTGAATGAGCTTCTGGTAACCTTACCGTGATTACTCGATCAACTTTGTCCACGCCTATAGCTCTCGATCCGGCATACAGCCAGCTGAAGGAGCACCTAATTGAATCAACTGGTTTGGCCTATTATTTGGACAAGGATTCGGACCTCGCAGAGCGCATCAGGCGGCGCCTGTCGAGGGTCGGCCTTTCCGACTGCGACTCATATCTCCGTCTTTTGAGAGACGGAACGAATGGTGAGGTCGAACTGGATGAATTGATTGCGGAGCTGACCATAGGCGAGACGTACTTTTTCCGCTACCGCGAGCAATTCGAAGCTCTCCAAAACACAGTTTTGCCCGACCTCATCGCCCGGAACCAAACCAGTAGGCGCCTCCGCATCTGGAGTGCCGGGTGCGCAACAGGTGCCGAAGCGTATTCCATCGCCATTTTGCTGAAGCGTGAATTCTTCCGGAGCCTTGCGGGTTGGGATGTGAATATCATCGGCACCGACATCAACCGCGCCTTCTTGGGCCGCGCGCGAACGGGAGAGTTTGAAGAGTGGGCTTTTCGCTCCACACCGGACGAGTTGAAGTGGGCGTGCTTTCAGCGAGCCGGCAACCGTTGGGTGATCAATCCGGAGTATAGGGAGGGTGTTGGATTTCAATATCACAATTTGGTCAAACATCCTTTTCCCTCACTAGTCAACAACCTCTGCTCTTTTGATCTGATTTTGTGCCGGAACGCGATGATTTACTTCAGCCGGGACATCATGCGCAAGCTGATTGCGCAATTTCACCATTGCCTCGTCGATGGCGGCTGGTTGTTGGTCGGACATGCTGAGCCGAGCCCCGAACTATTCGACTCTTTTGAGATGGTTAATGCCCCAGGTACGACTCTTTTCCGAAAAGGCGCGGGATTAGCGGCTCCGATAGGCCAAACCGAGTTTGAGCTGCCGAGCGCTTGGATGGAAAGTGTTCGCGCAGTTCCTAGCGTCCCGGTTATCTTACCGGCGCGGATTCAGGATGAACCAGTGGCAGTTCCGATCGAGGATGCTGTCCCCGCGACACCACAGCTGTCCGACGTGCGTCTACTGGCCGATCAAGGCCAGTGGGAAAACGCCGCTCAGTGTTCACAGAGACTACTGGAGGCCGACGGACTAAATCCGAGAGCGCACTTCTACTATTCTCTGGTGCTGGAGCAGCTGGGGCTCCACGACGAAGCGGAACGATCTCTGCGGCGCGCGGTTTACTTAGATAGGTCTTTCGCTTTAGCCCATTATTACCTGGGCCTAGTTTTGCAGAAGAAAAGCGATCGTCGAGGAGCGGAACGGTCCTTCGAAAATGTTCGAACGCTTGTGCGCAAGATGAATGGCAGCGTGACTTTTGAGGATGCACATGAGATCACGGCGCATGATCTGATGCGCCTGACGGAAACCCACTTGGAGGTCCTGCGACGCTCATGAAGCCTCAGAGCAAGAGATTCGATTGGGCACAGTTGAGCCAGAAATTGCAGCAACTCCATCTGAGTGTAGATCCCGTGCCCCAGGCCAAGGAGCGTCTAGAGACCGTCTACCGCGAAAGGGCCGCCCGGCTAGCGCTCCAACGCGTTTTGCCAGACACGGCAGTCACGTTTGCAGCTCTCGTATTTACACTTGGGATGGAACACTACGCCATTGAGCTGCGAGATTTGGCCGAAGTGCTCCCCTTCAGGGGATGTACGCCGGTTCCCCTTATGCCCCGGGAGCTGGCCGGCGTATTCAACTTGCGCGGTGCTATTCGGCCAGTAGTGGATGTAGCACGCGTGATGGGGCTGCCCATCGCGAAACACCAAAATCCGGGCTGGCTCCTCGTGTTACGCCGAGGAAGCCTGGAAATCGGGCTCTTAGTGGATCAAGTGGTGAATGTCCGGCCGTTCCGGTCCGACGATACTTTCGATCCGGCACGCGACGGAACCCGTTCGGCCACCAGCTATCTGAAAAAAATCACAGCCGACAACATCATGCTTATCGAGGCTGAAAAACTATTGTCCCTGGCATTCATCAAGGAAGGTTTGTTATGACGAAAGTGAAGATTGGCACGAGAATCCTGTTGGGCTTTGGCTTGGCCCTAATAGTTTCCGGGATCGTCAGTGTGATCTCTTACCGGAGTACAACTGAGTTTGTGTCACTGGCAGACTTGGTAACCCACAGCCACAAGATATTAGAAGGTATCGTGGAAACGGGATCCACTCTCAAAGATGCCGAAACTGCATCGCGTGGCTACATTATCACGGGTGAGGAAAGCTATTTGGAGCCGTATGAAGGCGCAGCCGCCACTGTCGATCGTGAGATCGAGAGCCTTAAGGAGCTGACTGCTGATGATCCCAACGAGCAGAAGAGAGTGGCCACTTTACAGTCTTTAGTGGCGAGTAAGCTCACGACCTTGAAGGAGACGCTTGACCTGCGTAAGACCAAAGGTTTTGCTGGAGCACAGCAATTAGTGCTCACCGACCGAGGGAAAAAGTCCATGGACGGCATACGCGAAGTGCTTGCCGACATGGCAGATGAAGAACATAACTTACTGAAACAGCGAGACCAGCAGGCAAGATCAGAGGCCACCTATACCACGACTGTCATCATCGTCGGTTCCCTGCTCGCTGTTGTGCTCGTCACCGTCGCCGGCCTCACAATCCAGCGTTCCATCACGCACCCGTTGAAAATATTCATGCAGTTTGTGGAGCGTATTGGACAGGGCGATTTAACTCAACAGGCATCCGTTATGAGCCGCGATGAGCTAGGCGTCTTGGCGCGGAGTCTGAACCAAATGGCTCTGGGTCTCAAGGGTCTGGCGAGTCAGACACGGACGGCGACGGAAAATCTCAACTCAGCGACGGCGGAGATTCTGGCTTCCACCCAACAACAGTCTGCTGGCACTGCCGAACAGTCGGCTGCGGTTCAACAGACCTCGGCAACCATGCAGGAAGTCAGCCAATCTGGTGCACAGATTTCCGAGAAGGCCAAGCAGGTCGCAGCTAGCGCGGAGGCAACGGGCGCGGCCAGTAAGTCGGGCTTGAACGCAGTGCAAAGCATGACACGGGCGATGGATGCCATCCGGGATCAGGCCGAAGCGGTAGCTGAAAATGTTGTGTCATTGAGCGAAAAGACGCAGGCAGTGGGCGAGATAATCGCCACGGTGAACGACATCGCAGAGCAATCGAATCTGCTCGCACTAAATGCGACGATTGGAGCCGCCGCAGCCGGCGAACAGGGTCGGGGTTTTGCCGTCGTCGCCAGCGAGATGAAGAACCTGGCGGATCAAGCCAAGGCCGCCACCGTGCAGGTCCGGTCCATCCTTGGAGACATTCAGAAGGGAATTAATACCTCCGTGATGCTCACCGAGGAAGCAGTCAAGCGAGTGGAATCAGGTAAGCAACAGACGGACGTGGCCGAGCAAACGATTCGTCACATGGCCGAAAACATTGAGATGAGCGTCCAGGCGTTTCAACAGATCGTGGCCGCCACTAACCAGCAGCAGATCGGATTCGATCAGGTTGCGCAGGCTCTCAAGAACATCAGCATTACGACCGATCAAACTGCCGGCAGCACACGCCAATTGGAAAAGGCAGCGGCCAACTTGAACGCCTTGGGTCAGCAACTGAAACAGTCAGTCGAGAGATACGTGGTTTGAAAGATCTCCACCAAAAACTGCTGGCGACCTTCCAGGTGGAGCACAGGGAGCACCTGGAACGTATTCGTTCTATCCTGACCGACCTCGATCAGAAGGACGGTACGCTGGCAGCCGCCGACGTGGATGAGGCGTTTCGCCGTGCCCACAGTCTGAAAGGGGCTGCGCGCGTGGTGGATCTGCGCCCGGTAGAGCATTTGGCGCACCGCCTGGAGACGCTGTTCTCCCGCGTTCGCGAAGATGGCGTGCGGCTGGACCATGATCTATCAGGGGTCATCCATGATGTGCTGGACTCCACGGAAGATTGGGTTGCCGCGCTATCCGAAAGCCGTCCCCTTCCCGACACAACGCACGCACTACAGGCGATCGAAGCTGCTTTGAACATGGAATCCCAGGCGCTGCAGCCCAAACCGGAAATTCCGGTGGCCGCCCGCCCATTACAAAAATTGGAAACCGTTCGGGTGAATGCCGAAAGCTTGGATCGGCTGCTCAGATCGACTGATCGGTTGACCGTTGAAATACTGCGCCAGGAAGCGCTCGCCCAACAACTCCGCGAGATTAGCCAGCAGGTTACGGAAGTATCGCGGGAATGGGAACGCGTCCGGCGAGCCTCCGCCGCGCCACTACGTCGCTTCAACAATGAGCCAGATCTCGCCCGATTGGGGAGATACCTTGAATTTGTCGAGCATCGGGTGCACTCTCTTGTGGGCCGAACGAGAACCATTCGGCTGCAGCATCAGCGCAATTCGTGGTCGATTCGCCAACTCGGGGATGAAATCCAGCAAGAAGTAAAACAGGCTAGGACGGTCCCCGCTGAAAGCGTATACGAAGGCTTCCATAAGATGGTTCGGGACCTTGCGCGTGATCAGGCGAAAGAGGTCGAGTTCCGCGTGAGCGGCTTCGAGGTGCAGGCCGACCGTTTGGTGCTGCAATCCCTGAAGGATCCGTTGATGCACCTGCTGCGCAACGCGGTTACACACGGAATCGAGCCCCCCGAACAACGTACAAAGAACGGGAAGAGCCGAATAGGACGGGTCAGCTTGCGCATGCAGGCCCAGGGCAACCGGCTGAGTCTCGTGGTGGAGGACGACGGCCTTGGCGTCGATCTCAATAAAGTAGCCAAAGTGGCGGTCAAACGGGGGCTGCTCACGGAAGCTGAAGCCCAGGAGCTTTCGCCCCGAGAACTGGGGCGCCTTGTCCTCCGTGCCGGCTTCTCCACCTCCGAAGTGGTCACGGACCTGGCTGGTAGGGGGATGGGGCTCTCCGTCGTCCACGAGGCGGTGGAGCGCTTGCAGGGAGACGTTGAGATCCGGCCAGCCGAGAACGGAGGCACATCGGTTCTTCTGTCGGTCCCCCTCTCCATTTCTACATACCGCCTCCTGTTCGTGAAGTGCTGCGACCAGACTTTCTGCATACCATCTCACGGTATTGAACGGCTGTATCGCGTTCAGGCCAAGGACCTGCAAACGGTTGAAGGAAGGCCAGTCGTGTCTCATGACGGGAAGCAGGTTGCTTTGATGAGCTTAGCTAGAGTGCTGGAGTTGAGGGAATCCGAGGTTGCCGTGGAAGGCGGAGTTTTTCCGGTCGTCGTGGTGCGCGCCGGCGGCAAACAGGTGGCAGTGGCCGTCGATGGTCTCTTATCGGAGAGGGAAGCGTTCGTCAAGGATCTCGGGATTTCTCTGCCCACGGGAGGCAAAGTGACAGGGGGCGTCGTTACCACGGACGGTTCCGTAGCCTTGGTGTTGAACCCAGCGGGCATTATTGAGGCGTTTCAGCAATCGAACGGAAAGCCCGACTTTGTCGTTGCCAATGAAGCCATACAAGAGCGGGTGTCCACGATCCTGGTTGTGGATGATTCGATTACAACTCGCACGCTGGAGAGGAGCATCCTGGAAGCACATGGTTATCAAGTTCGCGTCGCGGTGGATGGATTGGAAGCATTGGAGCAGCTTCGCGTCAATCCTTCCGACCTCGTGATCGCCGATGTTCAGATGCCGCGGATGGACGGCTTCACCCTCGTCGCTGAAATCAAGAAGGACCCAAGCTTGGCAAAGATCCCCGTGATTATCGTGAGTTCACTCGAGAGGCGTGAAGAACAGGAGCGTGGCCTTGCGCTGGGTGCCGACGCATACATCGTGAAACGGAAATTCGATCAGCAGGAGCTACTGGACGCAATCCGGCAGATTCTATGAGGAAAACGCGTGTACTGATTGTTGAGGATTCGCCTGTAGTTCGGGAATTCCTGCAACATATCATTAACAGCGATCCTCGATTGGAGGTGGCCGCGGCTGTCGAGAGTGCAGAGGAAGCCCTGGGCGTTTTCGAACAGTCGGCGCCGGATGTGGTCTCGATGGACATACGCTTGCCCGGGATGAACGGATTCGAGGCCACGCGACGGATCATGTCTGAGAACCCAACGCCAATTGTTGTGGTGTCAGCCAGCGTGGAATCAGACGACCTCAAGATCACAATGAACGCCTTGCAGGCTGGCGCCCTAGCCGTTGTCGAAAAGCCCGTTGGCAAAACCCATGCGGACTATGAGTTCCTCGCTCAGCGGCTCTGCACACAGCTCGCGATCATGAGCCAGGTCAAAGTCGTACGTCAGCGGCTAAATGGCAAGCGCTACTTGAACTTGTCCTCCGCTCCAAAGCAAGCGACGGGTGAAGCGGCCCTATCTCCGCAAGTCGGCGCCTATCGCATATTAGGTATTGTTGCTTCCACCGGCGGGCCTAATGCGCTTGTTCCTCTTCTGAATGGCCTTGGACCGAGTTTTCCCTTGCCAATCCTTCTTGTGCAGCATATCACCGCTTCTTTTCTGGAAGGCTTCGTTTCCTGGCTTGACGGCGTTTGTCCGTTTTCGGCAGTCATCGCAAAAGATGGCGAAACGCCCGTGCCAGGAAAGATCTACCTGGCCCCCGCCGACAGGCACTTGTGTATACAGTCAGTATGTCTGCACGTGGACGACGGAGCGCCCGTGTGCGCCCAACGGCCATCCGGAACCGTACTATTTCAATCGATGGCCCGGAGTTCCGGTTCTCGCTCGGTCGGGGTACTCCTCACCGGAATGGGAGAGGACGGAGCGGAGGGTCTGCTGGAGTTGCGCAAGGCTGGAGGCTACACCATCGGCGAAGATGAGTCGACCGCGGTGGTGTACGGAATGCCGGCTGCCGGCGCCAGGCTAGGTGCGGTCTGCGAAAGCTTGCCGCTCCCGGTCATTGCTCCTCGACTTCTGCAACTGGTAGCGGCCCAGAAGGGAGAGCATTGATGGAATCCAACCAGCGCATCATGGTGGTCGAGGATTCCGAGACTCAAGCTCTCAAGATGCGCTACGTTCTTGAGGCCGAAGGTTGGGAGGTGATCTCGGCCTCCTCAGCCGAGATGTCCCTCGATGCGCTTAATCGCACGGTTCCGGACCTCATCCTGGTTGATTACCACTTGCCAGGCATCCGCGGCGATGAGTTATGCCGACGTATTCGTATGAACGTCAACACTCGTGGCATACCGGTCCTAATGCTGACGGTTGAGGAGAATCACGGAGCGGAGCTTCACGGCCTCGAAAGCGGTGCAGACGATTATGTTTCCAAGTCCGTGGACGCGGAAATCCTGCTTGCGCGCATCCGCGCGCTCTTACGAAAATCGCCCTCGCAAACGTCTGTGCTGAGCCCAGCCGATTCTAGTTTTCGGCGAAGCCGGCTCTTGGCGATTGATGACAGCCCAACCTACTTGCAGTATCTTGCCGAGGAACTGGGAGATGAAGGGTACCAGGTCGAGCAAGTTGCGAGTGGCAGGGCCGGCCTTGACAGATTAGCCACCGAGGCCTTCGACTGTGCGCTTGTGGACCTGGAAATGCCTGATCTGAGCGGCATCGACGTTTGCCGGCGGATCGTTGAGTTGCGACACAAAACGGACAACTTCATTGCAGTCCTTATGCTCACGGCCCGCGAGACCAAGGAAGACATGACTCGCGGATTGGAAGCCGGGGCGGACGATTTCGTAGGCAAATCGAGCGACCTTGCTGTTTTGAAGGCCCGCATTCGGGCCTTGTTGCGTCGCAAGTCTTTTCAGGAAGAAAACCGGAAAATCGTCGAGGAGCTCAAGAACAAGGAGCTTGAGACTGTACGAGCCCGAACCGAAAAGGAGGCTGCCGAGGCGCGGGCAGCCCTTGCAGAAGAGCTGGCGGAAACCAACCGCAAGCTGAAGGAGACCCAGACACATCTGATCCATTCCGAGAAAATGGCGTCCCTCGGACAGTTGGTGGCTGGCATTGCTCACGAAATCAATAATCCGCTCGCCTTCGTTTTGAACAATCTGTTCACTGTGGAGAGCAGCTTCAATCAAGTGGTCAATCAGATTGAGTCTCACTTGTCCACAGTATCCATGACGAAGGTCGAGAAGATTCGGACTCGCCTAGGAGGAATGCGACAGGGCCTGGAGCGCGTCAAGGAACTTGTTCTTAAACTGCGGACGTTTTCGCGCTTGGATGAAGGGGAGTTTAAGACAGTCGATATACATGAAAGCATCGACTCGGTATTGCTTTTTCTTCAGCACCAGATCAAGGGCCGGATTGAGATCGAAAAACATTATGGAGCGGTAAGCAAACTCGCATGCTACGCAGGTGGGGTCAATCAAGTCCTGATGAATTTGCTTGCCAATGCGCTGTATGCCATTGAAGGGCGTGGCAGGATTGTGATCACCACCTCGCAAGCGGAGGATATATTTTCCATCTCAGTTCGCGACACTGGAAAGGGCATCCCGGAAGCAATTCGCCATCGTATTTTCGAACCCTTCTTTACGACGAAGCCGTTGGGTCAAGGAACCGGTCTGGGACTAGCGATTTCGTACGGCATTGTCCAGGCACACCGCGGCACAATTGAGGTGTGCAGCGAAGAAAATGTGGGAACGGAGTTCATCATTAGGCTACCGATGGCTCTCGAAGAGGCAGCTGCGTTGTGACCGAGACAATTCGACGCGCTCCGTTCTGTAGTCCGTGGTGCCCAATGTGATTCGGCTGACGTCGTTACATCGATCCCGCGGCAGAGGAGACCAGCGGCTATGCTAGCCGGGATGTGCTCATCCAAATGGAAGCGAATTGGTACCCGTCAGGACGGACTCTCCACATTTTCCTGGCGCCGCTTAGCCTTGACCAGCGACGGGTTTTTTCGGGGGCCTGCTCAACGAGCGCACGCTCCGCCCGCATCTCTTCCCGGATCTCTTCCATGTGGTCGAAGTAGTAAGCCAACGCAGCGTGAACATCGGCCAGCGTGAGTGAGGGACTTGGGAGACAATTTGATCCGGAGTCATCCCTTGGTGTTTATGCCACTCCACAACATCGAGCACGCGTACACGGTGGCCCGCGATGCAAGCCCCGCCTCCGCGAGCGCCTGGCGTCTTCGTAATCCGGTCTTTCGCCGAGGCCGCCATGAATAAAGTATAAGGCCAGCCTAGAACGCCGCGGCAGTACAATCGCTCAGATCCGCTGGAACCCCGCGGGGCCATGTGACGTTTTGCATGTATCGGAAAGTCGATGTTGTC